>Ga0208127_1000935_pt1 | contig 14930 bp, 15 predicted proteins | sample ETNtaG_6_FD_185751 | JGI IMG/M metagenome (GOLD analysis project Ga0208127, IMG submission 185751) | Marine microbial and viral communities from oxygen minimum zone, Eastern Pacific Ocean - ETNP201306SV45 (SPAdes) (version 2) | ecosystem: Environmental > Aquatic > Marine > Oceanic ...
ATGACATAAGGAAAAGTTCTATTGGAAAGGGCTTGGGTGGAGGTTTGGGGTACTGCACCAGGCATATTGGCTACGGCATAGTGTAGTATATTATCAGCGTAGTAGGTGGGATTTTCGTGGGTGGTGGGTTTTGTGGTTTCAAAACACCCTCCTTGATCTACCGCCACATCTACCAAAACAGAGTGGGGCTTAAGCAGTGACAACATCTTTCTGGTTATTAGCTTTGGCGCTTTAGCGCCTTTAACCAATACAGCACCAATTACGGTGTCCATGATAGGTAGTTTTGCAGCGATACTTTCTTTATTGGCCAATAGCGTCTCAATTTTGCCATCAAATATTTCCGCAAGTGCTTTTAAACGGCTTTCATCGATATCGCAGATGGTTACATCTGTACCCATACCCACAAGTACATCTGCAGCATTGGTACCCACTACGCCGCCGCCTAGAACCAGTGCTTTGGCGGGTGCTACTCCCGTAACACCACCAACCAATATGCCACTACCACCTTGAGGCTTCTCAAGATATTTGGCTGCCTGTTGTCCCGCAAGACGACCTGCAACTTCAGACATAGGAGCTAAAAGTGGTAATGCACCATATTCATCCTCAATTGTTTCATAGGCAATGCAAGTAGCTTGAGATTTTAGCATGGCATTTGTAAGCGATAAGGAAGCGGCAAAATGAAAAAAAGTAAATAGGGTGTGGTGGGGTTTGATTAACAAATATTCTTGTGGTAATGGCTCCTTAACCTTAACGATTAAGTTCGCCTGCGCATAAATCTCTTCTAAGTTTGATACGATTGTAGCTCCTGAATTGATATAATCCTCATTGGTCAGACCTGCACCAAGTCCAGCATCTTGCTGCACAATGACATTATGTGAATGTGATAGTTCAGCCACATGCTGGGGCATAAGCCCAACGCGGAATTCATTGTTTTTAAGCTCTTTTGGTATTCCTATTATCATTGGGGTGATTTATAATCACTAAATTATATAAAATTGTATAAAATCAATAATTTAACATAATACAAATTATCATTCAAAATGATTTGTTGAAAAATATTCAAAATATACATATGGATATATGCACATTATGTTTGATTTGATGCTAAATTTATAAAAAATAAAAATGAACGACAGGCACAACGATCTTCTGCGTATCAGGCCAGATATAAAAAAACATCAAACTTTTGATAATATGTCGAACGAGGAACGTTTTCAAAACGACACCTTACGCCCTGTTTTAAAATTACAGAACCCCTTACTCATTGCCGCATTTGTGAATTATGCCAACAAGCATAAAGGCGTGTTTTATGAGCTTTCGTTGGAGAAACGTATGCAGTATGTAGAAACGGCCATTTGCAAGGACCAAAAGTTTCGTAATGCTCTTAAGGGTATGTTGATAGGTCAGTTTACTGTTGCCGAATACGAATTCTACATTCAAAACTCTTCCAGGCTAAACAAGCGCATGATGAATTTGGTGATTGTCCGCCTGCAAGACCAGCTACAGTTATTGGTAGCAGACCGCTTATCTAAAGCTATTTAAATCATCTTTAATTCCTTTTTGAAGACTTTTCTTAAATGGTATATAAGTTTTGAACATTGCTTCACATTTTTCTTCAATAATTTAAGGTAAGATGAAAATTCCAAAATAAAGAGTCATAAATAATACGAATCAATTCAAGAGTTGCATTAGATTTAGAATCGTAGCATGTGCTTTAGCCCACTTTTTGTACATTTATGATACCTAAATCTTTCTTCTATGAAAAAACTTGAATCTGTACGAGATATAATGGCTTTTGATTCCCTTGTATTATACCTCAATGATGGATTATATCAAGCAGAGAAACTCTTTAAAAAACACCGAGTAAGTTATTTGCCGGTGGTTGATGATGCTAAAATTGTGGGTATATTAAGCATTAAAGACCTTGCAAAAATCTGCTTTGTGGATAGTCATGACCCCTATGACTTTACCATAGATACTTCGATATATTCGATGTTTACACTAGAACAAATCATGGCATGTAGTCCAGTTCTTATTTCTGATAAAGCCACTATTACGGAAGTAGCTGAAATTTTTTTGAATGTCGATCACCATGTACTTCCAGTCTTGGATGATCAAGATGACCTATTAGGACTTGTCAGCACAAATGACATAATCAAATACTTTTTAAAACAGTAGTAATAAGGGCAAAACCCTTGCTATTGACGTTATATGACCGTTTTTAATTAATGCATACTCGTTTTTGAAATAGATTATCTTTTTTTGGCAATTAATTACATTATTTAAAGAAAGCGGATTAAAAGTGATACCCTAAATCAAACTTTCCCCATTAGCATTGGTGGTCAGTACATCACTCATATAGTCCACAAAGGGCCGTACGGCTTTTAAGGCTTCGTCTAGGCGGTCTATAAAATCTTCAGCGACAACATCCTGATTTGTGTAGCGTACCATAAAAATATGCTGCTTAAAACGCAGTAAATCTATATTTGGGTTGTCTTTAGCATATCCTTTAGGGGCGGTTTTTACCTTATCGCCCTGAAGTTCTCCCCAAACACTTTTAAAGTCTGCTGCATTGATAAGGTTTCGGTATTCCTGTCCGTCTAGGTCTATTTCTTCGCGAATACGTTTAAGGTCTATTGGATTGGGATCCCAAAATCCACAGCCTAAAAAGACGTCGTCAGGCTTGAGATGTAAATAATAGCCACCCCTGTAATGGGGTTTGGTACGGTGCCATGCCATGCCAAAATGCGTTTTATAGGGAGTTTTATCTTTTGAAAATCGCACATCACGGTAAATACGGAACAACTTAAAACGGTCTATGCTGTCATGTTGGTTTAGCTTATCTTTAAGGGTCTCACCAAACTGCTTGACACTTGTTTCTAGCGCCTTAAACTCAGTTTTATGTTGATCAAACCACTCCCTGTTGTTGTGCTTTGATAGTTCCCTTAAGAATTTAAATATATTTGGTGACAATGCTTTCATTAATCTTACATTCCATGTAACCAAGCGTTACGCAATGCGATTTGTGCTGGTGTAGCATCTTCCATAACGGTGATGCCCTTGGCTGGTGACACCGCCACACCAACAGTTCCACTTAGTGTTTTTAGTTTTCCTTCTCGTTCTACTTCAAAAGTTACTTTTTGGTCAGGCATCCAGCTAAAAGATGTGCCAAACAACATATTTAGGGCACCCATATTTTCTTGTGAAAGCTCAGGTATTTTAGTGCCATTAAAAACACGTAGTAAATCTCCTTCTTGAAAACCTATTTCCACAAGGCGATTGTTAAGTCCTTTAACAGCCAAATCCATGCTACCATCTTCGTTGGGTTTTGGTGCAATAAATGGCGTTCTGGGATCAATCATTATAATACTTTGTAGCTTTTTATCAGTTTCAGATATTGTAACTCCCGCTCTCTCCAAAAAACTTTTATAAGGAATGGGCGTTTCTCCTTGTATGTAGGTCTCAATAAAGGCACCTACTTCTGGATAGGTCATGGAAATAATTTCATCAAAAAGTTGATTGTCGGTAAAGGGTGTGTCTACACCATATTTTTTAGCCAAGGCTTGCATGACGTTTAGGAAACCGCGTGTTCCCCCACTCTGATCTCTAATAATGATGTCCAAACACATATTAATCAACGCACCTTTGTAGTATACATTTTGGTAGTTAGCTTGGTATTGTTCATCAACAATATTGGTACTCATTTCCGTAAATGGCATGTTGTCGTCAAAGCGTTTAGCTCTTGAGATTTTATCCGACATGCGGCCATAAAAATTGTCCTCGTCTATAATGTTTTGTTGTACTTGAAATAGGTTGGCAAAATACTCTGTTGTGCCTTCATACATCCAAAGATGTTGCGACATCACACCTTCATTGTAATTGAAATAATGCACTTGCTCTGAGTGTACGTTTAAAGGGGTTAGGGTATGGAAAAACTCATGCGACACCACATCCACTAGATATTCTTTTAGCGACTCTGTATCCAACTCTTCATAAAACACCACTGTTGTTGAAGTGTGATGTTCCAATGCGCCTTGCATACCTCCGTAGTGTTGTAATTCTTCCATACTCATGAGCAGTAGTAAGATGTCATAACTTTTGGTAGTGTTGGCATCACCCAAAAAGCGTTTTTGTGCTTGCATCATTTCCTCCAGTGTTTCTTTAAAGTCAGCAGCCTTATGTACGCCTTTTGGTGAATATACAGCTAGATTTACTTCGATATCATCTAATTTAAAAGAAACGCTATCGTCGTTGGTATAAAGAATTGGATCATCAATAATGTTGAAATAACGATCTGCTAGAAATACGTCTTCTGTTGCCGTATGGCTAACCGATTCCATGGAAGAAAAGGGAACCAAATTTGCAGGTGAATTAATGGTCACCTGGTAGACCCATTCTTTGCCACCCTTAAAGTAGCCTACCATAGCATGGAGATTTAGTAAATAAACTTCATCCTTTTCAATTTTTGTTCCAGCCATTGGATACACTTCTTTGCCTTCTTCACCGTCAAAGGTATCATCAACTAAATAAGTGATGCGATCGAGTTGTTTGCCGTTAATAATTTTCCAAGTATTGTCATCTTCTTTTACAACGGCTAAGGGTTGCCCCTTTTTATCAAAAGCTTTTACATCAGATATAAATCGCCCAAAATTGGAATATTGATAGGTTCCGGGTATAACGCTTGGCATATAAAAAGTTACCTCACCTGCTGGGAATGGTCCTGGGTCTAGTGTAATTAGAAGTTGGTCATTTTCAACTGCATTTAGATCAATATGGGTTTCAATGACATTACTTTTTTTATAGGTCAACCCAAGACTTGCGCATCCTTTAAGTATTACAATTAATATTAATAATATAAGAAAACGTTGGACAAAAATTAATGATTTCATAAAGTGCAAGTAAATTTAATAAATAGGTGCTGAAACAAAATACTCTAAAAGTGTCACAGCGTTTAAAAATACAAAAAGCGGGAGAATGTATCTCCCGCATTGCTATATGTTTTTAATAAATCTTAGAATTTACTTTAACACAATTAATTAACCTTGCTAAATATGGCTTTCTGCTTGTACTCAGGGGTAGCTGCTTCAAGAGTGAGCAATCCGTTTTCAATAAGATAAGTAACGTCAATTATTGACTCTACAGTTGTCGGATTGTCCTCATCGTAAAATGTCATTTGTAGAGTATTGGAATCAACTTCTTTCCATTCAGCGGTATCACTATTACGTGAGCACACATTATTATAAAAATCATAATCAATCATAATAACAGTGTTGTCATTTTTGAATTCAAACGTAGATTTCAACTCACAATCATCTAGAGTAGCTTCTTCATTATCATAAAATTCTCTTTCAAATTTCCAGAGACCAATTAATGATTCTGTTTCTATTGATGGGTTGGTTAACTGTTCGTCATCTTTACACGAAATTAGGATAACGGTAATAAAAAATAATGGTATATATTTAAGATATTTCATTTTAGTAAAATTTGGGTTTAAAGCCCAAAATTAAAAAAAAAATTGAAATAACAAAAACTACATATCAATCACCAACTTCAACAAATCACTTTTGCCTTGTCTCCAACACATCTATCACTTCTTGTAATGTATATCCTTTGGCTTGTAGCAAAATTAATAGGTGAAAGATTAAGTCGGCACTTTCGTTTAAAAACAGACCTTCATCATTGTCCTTGGCTTCAATAACCGTTTCTACGGCTTCCTCGCCTAATTTTTGTGCAATTTTATTTATGCCTTTAGCAAATAAGCTCGCAACATAACTTTTGTCAGTAGGATTGTTTTTGCGGTCAGCTATGGTGTTCTCTAAATCTGATAGAAATCCATAGGAAGGTATATTTTTTTCGTTCCAGCAGGTGTCGTTTCCTTTGTGACAGGTAGGTCCCTTAGGTAATGCTTTAATAAGCAAGGCATCCATGTCACAATCTACAGTCATGGATACCAAACTCAGGTGATTACCACTCTCCTCGCCCTTGGTCCATAGTCGATTTTTGCTTCTACTGTAAAAGGTAACCAATTGAGTTGCTTGGGTTTTGGCAACGGCTTCTGCATTCATATAACCCAGCATCAGTACCGTTTTTGTTTGTGCATCTTGTACTATGGCGGGCACTAGTCCGTCTGGGTGTTTGCTAAAATCTATGTTCATCGTACCGGTATTTGATGTTGGTCTAAATATTTTTTGAGTTCGGGTATGCCGATTTCTTTAAAGTGGAATACGCTTGCTGCCAAAGCAGCATCTGCATTTCCTTCTACAAAGGTATCAACAAAATGGCTCATCTCCCCTGCTCCACCAGAAGCGATTACAGGAACACTTACCGTTTTACTTAATTGTTTTAAAGCTGTATTGGCAAATCCTAGCTTTGTACCATCATGATCCATAGACGTAAACAGTAGTTCTCCAGCACCACGCTCCACGGCCTCAGCGGCCCATTCAAAAAGACGTCGTTCTGTTGGTACTTTACCCCCTACCAAGTGCACGACCCATTCATCTTCAATTTGTTTAGCGTCTATAGCAACCACTATACACTGCGTACCAAAACGTTGTGCAAGTTCGCTAATAAGCTCTGGTCGGCGCACTGCTGCAGAATTGATGGAAACCTTATCTGCGCCGTTTTCTAATAAAACACCGACGTCTTCAATGGAGCTTATGCCACCACCTACCGTAAATGGAATATCAATAGCCTGGGCCACATCACGAACCAATTTTGCTAGTGTTTTACGTTTTTCTTCAGAAGCTGAAATGTCCAAAAAGACCAATTCGTCAGCACCCTCTTGTGCATAGCGCTCTGCCAATTCTACTGGATCTCCAGCGTCACGTAAAGAAACAAAGTTAATACCCTTTACGGTACGTCCGCCTTTGACATCCAAACAAGGAATTATTCTTTTGGTTAGCATCTTATGATTGTTCTAATTGATAGTTTTCCAATTCTTTTAAAGATATTTTCCCTTCGTATATTGCCTTTCCAACAATGGCTGCCGTACAACCCAATTCTTCTAATTGATACAAGTCGTCCATACTGCTTACCCCACCTGAAGCAATCAGCGAAATCTTTTTTATTTCTTCTAATAATTCATAATAAAGTTCCAAAGACGGGCCTGCTAACATACCATCTTTGGCTACATCAGTGCACAGTACATGTTTAAAGCCTTTTGCACTGTAGTCTTTGATAAAATCCAATATATCTATGCCTGAGTCTTTTTCCCATCCGTGAGTGGCTATACGTCTGTTTTTGGCATCAGCACCTAGTATAAGTTTGTCTGCCCCAAATTTTTGAAGCCACTCTAAAACCAATTTAGGGCTATCGACTGCAACACTGCCCAGCGTAACCTGTGTAGCTCCACAATCAAAAGCGGTTTGTAAGTCAACAGCGGATTTAATGCCACCACCAAAATCAATGATAAGTGATGTTTTGGTCGCAATGGCCTCCAATACTTTGGTATTCACAATATGTTTTGCGCGTGCACCGTCTAAATCAACTACGTGTACGTGGGTCAGCCCAGCGCCTTCAAAAGATTTGGCGACCTCTACAGGAGATTCGCTGTAGACTATTTTTGTGTCGTAGTTTCCTTTAGTGAGACGCACACATTGTCCATTGATGATATCTATAGCTGGAACTAAAATCATAAGGCAAGAAAGTTTTGTAACAAGCGAGCACCTACGGCTCCGCTTTTTTCTGGGTGAAACTGTGTACCGTAAAAATTGTCTTTAGCCAATGCCGCAGCGAAGGGAACGTCATAGGTACAAGCGCCTACCATATCTTTATTTGGTATGGCATAATAGCTGTGCACCAAATAAAAATATCTATTTGCATCTATATTTTCAAAAAGTATTCCCTTACCCTCAACGCTATTCCATCCCATATGTGGTACATTTAAATTGGTTTCAAAGCGCACAACATCGGTATCAAAAATGCCAAGCCCTTGAGTATTCCCCTCTTCGGTGTGGTTGCACATCAGTTGCATTCCCAAACAGATTCCCAATACGGGTTGTGTTAGTGTAGGAATGAGTTTGTCAAGTTTTGTTGTACGGAGTTTTTCCATGGCATAACTTGCCTCACCAACTCCAGGGAATATCACATGCGAAGCATTTTTAATGATGTTTATATCATCAGTCAGTGCTGCAGTTATCCCCAAACGTGCCAGTGCAAAGCGTATGCTTTGAATATTGCCCGCTCCATAATCAATGATGACTACATTCATAATTGTCCTTTGGTAGAGGGTAATACCAGTTTTTCTGCATCTCTTTTGATGGCTGCACGAATTGCCTTGGCAAAGGACTTAAAAATGGCTTCTATTTTGTGGTGTTCATTATGTCCCTCTGCTTTAATATTTAGGTTTGCCTTAGCACCATCTGCAAAAGATTTAAAGAAGTGAAAGAACATTTCTGTTGGCATTTTGCCGATGAGTTCTCTCTTAAATTTTGCATCCCACATTAACCATGCACGACCACCAAAATCAATGGAAACTTGCGCCAAACAATCGTCCATAGGCAAACAAAAGCCATAGCGCTCTATGCCTAGCTTATCACCCAATGCTTTTCCAAATGCTTCTCCTAAAGCAATGGCCGTATCCTCAATTGTGTGGTGTTCATCTATTTCTAAATCACCCTTGGTTTTCATTTTTAGATCTACCCCACCATGACGTGCCAACTGATCCAACATGTGATCAAAAAAGGCAATGCCTGTATCAATGTTACTTTCGCCTGTACCATCGAGATTTAGGTCAATTTCAATGGATGTTTCTTTTGTTTTTCGTTCGTGGCTGACACGTCTTTCTCCCGCTTTTAACATGGTATAAACCTCGCTCCAGGCATTTGTTTTAAGTGTGACGGTATTCATTAATTCTTTGGGCATTTCTTTTGCCATACGCGCATCATTTTGCAACAAAATTCCCCTTGAACCTAAGTTTGATGCTAGCTCCATATCACTTAGTCTATCTCCAATGACATAAGATTGCTCCAAATCATATTCACGATTGCCTATGTATTTGGTTAGCATACCTATTTTGGGTTTGCGGGTTGGTGCGTTTTCAGCAGGTAAGCTTTTGTCTATAAGTACTTCGCTAAAATGAACACCTTCATTTTTTAATGAAGTCATCATAAAATTGTGTGTAGGCCAAAAGGTGTCTTCTGGAAAGCTTTCCGTTCCCAGCCCATCTTGATTGGTTACCATAACCAATTCGTAGTCCAGTTCCTTAGCAATACGTCCCAAATACTGAAATACACCAGGATAAAAAATGAGCTTATCCAATCCATCAAGCTGGTAGTTTTCGGGCTCCAATACTAGTGTGCCGTCTCGGTCAATAAACAATACTTTTTTCATAATGTTATGGTATTACATGCTTCTATAAGCTGATTGTTTTCTTTAGGCGTACCAATAGTGATACGAAGGCAGTTTTCACAATTTGTTTGCGTGGTTCGATTGCGGACAACCACTTTTCGAGTCAGCAATGCTTCATAACGTTTGTTGGCATCATCAACACGTACCAACAAAAAGTTGGCATCTGATGGAAATACGGTTTCCACCCATTTCAATTCGCTTAAATAAGCCGCTACCCTTCTGCGCTCTGTAAGCAATTCTTTTATTTGTTTGTTTACCTTTTCGATATCTGTAAGGTTTTCAATCGCCTTTTGCTGACTAAGGGTATTGATATTGTAAGGTGGTTTAATATTGTGTAGCAGTTTGATGATGCTCGGATGTCCAATAGCAATACCCAATCTCAATCCGGCAAGTCCAAAGGCTTTCGAAAGGGTTTGTGTAATCATTAGGTTAGGATAGCTATCTAATTGAGTAAGCCAACTAGGTCCATCTGTAAAATCAATATATGCCTCGTCTATAACCACTACTCCATCAAAATCGTTTAACAATTGCTTAATATCGGACCTTTTGAATAGGTTACCACTTGGATTGTTGGGGCTACAAAAGAAAATAGCCTTTGTGTTTGGGCTAACGGTTGATAGGATTTTCTCAGTGTTTAATTGGAAATCAACCGTAAGGGGCACCTCTTTTATACCCACGCCATTGATGTTAGCCAATACAGCATACATTCCGTAAGTAGGTGGCATAATTATTACATTATCTTTATTGGGAGTACAAAAAGCCCTAAATATTAAATCTAAGATTTCATCACTACCATTTCCAATTAAAAGTTGATCAACGGAACAGTGACGAAGTCCAGCTATTTTTTTCTTTAGTGCCAATTGATTTGGGTCTGGATATCTGTTGACCGATGAAGGGTTCGGATTCTCATTAGCGTCTAGAAAGTTGTAATTTCCATCTGTTGTGGTAAAGGTATCTCTTGCCGAAGTATAGGGCGTAAGCGCCAATACTTCTGGTCTAGCCCACTGCGTCAAATCAAATGCCTTAGCCATTATTTAAATCTTTAAGTCTTAGACTAACAGCATTCTTGTGGGCATCAAGCCCTTCTGCTGCAGCCATTGTCTCGATATGCGGCCCTAAGGTCTTTATTCCTTGTGCACTAATGCGTTGAAAGGTTATCGCCTTTAAAAAGGCATCCAAATTAACCCCGCTGTATTGTTTGGTGTATCCGTTTGTAGGAAGTGTGTGATTGGTACCAGACGCATAGTCTCCTGCGCTTTCAGGGGTGTAATTACCAATAAAAACAGAGCCTGCATTGATAATTCCGTCTACGAATAAGGCTTCATTTTCCACACAAGCGATATAGTGCTCAGGACCATATTCATTGATAAAATCTAGTGCAGAATTTTCATCTTCAAAATATACAGTCAATGAATTTATCAATGCAGCGGCAGCGATTTCTTTTCTTGGTAATAAAGGTAATTGCTTTTCGATTTCCACCCTGACCAGCTCTCTCATTTCTTTATCAGTAGTAACAAATATCACCTGACTGTCTTTTCCGTGTTCGGCTTGCGATAAGAGATCTGCTGCTACATAAGCGGGATTTGCTGTTCTGTCCGCTACCACCAATAGTTCGGATGGTCCTGCTGGCATATCAATAGCGGTTAGATATTGGGTAGCCTTTTGCTTGGCAACCGTTACATACTGATTTCCTGGACCAAATATCTTATAGACTTTTGGAATACTTTCAGTGCCAAAGGTAAGCGCAGCTATGGCTTGAATCCCTCCAATTTGTGCCACGAGGGTTACACCACATTTTTTTGCAGCATAGCGGATGGCAGCTGGAATACCATCTTTACTTGGTGGCGTACACAATACAATTTGGCTACAGCCTGCCAGTTGAGCAGGAATGGCTAGCATCAAAACGGTAGAAAACAGAGGTGCAGTTCCACCAGGGATATAAATCCCTACTTTCTCAATGGGCTTTTTTTCCTGCCAGCAGCTAACACCTTGTTGTATTTCCAGACTTACTGGTGCTGTTTTTTGTGCTTTGTGAAAGGAAAAAATATTTTCATATGCTACGTCAATAGCTGTGACAAGTTCAGATGATAATTCACTTTTGGCATTTGCCAATACTTCTGCATCTAATATAAGCTTTGATGGCGTATATGCGTCAAACTTTTGGCTGTACTCCCGAACGGCTACATCGCCATTGCTGCGAACGGCAGCAAAGACCTCGTCTACTATGGGTTCAACTAAAGAAAAATCAGCAGTTGGACGCTGAGTAAGCTCCTGCCATGTACTTTGATCAGGATTTGAAATTAGCTTCATTACTTAATAATTCTTTCAATAGGACACACCAATATATCCTGAGCACCAGCTGCTTTTAAAGCGTCTACCATTTCCCAAAATTTGTTTTTATCTATCGCAGAGTGTAAAGAACTCCAACCTTCTTCAACCAATGGCATCACCGTAGGACTTTTTAATACAGGTAACATTTTTGATATTTTATCAATAGCGTCATTTGGCACATTCATGATAATATATCTAGAATTTTTACCAGCATTTACAGCACGAATGCGAAACAAAAGCTTATTGAGGATTTCTTGTTTAGCAACTGATAATCCTTTACCACCAACGAGCACTGCTTCTGATTTAAACAGCACCTCAACTTCCTTGAGGTTGTTTTTAAAAAGCGTAGATCCGCTAGATACGATATCGCAAATGGCATCTGAAAGACCAATGTTTGGCGCTATTTCTACAGATCCATTTATGATGTGTAAATCAGCTTCAATATTCCACTCATTGAGGTATTTCTGTACGGTGTTTGGATAGGATGTTGCAATTCGCTTGCCTGCTAAATCAGCGATTCCATCATAAGCCGTTTCTTTCGGAACAGCAATGGACACACGGCATTTTGAAAAACCCAATGGTTCTAGCGCTGGAATGTCCTCTCCTTTTTCAACCAATAGATTTTCACCAACAATGGCCAAATCCACTACCCCATCCCTCAAATATTGGGGAATATCACCATTACGCAAATAATAAACCTCGATTGGAAAATTAGATCCAGATGTTTTGAGCTGGTCTTTGCCGTTGTTGATGGCAATGCCACAGCTTTTGAGCAATTTTAGCGATTCTTCGTTAAGTCTTCCAGACTTCTGAATCGCAATACGTATGTTTTCTTTCATGACTTTATTATAACAAAAAACCCGCTTGAGCAATACAAACGGGTTAGACGGTTATTGACATACTCCACCTAGCACGTTTGAAACGCGATATTGTTGTGGTGAAGAATATGTGTTTTGTTCATTACCGTGCAAATATCGAAAATTTTTTGAAAACCTTACTGATTTCCTAAAATAAGTGGTAATCCGTCTTCTCCACTACCAATAACAATTACTTTTGTGTTTGGTGACTCTGCCAACATGATGGTCGCCTCTATTCCTTTATCTCTTAAAATATTTGGAGTCAGCGATGCTGCTAATAGCCTATTGGCAACTGCTTTACCTTCTGCTTCGATACGTACTTTTTCTGCTTCCTGACGTGCTTTTTCTAATCTAAACTCATATTCAAGAGCTTCTTGTTCTTGGGTAAGCTTTCGTTGAATAGCTTCCTTAATGGATGTTGGAAGGGTTACATCACGCACCAACACTGCATTGAGCTGAACATGTTGATCTTCCACTTTACGTTTTGTTTCCTCAAAAATTTCATTCTGAATTGCATCTCGCTTTGTCGAATACAATTGTTCTGGTGTATAACGTCCAATTACTGAACGAGCAACTGCACGAATTTCAGGAACTATAACGATGTTTAGATAGTTTTCTCCTTTGGTTTTGTGGAGCATTCCCAACTCATCTATTTTTGGTTGATATAAGACAGAAACATCAAGTGAAATTTCAAGTCCATTTGAAGAAAGTACGCGCATGCCACTTTCAAACTCCTCTTGCTGTTTGATGTTATATCTATAAACACGATTCCATGGTGCAATAAGTCGAAACCCTTCACCAAGTGGTGGTTGGTCAACCACAGTTCCGCCTGAGAAGCGTTTCCATACAACGCCTGCTTCACCATATGGTATGTTTACATATGATTTTGAAATAAAAATAATACCAGCAATAATTAATATCACTATTGGTAATCCTAATTTTGGTAATTTTTCCATGTTTTAAATTTTAGGTTAACATTCCGCCGTCTACGTGTAATACTTGTCCAGTTATGTATGCAGATAAGTCAGCGGCTAAAAATAAGCAAGCATTGGCTACATCTTGTGTTGAGCCTCCGCGTTTTAGTGGGATGCCTGCCCGCCATTGAGCCACAACATCTTCTGGTAGTTTATCTGTCATTTCTGTTTCAATAAACCCCGGTGCAATCACATTTGATCTTATATTTCTTGAACCCAATTCAAGTGCTATTGATTTTGAAAATCCAATTATGCCCGCTTTGGATGCAGCATAATTTGACTGACCAGCATTCCCTTTAACTCCAACAACAGAACTCATGTGAATTAAACTTCCATGTCTTTGCTTGAGCATTGTTCGCTGTACAGCCTTGGTCATATTAAAGACAGATTTTAAGTTGACCTCAATTACTTTATCAAAATCTTGTTCAGAAATGCGCATCAACAAATTGTCTTTGGTAATGCCTGCGTTATTAATCAAGACATCAATAGTATCAAATATCTCTAAAACATCAGAAACTAGTTGTTGAGCAGCATCAAAATTAGCTGCGTTTGATTTAAATGCCTTAGCTGTTACACCAAATGCGGTTAGTTCTTCTTCTAGTTCGTTGGCTTGTACTTCAGACGAGCTGTAAGTGAAGGCTACATTAGCACCTTGTTTGGCAAAAGCCACGGCTATACCACGTCCTATTCCCCTACTGGCACCTGTAATGATAATATTTTTACCTTTTACCAAATCCATAATACTAAGCTAAAATTTGTGCTACTGTTTTTCCTATGGCTGCCGGTGAATCAACAACGTGAATTCCACATGACTTCATTATGGCTTTTTTCGCTTCTGCAGTGTCTTCAGCACCTCCCACTATTGCCCCTGCATGTCCCATAGTACGGCCTTTGGGTGCCGTTTCACCAGCAATAAACCCAACTACGGGTTTTGGATTGCCCTGAGATTTTATCCAGTTAGCAGCGTCTGCTTCAAGTTGACCTCCAATTTCACCAATCATGACAATGCATTCAGTTTCTGCATCTTCCATTAAAAGTTGAACAGCGTCTTTGGTTGTAGTTCCAATAATAGGATCTCCTCCTATCCCAATAGCGGTAGTTATGCCATAACCTTCTTTGACTACTTGGTCAGCAGCTTCATAAGTTAATGTTCCAGATTTGGACACGATGCCTACATTACCCTTTTTAAACACAAAACCTGGCATAATGCCAACTTTGGCTTCATCGGGCGAGATAACACCTGGACAGTTTGGGCCTACCACTCGGCAGTCTTTCCCACGTACATATTCCATGGCTTTAGCCATGTCGTTAACAGGAATTCCTTCAGTAATGGTAATGATAACCTTTATACCAGCTTCAGCAGCCTCCATAATGGCATCAGCCGCAAAGGCTGGCGGTACAAAAATAATGGAAGTATCCG
>Ga0208127_1000941_pt1 | contig 14870 bp, 10 predicted proteins | sample ETNtaG_6_FD_185751 | JGI IMG/M metagenome (GOLD analysis project Ga0208127, IMG submission 185751) | Marine microbial and viral communities from oxygen minimum zone, Eastern Pacific Ocean - ETNP201306SV45 (SPAdes) (version 2) | ecosystem: Environmental > Aquatic > Marine > Oceanic ...
AGTTCCTCCCCAAATTATATTACCGGTTTGATAGTCAATTTTCTTTCCATTTCTGTCTACACTCTTACCATTACTTTCCATAATAGCTTGTTGTAAATAATTGGGTAAATATTTTAAATATTCACTGTAAGGGATAATAGCTTCAGATTCAGCATTTAAAAAGTTATTATACCATATACTAATTAATGCTAATATGATTGGAATATTTTTTTCGTTAGGCTCATTTTTGAAATGTAGGTCCATTTCATTTGCCCCTCTAAGTAATTTTTCGAAGTTTTTGAACCCAATTGCAAGTGAAATTGAAAGACCTACTGTTCCCCACAAAGAGAATCTTCCTCCAACATAGTTGTACATAGGAAAAACAAAGTCCGAATTTATTCCAAAATCTTTGATTGCACTCAAGTTGGTTGAAACAGCAGCAAAATGAGACTGAATATCTTTTTCACTTAGCTTTTCACAAAACCATTTTTTAATTGTTAAAGCATTAGAAATGGTTTCTTGTGTAGTAAATGTTTTTGATACAATGATAAAAAATGTAGTTTCTGGGTTTAAATTTTTAATAACTTCATTAACGTGATCTCCATCTACATTGGACACAAAATGAATGTTTAATCTGGTTTTATAGTATTTTAAGGCTTCTACTACCATGACTGGACCCAAGTCTGATCCACCAATACCGATATTAACAACATCTGTAAATTGGTTACCACTACTACTTAAAAGACGACCATTAATTATATCATCTGAAAATTTTTGAATTTTATTTCTATCGTTAATTATGTCTTGGTTAAAAGCACTGTTTTTATCAAAACTTCTTAGAGCAGTATGTAATACAGCTCTTCCTTCAGTTTCATTTATTTCATCTCCTTTGAATTGTTTTTCTATAGCTTCCTTTAAATTACATTCATTAGAAAGTTTTAAAAGAGTTTCTAAAATTTCATCATCAACTAAATTTTTTGAGAAGTCGACAAACATGTTTCCAAATGAAATTGAATATTTTTCTGATCTAGAATCATCATTTTCAAATAAACTTTTGATATCAATTTTTGAATTCAAGCTTTCAAGCTTTTTCCATGAATTTGTAGTTGTTGGATTAATTCTGTCTAATGCCATACTAAGGGATAGAATTTTGTTCAAAGTTAACACTTGATTCAATACTATCAAGTCTATTTTTAATAGGATTCATATATGTTAAATATATTTCCTTTAATTCATTAGATATAGGCTTTGCTTCAGGTAATTTTTGTTTCAATGGATCAACCTGTTTGCCATTTTTCCAAAATCTATAACAAACGTGAGGTCCAGATGTATATCCTGTCATTCCAACTTCACCAATTTTATCTCCTTGCTTTACTTTAGTGCCTACTTTTAATCCTCTTTTATTCATGTGTAAATATTGTGTTGAGTATGTTGAATTATGACTAACGGTAACATAATAGCCATTCCCTCTCGTATAGCCTGACTTTACAACTGTTCCGTCAGCTGTTGCTCTAATTGGAGTACCAACGGGTGCGGCAAAATCAGTTCCATAATGAGGTTTAATTCGTCCATAATATGCAATTTTTCGTCTTAAATTATATCTTGATGATATTCTACTGAACTGAACTGGAGATAATAAGAAAGCTCTTCTTAAATTTTTTCCATTTTCATCAAAGTATTCATACATGCCTCTTAAGCTATCCGTTTGAAATTCTATTGCATAAAAAGGTTTTCCTCTATGTTCAAAATAAGCGTTGTGAACTCTATTTAGTCCTATGTAAGTAGAGTCATCTATATATTTTGAAGTATATAATATTTTAAAATTATCACCTTTTTCCAGCCTAAAAAAATCAATATTCCAAGCATAAATTTCGGAAAGTTCATTGGTTAGTAAAGGGCTAAGTTTTAGATCTTGCATAGTTTCAGCTAATGAACTTTTTATTACTCCAGAGGCTTCTTTTTCAATTAATTTAACTTCCTTCTGTCTTTTTTGAGCCCATAAAGAGTCCTTTAGTGAAACAACTATATAATCAATTGAATTTGGTTGATAAATAAAGTATTCTGGACTGTTAAGTGAATCCTTTGATGATAAAATAGTATATGGTCTGCCAATATTAATTTTTCTTATATCAAAAACTTTTTTAACCTCTGAAACTATATTGAATATTTTTGGATAAAAAAGATTATTATTTTCCAATATTAAACCAAAAGAATCCCCTCTGTTAATTGTATCTTTTTTAACATTAAAATCATTAAGAGTAAAACCAAATTCTTTTACGATTTTTTCTTTTTTAACAGGTATAATCTTAGTTGTCTTTTTTTCTTCACTTCCACAGGACTGTATAAGCGTTAAAAGAATAAATATTTGTAAAAAACGCTTAATCATCAACTATTATTTTAAAAGGGTTTGTAATTCCTCTAAATGAAGTTAAATCAGCCACAATTGTACCTACTCTTAAATTGGCTTTGACTTTTACCGGAATTCTGTTTTCATCATTTGTAACCCAAAGGTCTATTCCTTCGTTACTCCTAAAAACTCTTCCTGCTTCCATGAAAGGTTTTAATTTTAAACACTCAATCAATCCAAATTTAGTCTTAATTCTTTCAATACCTAAATATTTCATCTTAAATGGATAATTTTGAGAGGCAAAAAAGATATTTACAAATATAATATCACCTTCCTTTAATTTAGAAATATCTAAATGCTTTCTTAGGAAATAGAAAGTTGAGATGATATCTTGATATCCTGATTCAAGTTTTATAACTCTTTCCTCGTTAGTGATCTTGTTTAAAATGGTTGCTGTCTTATTTTTATCGTCATATACTGTTTCAGCTTTTCTTACATAACCCCCTTCATAGATATCTCTTATTGATTTTAGCGGTTTAACTTTTTCTAATGGAAAAAAAGCTTCATAAAGATCATCAACCCTGTAGAATAACCTAGCTAAACCAGTCGTTCGTCCAATAGCAGTAGCCCGATATACCAACGAGTCATTAAGAATTTCCTTTTTTAATTCAAGTGAAGCATAGCTTGCGTTTAAAAAACCATAATGAAGTTTATATTCAAAAAACTCACCTGATTTATAAGAATTAAATGATTTATTATACAGACTATCAGGAACAAAATCAGAGTTGAGATTTTGAGCATAGCCACTTGATATATATAAGAATAAGTGTGAAAATATGATGAATAAGAATTTTTTCAACTTCACAAAATTAAAAAACTAGACGCTTTCCTTCAAATAGTTCATGACTTTTTCGGCTTTGGATTTACCTATTAAATCTATAATTTCTTTTTCATCAGCCTTTTTTAATTTAGAAATAGATTTAAATTTCTTTAACAACTTATTTTTAGTATTTTCTCCAATACCATGTATATTATCAAGGCCAGATGAAAGTGATGATTTAGATCTTTTATCCCTATGAAAACTAACACCAAATCTGTGAGCTTCATTTCTTAATTGTTGGATAACTTTTAATGTTTCAGATTTCTTATTTAAATAGAGAGGAATTGAATCATTAGGGAAATATAGTTCTTCTAGTCTTTTGGCGATTCCAAGAACAGATATTTTATTATCTAAATCGAGTTCTTTTAGACTTTTAACTGCAGAACTCAATTGACCTTTTCCTCCATCAATTACTATAAGATTTGGCAAATCCTGTTTTTCATCCAATAGCCTTTTATATCTTCTAAAGACAACCTCTTGCATTGAACCAAAATCATTTTGACCATCAATAGTTTTAATATTAAATTTTCTATATAATTTTTTTGAAGGCTTACCATTTATAAAGACAACACATGAAGCTACATTATTTGTTCCCTGAATATTTGATATATCAAAGCATTCAATGTGTCTGGGCTCTTCTTTCATCTTTAAATCTATCCTCATTTGTTCCATTATTCTATTTATGTGTCTTTCAGGATCAACAAGTTGAGTTTGTTTATTTCTTTCAAATCGAAACGCTTTTGCATTTTTAATGGACAAATCCAATAACTTTTTATTATCACCAGATCTTGGTATGATGAATTTTAAATTAATTTGATTTTCAAGGTTAATATGACTTATAATATTTTTTGAAGTTGAATTATATTTTTCTCTTATACTTAAAATCATAAGGCTAAGTATTTTTTCATCATCTTCATTAAGTTTCTTTTTTACTTCTTGATTATGAAATCTTATAATTTTTCCATGTGCAACTTGTAAAAAGTTTACAAAAGCCGATTCAGAATCTGAAATTATGCTAAATACGTCTATATTATTAAGCTTCGAACTAACTACAGTTGATTTTGACTGGTAGTTTTCTAAAAGCTGAATTTTTTCTTTGATTTTTTGTGCTTTTTCATATTCTTGATTATTAGAAAATTTTATCATTTCCTTTTTAAAATTCCTTTTGGATTCATTTACATTCCCTTTTAGAATTTGCTTTATTGCAAGAATGTTTTTTTCATAATCTTCAAGACTTTCCTTACCCTCACAACCTCCAAGGCAATTTCCAAGATGGTATTCTAGACAAACTTTAAACTTTTTCTGTTCGATGTTTTTACTAGATAAATTATAATTGCAGTTTCTAAGTGAATAAAGTTGTTTTATAATACCCATAATAGTATTAATTGTCTTAAAACTTGTAAATGGTCCAAAATACTGAGATCCATCTTTTACTAATTTTCTAGTAACAAAAACTCTAGGAAAAGGTTCATTTTTAATACATATCCATGGATAGGTCTTATCATCTCTTAATAAGATGTTATACTTAGGTTGATTTTTTTTAATTAGTGAATTTTCAAGAAGAAGAGCATCTGATTCAGAATGAACAACAACATGCTCAACATATTTTGTATTTTTTACTAGGTTTAATGTTTTTCTAGATTTAATATTTTTCTGAAAATATGAGCTTACTCTTTTTTTTAGATTTTTAGCTTTTCCAACATATATGATGCTTTTATCACTGCTCAGAAATTGATATACACCAGGATCTTCTGGAATTGTTTTCAAAATAATTTTAGTAGACACGGCCACTTAACTAAAATAATTATTTATTTGTATTACCAATATGAACAAAATTGAAGCCAGAAAGAAATATTTTAAACTAAGAGAAAAATTAGATAACGAACAATTGGTTTCTAAAAGTATTTCGATTGCTAATAATGCATTAAATCTACCCATATGGGAATTTAATTTTTTTCATATTTTTTTATCAATTCAAAATAAAGTTGAGGTTGATACAACACCAATCATAAATATTTTAATTGGCAAAGACAAAGAAATATTAATTTCTAAATCTGATTTTAATAATCTGTCCATGAAATCCTATATTTTCAATGAAGAAACATTACTGAAAAAAAATAAGTATGGTATTCCTGAGCCAATTAATGGTAAAGAATTTAAAGAAAATATAGATGTAATTTTTATTCCTTTATTAGCTTATGATAAGAAGGGAAATAGAGTTGGTTACGGAAAAGGTTTTTATGATAGATTTTTAAGTAATCAAAAAAATAATATTATTAAAGTTGGATTATCGTTTTTTGGACCTGAAGAAACAGTTGAAAAAAAAGAATTTGATCAAAGTCTTGACTACTGTGTAACTCCGGAAAAAGTTTTTAGTTTTTAAAAAAACTTTTATTAAATACAATCATCATAATTATACCAATGGAGATTGCGGAATCAGCAATATTAAAAACTGGTTCAAAAAAGGTAAATTCTTCACCAGCTGAAAAAGGGAACCAATCAGGCCAAGTCCATGTAAATAGTGGAAACTGAAACATATCAACAACATTTCCATAAAAAATACCTTCATAACCATTTCCAGGGGAGAATTTAGCTACTTCAAAATAGCTTTCAGTAAATAAATAACCGTAAAAAACAGAGTCAATTACATTTCCAATGGCACCAGCAAGTATTAATGACAGACATATAGCCAAAAGTTTATTGCTGTTTTCTTTGACTATATTTTTTAACCAATAGAATAAAAAGCCAATAGCAACAATTCTAAAAAGAGTAAGAAAAAGTTTAGCAGATTTATCATCAATGAAAGGAAGAAAGTCATTTAACTTAGCTCCCCATGCCATTCCTCTATTTTCTATAAATAACAATTTGAACCAACCCCAGTCAATAATAGCTTGTTCACCATAAAAAGTCAAAGAGTAATTGAGTTTTATGTAAACCTTAAGAACTTGATCTAAAATCAAAATTCCAGAAACAATTAAAAGGCAAGTTTTTAAGCTAATCTTTTTATTCTCCAAAAGATATTTAAGACATTTTATTTTTAGCTTCTATACTTAAAGTCGCGTGAGGAACTAACTCTAATCTCTTTTTAGAAATTAGTTTTCCTGTAACCCTACAGATTCCATAGGTTTTATTTTCAATTCTTATGATTGCATTCTTTAAATCTCTAATAAACTTCTCTTGTCTAATAGCTAATTGTGTATTAGCTTCCTTTGACATAGTTTGCGATCCTTCTTCAAAAGCTTTAAAAGTAGGTGCAGTATCATCAGTTCCATTATTGCCATCATTCATATATGCACTTCTAATCAATTCTAAATCGTGTTGAGCTTTAGAAATTTTCTCTTCAATAATATTTCTAAAATGAGCTAAATCCTTGTCAGAATATCTTACAACTAAATTATCATCATTCATTTTTAATTTATTTTATAAATTTTAACACCTAAACTAAAATCATCAAATTCAATTTTAGATGTCGAGTCTAAATTATCTAAAAAATTTAATTCTTTAGCTAAAGTTTCATTTTTTACATAATCAAGATTCGCAAAAATAGCTTTTTCAATCAAATTATTTCTTTCTAATTCAATAATAATTTTATCACTAACATTAAAATTTGATTCTTTTCTTAAATTTTGGATTCTATTAACAATTTCTCTAGAAATACCCTCGTTTTTTAAAGATTCATTTATTGAAGTATCTAATGCTATAGTTTTACCATTTTCAGAAGCAACAAGCCATCCTTCAATATCTTCAAAATAAATTTCAACATCGTCAGAACTTAATGTGTAATCTACATCATTTAACCTTATTTCTACCAATTCTCCGTCGTCAATAGCATTGATTTTATCAATTTTGAGAGAATTAATTTGATTCACAACTTCCTTGAGGTTTTTACCATATTTTGGCCCTAAAACCTTAAAATTTGGTTTAGCTTTTTTTACAAGAATTGATGATGAATCTGAAATTAATTCGATTTCTTTAACGTTAATCTCAGATTTGATAAACTCAGAAATTTCAATTAAAGTGTTTTTTTCATCTTCATTTTTAAAAGGAACCAAAATTTTTGGTAATGGTTGTCTTACTTTTATTTTTTCTTTCTTCCTTAATGATAATGCTAATGAACAAATTTCCTGAGAAAGCCTAATTTTTCTTTCTAAAACTTTATCAACTAGATTTTCATTATAAATTGGATAATTTGACAAGTGTACAGAGCCATTATTTTTATTTAAATCCTGATACAAATTATCCATATAAAATGGACTAATAGGAGATGAAATAATGGAAATATTACTTAAACATTCATGTAGAGTTTGATATGCCGAAATTTTATCTTGATTAAATTCACCCTTCCAAAATCTTCTTCTGGATAATCTAACATACCAATTACTTAAGTTATCCTGAACAAAATTTGATATAAGTCTTGCAGATTTAGTGGGTTCATAATTATTATAAGCCTCTTCAACTTCCTTTATCAAAGTATTAAGTTCTGAAATAATCCATCGATCCAATTCATGTCTATCATTATAATCAACATGTTTGCTATTTAAATCAAATCCATCTATGTTCGAATAAAGACTAAAAAAAGAATAAATATTATGAATTGTGCCAAAAAACTTTCTTCTCACTTCTTCGATTCCGCTTACATCAAATTTTAAATTATCCCAGGGATTTGAATTTGAAATCATATACCATCTTGTAGCGTCTGGACCATATTTGTCTAATGTTTCAAAAGGATCAACAGCGTTACCAAGTCTTTTTGACATTTTTTGACCATTTTTATCTAGTACTAGGCCATTGGATATTACATTTTTATAACTATTCGATTTGAATATTAATGTACCTATTACGTGTAAAGTATAAAACCATCCACGTGTTTGATCTACACCTTCAGCGATATAATCAGCTGGAAAGAATTTATGTTTATCTATGTAATCTTTATTTTCAAATGGATAATGCCATTGAGCATAAGGCATCGCCCCTGAGTCAAACCAAACATCAATTAAATCGCTTTCTCTGAACATTTTTTTGTCATTATTTGAACTCAAAATGATATTATCAACAATATGTTTATGTAAATCAATATTATCATAATTTTCATCTGATAAATCATCTATTTTAAATTTATGTAAAGGATTAGTTTTCATAAAGCCTTTACTAATTGATTTTTCAATTTCTTCATATAATTCAATCACAGATCCTATAGTTTTAGTTTCACTTCCATCTTCACTAACCCAAATCGGAAGAGGAATTCCCCAGAATCTAGATCTTGATAAATTCCAATCATTGGCATTATTTAACCAATTTCCAAATCTACCCTCACCAGTAGCCTTAGGTTTCCAATTAATTTTAGAATTATTTTTTATTAACTCATTTCTTCTTTCAGTTACTTTTATAAACCAAGAGTTTAAAGGATAATACAATACTGGTTTATCAGTTCTCCAACAATTTGGATAACTGTGAGTATATTTTTCTACTCTAAAAGCCTTGTTTTCTTCTTTAAGTCTAATTGCTATTTCAATATCAACTGATTTTTCTGGGGCAAGCCCATCATCATAATATTCATTTTTTACATACTTTCCCCCAATTCCTTTAAGAGAATTTAAAAACTTTCCTTGTAAATCTACAAGCGGGACAAGTTCTTCCGCTTCATTATAAACTAACATTGGAGGAACCTCAGGAGATGCATTTTTTGCTGCTAAAGCGTCATCTGCACCAAATGTTGGTGATGTATGAACTATACCTGTACCCTCATCAGTAGTAACAAAGTCTCCAGATATAATTCTAAATGCATTTTCAGGGTTATTTGCTGGTAGAGGAGCATCTTCCCAAAGTTGATGATACTTAACTTCTAAAATATCTTTTCCTTTAAAACTTTCACAAATTAAATAAGGTATATTTTTAATTGAATCAAAGATTAATTCTTCATCACTTTTTACTTCAATAAAATTTGATTTAAAAACCTTTCCAATTAAATCCTTAGCAACTATCACATTAATTGCTTTATGAGTGTATAAATTATAAGTTTTAATTAAAACATAATCAATTTTTTTTCCAATTGTAAGCGCAGTATTTGAGGGAAGTGTCCATGGAGTAGTTGTCCATGCTAAAACATAAATTTTAGAATATTTAGACAAGAAATCAGGTAAAGAATTTGATACACATTCAAACTGAGCAGTTACAGTTGTATCTGTAACGTCTTGATAAGTACCAGGTTGGTTTAATTCGTGTGAGCTTAGCCCAGTACCAGCTTTAGGTGAATATGGTTGAATACTATATCCTTTATATATTAAATTATCATCATAAAGTTTTTTAAGAAGCCACCAAACTGATTCAATATATTTTGATTTATAAGTTATATATGGATTATCCATATCAACCCAATAGCCTATTCTTTTAGTTAAATTATTCCAAACATCAGTATACTTCATTACAGCTTTTTTACAAGCTTCATTATATTCTTCAATACTAATTTTGGTTCCAATATCTTCCTTAGAAATATTTAATTCTTTTTCTACACCCAATTCTACAGGCAATCCATGTGTATCCCACCCTGCTTTTCTATTAACTTTAAATCCTTTTAATGTTTTATATCGGCAAAAAATATCTTTAATAGCTCTGGCCATAACATGATGAATACCAGGCATTCCATTGGCGGAAGGGGGCCCTTCAAAAAAAACAAAATCTTCAGAATTATCTCTTGATGAAATACTTTTTTCAAAAGTTTTGTCTTTGTCCCAATAATCAGAAATCTTATTTGAAATTTCTGTAAGATCTAATGTTTTATATTCTTTAAATGACATTAAAAATAAAAAATGCGAATTTACTTAATTTTACTCTAATTTATTGATTATAAGGTATACTTAATCAAAAATCAACATTAAGTTTAAAGATCTTCCAGGTGAAGAAATTCCAGAAGCGAATTCTCTGTAGTGTATATCGAATATATTATCCAGCAATAATTGAGCTTTCATTTTTTTTGAAACTCTAAACAATGATGATAGTTGAAAAATTCCCCATTCAGGCATACCCAAGTATTTTATTTCTCCATCTTCATAAACAAAAGGAGTTTCATCTAAACTGTCTTCACCACCAAAACTATAATCATCAGCTGATTTTGATTGTGAAAACTTATATTTCAATTGAATATTAAAATTATTTTTTTGAAACCTTAGTTTCAAAGACCCAAATAATGGAGGGATTGATGGCATCGGATAATCATTATATACAATATCACCTTTGGTATAAGTAAGATTTCCAATCAAATAAAAATATTCATCAAAAGAATAATTTGCATCGAAATTAAATCCATATACACTGGAATTACCTAAGTTATAATTACCCATTGTAATTACTTCTTCATTATCGTACAATACAGTAATTGGATTTTGAGTTGTTGTATCATCATAATCATAAAAAAGATCTCTTCCAATGGTACGGTTTAATAAAGTAAAGTAAAGATTAAAATTATAAGAGAAGGCTTTATCATATCTATTAAAACCTAAATCAATAGTATACGCATTTTCAGGTTTTAATTTAGCATTTGGAACAGTGAGAATACCTGAATTTTCTCTAATTTTCCCCACGTCATCAATATTTGGAGCTCTGAAACCACTTGACAAATTGATTGAAATTTTATTAAAATTATTAGTTATTTGAGAAAGTCCAATACTAGTTGTAATAGCTGAATTTGTAAAATTCAAATCTTCAAATTGCCTAAAAAAACTATATAAATTATTGTCCATCAAAAAATTTTTGTCCCATGAAGCAGATATGTCGACTAAAGAATATCTTGTACCAATACTTAAATTAGTTTGTGAACTAATTTTTTTTCTAAACTCAAAATATGTTGCGATAGAGCCGTATTCACTACCGTCACTTGGATATCTACTTAAACCCTTACTGTAACTTCTTTCAATAACTTTATTATTTTCTGTTACAAGCTCAAAATTTTTAGCTGTAGAATTAAGTTTATTATTTGTAAGCTCAAAACCATAGGCAAGAGAGTTAATTTCATTTAAATTTTTGGAGAAATCTGTATTTATTGAAAAAATCCTTAAATCTTCATCCTGAGATTTTAAATTAAGCGAACCAAACTTTCTACTATTTCTAGATTCATTTATTTTTTGGAAAGAGGCTATTAATGATGCTGAATCATATATCTTTCCACCTGCTAAATTTAGTTTTATTGAACTTAATAATCTTTTTTGAGGTCCATAATACCATTGCGCGTATTTTAAATTACCATCACTAGTTATTTCACTTAATTTATCAAACCTTGAAATATTACTTGAATTAGAGTATTGAAAATTCAAAATTAAATTTGAATTTTCCCCAGTTATAAAATTAAATTTTTGAATAAAATCCCTTTGCTTATAAGATGAGTTTTTTTGAATATTTGGATTATTATTTATTGATTGATTTTCATAAAAGTTGTTTCCGTTATTTTTAGAATAATATTCAACAAGACCCCAATTTTTAAAACCATGATTTCTATTCTTACCCATAACTATATCACCAAAATATGATTTAGTGTAGCTTGTGTAACTTGCCCATTTTCTTTTAGAAAGTTCTAAACTATAGTTGTTTATTTTAGTTTTATTATTTACGTTATAAGAAACTGATTTATAGTAGTTAAAAAATTTCGAATTATTAATTCTTGGTGTTTTTGTATAAAAATGAACTACTCCTCCTAGTGCATCTGATCCATATCCAACAGACGAAGGACCATAAATAATTTCTGTTCTTTCTAAGGCATTAGCATCAATTGTAATGGCGTTTTGTAAATGTCCAGATCGATATATGGCATTATTCATTCTAACTCCATCCACTACTAAAAGAACTCTATTTGCTTCAAACCCTCTAATTACAGGGCTTCCACCTCCAGCTTGTGATTTTTGAATATGAATTCCACCTGCATGATATAATAATTCAGCAGATGTTTTAGGATTTTCAAATTCTATGGTTTTCTTGTTAATTATAGAAACTTTTTTCGAAAGAGATTTAAGATTCTGTTTATTTCTTGCTACAGATAAAACAACTTCATCAAGGCCTCTTGATTTCATGGTTAATTTAATAGTACTGAGCTTTTTAAGTTCGCTAAATGAAAATTTTTCTTCTTTGTATGAAATATGACTTAATGTTATAGAGTCATTTTTATTGAAAATATCTATTGAAATTTTACCCTCAAAATCTGTCAGTTTAGAGACTGATTTATTTTCATTGAATAAAAGAACTGAAGGAATAGTTGTTTCAGTTTCAGAGTCGATAACAGTTATTGTCTGAGAATTAAGATTACTTAGAAAAACTAAGAATAGTAAACATAAAATACTTTTAGGAAAATAATTCATTAAGAATCTCTAGTGATTTGGGCCTTTTAAAATCAGGAACATGAATTTCATAGTATTTTAAAATTAAATCTATCATGTTTCTTCTTTGGTTAACATTGTTTAAGATATTATTTGAGTAATCAAATTTTGTGCCCAAAATCAGAGATAATTGTTCTACAACTTCACCTTCAATACAGTTTGACGATTCACATATTGAGTTGAAATTTCCATTTTCGAGATCAAAATGTTTTAAGTTGTTAGTATTATTTTCAGGCTGGATGCCTAAAAAATCTGTTAAATAGATTAAAAAGAGTATATGAAAGTTTGAAAATTTTTCAGAGTTTTCAAACCACATAAAACTTTTTTTAATAAAATTAAAAAGTTTTAAATCTGGTTGTTCGTGTCTAATAACTGAACTTAAAATTTCAGAAATAAAAAGGGTAATATTATACTTTAATATGTTAGAATTAATAGACTGAAAGGAATTAATAGACTTTACATTTTTAATGTAAGATAGATTTCCTTTTTTACTATGACTACTTTCAATATCTACAATATTTAACCTGTTGAATTGACCTAGTTGAAGTTTTCTTTTTTTACTGGAACGTATGCCTTTAATTAAATATGATTTGATACCAAATTTTTCAGTAAAACATTTTAAAATAATACTCGTATCTGAGTAATTGATATAACCTAAAACAATTGACTCTGTAGAATATACCATTAACTAAACCACACCCTGTGCAAGCATTGCATCAGCTACTTTTATAAAAGCTGAAATGTTTGCTCCTTTATTATAATCAATATAATTTTTTTCTTTACCGTACTCAAGGCAAGATTTATGAATATTAATCATTATTTCTTTAAGTTTTTGATCAACCTCTTCTCTTGTCCATGAATATCTAAGAGAGTTTTGAGCCATTTCCAAACCTGAAACAGCTACTCCACCTGCATTCGATGCTTTACCAGGAGCATAAAGAATTTTATTTAATTTAAATTGTTTAATTGCTCCAGGTTCACACGGCATATTTGCACCCTCTGCTACAACTTTACACCCATTTTTAATTAATAGTTTTGCGTCCGCTTCAGTGATTTCGTTTTGAGTTGCGCAAGGAAGAGCAACATCGCAGCTTAAACTCCAAGGATTTTTATTTTTGTAAAATTTAGCTTTTGGATATTTTTTGACAAATTCATTTATTCTTGATCTTTTTTCATTTTTTAAATACATGATATGATTTAATTTTTCTTGATCAATTCCATCACTATCGTGTATTGTGCCTGAGGAATCAGACATTGATATTACTTTAGCGCCTAAATGAATACATTTTTCTGCTGCATATTGAGCAACATTTCCAGACCCTGAAATAGTTACTTTTTTCCCTTTGATTGAATCACCTTCGTAATTAAGCATGTCTTCAGCAAAATATACAGTACCGTATCCTGTAGCTTCAGGTCTAATTAATGATCCTCCCCATGAAACTCCTTTACCTGTTAAAACACCAGTAAACTCATTCTTTAATCTTTTGTATTGTCCAAACATATATCCAATTTCTCTTCCACCAACTCCAATATCTCCTGCAGGAATATCTGTATTGGGACCGATATGTCTAAATAATTCTGTCATAAAACTTTGACAAAACCTCATTACTTCACCATCAGATTTATTTTTTGGGTCAAAATCAGCTCCACCCTTTCCTCCTCCCATTGGAAGAGTAGTTAAACTATTTTTAAAAACTTGCTCAAAAGCAAGGAATTTTAATATACTAAGATTAACAGATGGATGAAACCTTAAACCCCCTTTATATGGTCCAATAGCTGAATTCATTTCAACTCTGTAACCTCTATTCACCTGAATTTCACCATTATCATCAATCCAATTTACTCTAAACATTATTACTCTCTCAGGTTCACACATTCTCATTAAAACATTTTTACCATGATAAATCTCTTGACTAACGATGTAAGGAATTAGATCATCACTAACTTCTCTTACAGCCTGCATAAACTCAGGTTCATGCGAGTTTCTTTTGTCAATTTCCTTGAGGAAATCAGAAATTATTTTATTCATTGTTAATTGTTTAATTACAATTAAATGTAAGTATAATTAATTAATTGCTTGTTTTAAATCTGAGATTAGATCTTCATGATCCTCAATGCCAACACTAAGTCTAATTAGAGAGTCAACAACACCTGTTTTTTCTCTTAATTCTTTAGGTATTGAAGCATGTGTCATTGAAGCTGGATGATTTGCTAAACTTTCAACTCCACCTAATGATTCAGCAAGAGTAAAAACTTTAAACTTACTTGTTATTTCTTGCACTGATTTGAAATCACCATCTTTAGT
>Ga0208127_1000942_pt1 | contig 14864 bp, 16 predicted proteins | sample ETNtaG_6_FD_185751 | JGI IMG/M metagenome (GOLD analysis project Ga0208127, IMG submission 185751) | Marine microbial and viral communities from oxygen minimum zone, Eastern Pacific Ocean - ETNP201306SV45 (SPAdes) (version 2) | ecosystem: Environmental > Aquatic > Marine > Oceanic ...
CGCTCCACTCCCTGGGGCTCGGGCGGAAACAGGTTGGCCGTTTGTGTTATCGCCTGTTCGGAATGGATGGCCAGAGTGTAGGCCTTAGGCTGGGGTTGAACGAAATCAATGCTTAGCGTTTGATCTTCCTCGACTGTGGTGACGCGCCAGTCGCGAATGTTTTGTCCCTCAATCTTGGTGATAGATTGCTCCTTGGGCAGGCGCACGGTCAGGTTGGTGGGGGTGCCTTGAAGGATATCATACGCCAGCGTGGTGTGGTACCGCGCCTCGGTGGGGTTGATGTGAATAGTGCTGGTGGTGTTGGCGATCAACAGGGCGCGGCGTTCCTGCCGGGTCACGCGGCTTTGCCAGCGGAGATTCACGGAGCGATCCTTGCCCAAGGCTCCGCGCACGGTGGAGCGATCGTTGCCCGTGCGGGGCAAGGGCGTACCGCTGAGGAGTTCCAGTTCGGTGCCGTCGCCTTCGGCTTGGGCTGTAATCTTGCCGATGGTGGCGGCGGGGCCGCTGAAGGTGACCGAATGCCACGGGGCGGTTTTGGTGATGCGTGCGAGCAGCTCGAGCTGAACTTCATAGCGGCCGGCTTTTTCGACGATGATCTGGTAGCCTTTGGCCAGACGCGCCAGTCGCAAGCCCTCGGGCAGGTTGGGATTCACGACTGCCAACTCCCCCTCGAACAACGGCAACGGGGTGGCTACGCGGTTGGTGCATTCGAGCGTAAGTTTTGCCGTGAATTGTGCGGCTTCATTGGAGAGCTTGGCGTCGTAGTGCACGGCGTGCACTTCCACTGGCCCGAGCTTGGGAGGTGTGCCTTCCTGGGCAAGAATTGGGGTAACGGCACAGAACAATAGGGCAACAGTCTTTTTCATGACACGCAGGGGTGAACGTAGGCTATTATGGCAAGACCGAGTTTCAGGGCCAGTCAAAATCATTGGTTGTTCTAAAGACATGTTAAATGGACGGGATATCCTTATGACATCCTCCCTTTTTTACATGCTGGATTGTTCAACTACCACAGTTTAAATTGGCGTTGATGGATGTGGCCCTGGAACGCGAGTTGATCCAGCGCTGTCAGGCCGGTGAGCCCGATGCGTGGGATGAGCTCTTTGCCGAGCATTATGCGGCAGTGGGGCGTTATGTGTTCCAACTCTCCAGTACCTTTACGCGTGAGGATTGCGACGAGGTGTGTCAGGAGGTGTTTCTCTCAGTGGTCAAAAATCTCGATCGCTTTGGCGGTAAGAGCCGGTTGCAAACCTGGCTGTTTCGTATTGCGGCCAATAAGGCGAGAGATTACCGCGCCAAACAAGTCGCGGCCAAACGCGGTGGCGGCCAAGTGCCGTTGTCGCTGCAAGCTGAGGATGAGGAAGGCAACCGACTGATTGATCCGATCAGCACCCTGCCTACGCCCGATGGCGAGATGATGCGTGATGAAAAATGGCGACTGGTGGGGGAGGCTTTGCATGAGCTGGGTGGGCCCTGTCAGGAGATTTTGGAGCTGAGATATTTTGGTGATTTGAATTATCAGGAGATCAGTGCCGAGATGGATTTGAATGAAAAAACCGTGAGTTCTCGCCTCAGCAAATGCCGAGGCAAACTCGAAACCGTGCTGCGCCGAATTTTTTCTCGGGAGGAAAATGGCGTTTTGCCGTCTAAAGGATAAGGAATGTCGGAAAAACCGAACAACTCAAAGCCCGATCCAATCGAGCCCTGGCTGGAGGCCTACGCCGAAAAACGCCGTCAGGAACTGGTTGAACCAATCGAGTTGGACGAAGCCACCCGCACGCTCTTGCAAGGGGAAGTGAACCGTGTGTATCCACAGAAAAATGGTGTGTCAGAAGCGGTCGCTGAAGGCGGCTGGTCCGCATGGTGGACGTGGGCACTCGCTGGCGCTGTGGGTGCCGTGGCCATCGTGGCCTCACTGAACCTTGGTAATTCCCGTCCGGAAAGCACCACGGATATGGCCGCGGCTTCCGTGGACGATGAGGAGCCCGAAGAATCTCGGGCCGAGGCAGCGGCTTCCATGGAAGCTGATCAAGCCGGGTTTTCTGACCCGCTCGAGGCCAAAGCCCAAGGTCAAAGCATGAATTTAAGAGCGCCAACCGTACCCGCTCCGGCTCAGCCCGAGGCCACCTCGCCTGTAGTGCCGCGCCCACCCGTTGCACTAGGCGAAGCATCCATGCGTAGCGCGCCCGGCGGCGCTTTTACGGCCCAGGTGCGCCAAGTGAATCCCACGTTTTATAAGAATCTCGCTGACCTGCGGCAAAACTTTCAACAGCGTACGGTCGAGGCTACCTACCGCCAACAAAAGCGGAATTTGCCCACGTCTGTGTTGGCGAACTTCCAAATTGAACGGCAGGGGCAGAAAGTGCGTATTCTGGATCAAGACGGCTCGGTGTATACCGGTCAGGTGATCAATGAGGAATCGTATGCTGCAGCGGATTCTGCATCGGACGATAGTGGCGTGGCTTTGGGAGTACAGGCCGCATCGAATGCGCTGATTCCCCCAAATGCGGTGCCGACCTATGGCTCCAATCAATCAGAAAAAACGAGCCAATCCGCCAAAGCCTTGGCTGCGACACTGCCGGTCGGTCAGTTTTATTTTCGCGCGCGCGGTACGAATAACACCCTGCGGCAGGTGGTGGTGATCGAGGCGACTCTGGATCACCAACTCACCGGCCAGGCTTTGTCACGAAAACGGCCCGAACCCGCTGCCGTGGGATTGCAGGGGGTCCCGAATAATGGGGTGCCTCCCCGTCGGACTACTCAGACTAAACCTTCTGCCGGCGGCAACACGGAGATGGCTGAAAAGAAGATGACTGAACAGACTGAGAAGCCGATGGCTAATCAGGAAGCCCAAAGCCGACAAGCAGTTCGTAGTTTACGTGTTCTGGGCAATGCCCGGATTGGTAAGGAGAATTTCCCGTTGAACGCCTATCAGGATTCTGCTGCCAAGGTTCCGGCCGCGAAAGAGAGGCGTAATGGCACTCGCAAATAGCCTTACCCAAAGGCCGCCAGCAGCATTTCGATCAAACCGGTCACCAGATTTACTCCTACCCAGGTTACGGTGAAGAACAGGAACCACAGAGATAGGGCAACCACCGACACGCATAATCCCACCACTGCCAGATGCCGCCCGCGCAAACGGCCTTCGCTGGCGTCAATAGCGCGCAAGGCTCCGATGCCCAACGGCACAGCTGCAATCGCCGGCAGTAGGAAAAAACCTAATGAAGCGCAGAACACACACAGGATTGCCAGCACACTGGTCCGGGGCGACTCACTGTGTGCATTGGATTGGTTGGATTCCGACGTGGCCGGCTCTTCGCTGCGATCCACGTGGGGTTTCTCTTCCATGCGGGATGATTCAGGCATAACCACCGTTTAACGTTCCTCTTTGATTTCCTTCAAGCGCTTGAAATCGCCGAGCGGCCGCTTGAAGGTTGCTTCGTAAGGTTTGTCGAGTAAATGCCTTTTGGCTTCTGCGGTATCCGCCTTGCCCAGCTTGGCAAACGGCCAGGTAATTACGTACATCGTGCCGCCCAAAACAGTGCCTGCGAGACTCAAAGGGCGGACGACGGCCTCTGCTATCATCGCCTCGGTGGATCCATCCTTCAGCCGTTCACGGGCTTCACTCGGCGTTGCTATGAGTAGACACGCCACCACTGTCATGGAAAAAGCACGGGACTTCATGGGTGATTATCTATCAAAAAAGCCTCGGGCTGTCGATGCTCAATTGATTCGTGGGCAGCGTGTTGACCTGCTGTTTCCATTTGCCATCCCCACGTTACCGCCGCAGAATCCCCGCATGTTGCTGCATTTCAATCGGGATGGGCAAGCTTTCGGGCCGTATCCCCTTGAGGAAGCGCGCGAGTATTTGAAGCGCGGCCAGATCCTGCCCGCCGATCAGGCTTGGTATGAGGGCTGCGCAAATTGGATGCCGGTGGTGCAGGTGCCAGGCATGATTGGCGGTGGCGCAACTGACACGCCTCCCCTACCTCCACCGCCTTCGGTTGCCCCGGCGGGGCCCGTGGTGCTCGCCAGCTACAGCAATGCGACCATCAAGTTTAATAAAAAATTTTTCCAAACCGAGCTGGCGCGCTTTCTCAAACTCAATCCGGAGGGGCAAACCGAGCAGCTTTTTATGCGAGTGCGGACCGGTGAAGAGTATGCGCTTTATCGCGTCGCAAAAACGGAGGGGGATCATTGCGTGATTCAGGTGGATGTCGATGGCGTGCGCAAGGATAAGCGCGTGGATTATTTCAATATCAATGACATTGAAATCCATCAGCGTTAGTTTGCTCTGCAGTCTGCTCTTGTGGGCCGACGGTTGTGCAGGGCCGACTGGTGGTGGGTTGCGGATGACCGATCCCGTGCTGCAACCGCATGAAGATGCTGCTGAATTGGAACAGCTTGTTCGGCAAGCGCACGATCGGGTCAACGCGCAACGGGCTTCGCTGGGAGTGACTCAGCTGAGATTGGACGCTCGTATTTCCCGCGTGGCCCGGCGACACAGTGCGCGCATGGCTCAAGGCGGGGCGTTCAGTCATCAGGGGCTCAAACAACGCGGCACGGCCATTGGCCGTTTCATGCCTTACCGGACGGTGGCGGAAAATTTGGCGTACAATTACGGCAACGCCGATCCGGCGGCGCGGGCGTTTAACTCGTGGTTAAACAGCCCCAAACATCGGCAGGCCATGGAGGATTCCCGGTTCACCCATACCGGTCTCGCGGTCGCCAAGAGCCCCAGCGGCCGCTTTTATTTTACGCAGTTGTTTGTGCAGCCTCGTTAGGCGCAGGCAATTGCCGTAAAAGTTTTCGGTGCGCGGCGGTAATGGGAAGAGACTCCAATTCGTCTCGACGGCACCAGCGGCCCTTGAGGGCGCGGGGCTTGGTAACGGCGTAAGCCATGAGTTGGATGCGGTACTTGGTAATCGTGTGCCGTACGGTGGTGAGAGGCTCAGATTGGGGCGGCAGCGGAATGCCAGGGCCGGTTTCGTTGTTAGGAAGTTCCCAAAACCCGGCATTGTGAAATCCTTTCGGCCGTTTTTGCAGCAGGATTCGGTTTCCCCGGGCGATCCAATAAACCTCGATGTTCCGGGCTTCTGTGCGAGCGCGGGCCGGTGCAGCGGGAATGAGGTGCGTGGCATTTTCCTTGCGGGCCGTACAGCTGCGTTTCACGGGGCAGTCCGTGCAGTTCGGTGAGCGCGGATGGCACACGGTGGCGCCGAGTTCCATCAGAGCTTGGTTGAGCGCGGCGCAATCTTCGGTGTTGCGCACGAGGGTTTCGGCCAATGACCAAAGTTCATTTTGCAGAACCTTAGCCTTGGGATCTTCGCGTCGGCCAAACAGACGGGTGAGGATGCGGATCACGTTGCCATCCACAATCGGCTCGGGGAGTTCGAAAGCGATACTGCTGATGGCACCGGCGGTGTAACGGCCAATGCCTGGCAGCGCGCGAATGGCCTCGGGGGTGTCGGGAAATTGGCCCTGATGATTCTTGAGTATTAGATGCGCGGCTGCTTGTAGGTTACGGGCGCGCGAATAGTAGCCGAGTCCTTCCCAGAGTTTCAGTACGCGCTCAGGCTTGGCTCGGGCGAGATGGTTCACGGTCGGTAGGGCGCGCATCCAGCGTTCCCAATACGGGATCACGGTGGCTACCTGCGTTTGCTGGAGCATGATCTCAGAGATCCAGATGGCGTAGGGATTGCGCGTGCGCCGCCAGGGCAGATCGCGGGCATGCTCGCCGTACCACGAAAGGAGTCGCGGCACCAATCGGCGGGCTTTGCGTTGTGCAGGGGGCTGAGGCACGGCTGAGCGTTGGGGTACTGGGAATGGGTTGTCAAAATGTTTTCCGTTGCACGGGCGGTTGGCTGGTGTAGACAGAGGCATGCGCTTAATTCTTTTAGTGGCTCTGATGTGTGCCGGTTCCAACACAGGCTGGACGGCGGAATGGGTTTCGATCTTCAACGGTAAAAATCTGAATGGCTGGACGCCTAAGATCAAAGGGCAGCCCGCGGGCAAGAACCTGCACAACACTTTTCGAGTGGAGGATGGATTGATGAAAGTGGGCTACAAGGGGTACGAGCAATTCGATGAACAGTTCGGGCACATCTTTTATGAGAAGAAATATTCTCATTATCGGATCCGACTGGAGTACCGGTTTGTGGAGGAGCAGTTGAAGGGCGGTCCCGGCTGGGCTTGGCGGAATAGCGGTATTATGCTGCATTGTCAGGATCCCAAAAGCATGGCGGTGGATCAGGATTTTCCGGTGTCCATTGAAGTGCAGTTGCTGGGCGGCAAGGAAACAGGGAAACGCACCACGGCCAATCTCTGCACTCCTGGCACGAACGTGGTGATGGACGGCAAACTGCAAACACGCCATTGCTTCAGTAGCGCGTCCAAGACCTTTCCAGGTGATCAATGGGTGACGGTGGAAGTGGAAGTACGCGGAGCTGAGGTCATTGAGCATTTCGTGAACGGCGAACGCGTGATGCGCTACACCCAGCCGCAATATGATCCAGCCGATGGCGATGCAAAAAAGCTCATCAAAGGAAAACAGTTGTCGCTAGGCGAGGGCTACATCTCGCTGCAGTCCGAGAGTCATCCGGTGGAGTTTCGCAAGGTGGAGATCAAGGTGTTGGACAAGAAGTAATGGCGGAACGGGCGCTCAATTCCTACACCTGTAAATTAACCGAGAACCAGGCGGCACAGCTGGAGGCGCATCTACTGTCGCATAATTACGAAATGCGCACGGTGCCGCACACGCGCTTTGCGGGACATCGTGAAAAATTAAACGTAAATTTTTACACCAGCGGCAAGCTGCTTGTGCAGGGCAAGGGCACACGCGACTTTGTGGAGTTTGTGCTGGAGCCGGAGATCCTCAAAGAAGCCCGGCTGGGGTATGAGGCGGAGATTGATCCGGACTTCATCCGCCCGCGTTTGGGTGTGGATGAATCGGGCAAAGGCGATTTCTTCGGGCCCCTGGTGATCGCGGGCGTGTACGTGAATGAAGCGGTGGTGCGTCATTGGCAGGAGCAGGGCATCAAGGATTCCAAGCGGTTGACCAGCGACAAACGCGTGGCGGAGCTGGCCCGAATCATTAGGGAAACGCCTGGCTGCCTGTGGACGGTGGTGCCGATTGGGCCGGAGACCTATAACCGGATGCACAATAAAATGCGGACGGTTAACAAGATGCTGGCTTGGGGACACGCGCGCGTGATCGAAAACCTCTTGGAACGCGGTTCCGAAATGAAACCGCCGCCGGAACGGGCGATCAGCGACCAATTTGCCCGGAGCAAGAGTACGGTGGCCGATGCGTTGATGGAATTGGGCCGGGAATTGGAGCTTATTCAGCGGCATAAAGCCGAAGAAGACTTGGCGGTGGCCGGTGCTTCGATTCTTGCTCGAGACGTTTTTGTGCAAAAAATGGCCGAATTAAGCGATAAAATGGGTGTTTTACTGCCGAAAGGGGGAGGGAAACCGGTGGATGTGGCGGCTAAAAAACTAGTGGAAACGCAGGGATCCGCTGTTTTGGGGCAAATTTCCAAGCTTCATTTCCGCAATGCGGCTCGGGCCATGGGCGAGCCGGAATCGCCCAGATCGGGGGATTTGTGGAAAAAAAAGTAAAAAAATATTGACCACAAGGGATTAGGCTGTATTTTCCCGCTCCCGCCAATTACGCCTGAAAGGGTGTTTTTGGCCGAAAATACGGCAGAACCTCAGCCACTTTTGCTCAAAGAAGAGGAAAAGTGGCGCGGGGATTTTATCGTTTTTTCGGCGGGAAAAAAGACATTTTAAGTTGGTTTGCCCTTGTAGCTCAGTAGGTAGAGCGCGTCCTTGGTAAGGACGAGGTCACCGGTTCAACCCCGGTCAAGGGCTCCAGTTTGAACAACCATAATAACAAGAAACACTAAACGATAAGAGAGCGACATGGCTAAAGAAGAGTTCGTACGAGGCAAACCCCACGTGAACGTCGGTACGATTGGTCACGTGGACCATGGTAAGTCCACCACCACCGCGGCAATTGTGGAAGTGCAGGCCAAAGATGGTATGGCAACCCCAATATCATACGCGGATATCACCAAAGGTGGCACCGTGCGTGATGATTCAAAGACCGTAACCATCGCTGTGTCGCACGTGGAATATGAGAGCGAGCAGCGTCACTACGCCCACGTGGACTGCCCAGGTCACGCCGATTATGTGAAGAACATGATCACCGGTGCCGCCCAGATGGACGGCGCGATCCTCGTGGTGGATGCTTCCAATGGTCCGATGCCCCAAACCAACGAGCACGTGCTGCTCGCCAAGCAGGTGGGTGTGCCGAAGATCGTGGTGTACCTGAACAAGTGCGACCTGATCGACGACGACGAAATGTTCGAGCTCGTCGAGATGGAGGTTCGCGAGCTACTCAGCAAATATGATTTCGACGGCGACAATGTGCCGATCATCCGCGGTAGCGCCACCGGCGCCATGGAAGGTGAGGAGAAGTGGGTTAAGGCCATCAAGGATCTCCTTGTGGCGCTGGATAGCCACATCCCTGAGCCAGCCCGCGACGAAGACAAGCCCTTCCTCATGTGCATTGAGGATACCTTCATTATTGAAGGTCGTGGTTTGGTGGCCACTGGCCGTGTGGAACGCGGTGTGATCAAGAAGATGGAGGAAATTGAGATCGTGGGTCTCAAAGATACGGTGACCACCACCGTGACCGACATCGAAATGTTCCGCAAACTTCTGGACGAAGCCCGTGCGGGTGAAAACGTGGGCGCGTTGCTCCGCGGCCAGAAGAAGGGAGATGTGCTCCGTGGCCAGGTATTGGCCAAGCCGGGCAGTATCGCTCCGCACAAGAAATTCAAGGCGCAGATCTATGTGCTGAACAAGGAAGAGGGTGGACGCCATAAGCCGTTCTTTAAGGGCTACCGTCCGCAGTTCTTCTTCCGCACCTCGGACATCACCGGCAGCATCCATGCGCTGCGGGATAGCGACGACAAGAACGATGTCGAGATGGCGATGCCGGGCGACAACGTGTCGATCGCGGTAGAGTTGCACCAGACCGTAGCGATGGAGGAAGGCTTGACGTTCGCGATTCGCGAAGGCGGCCGGACCATTGGCTCGGGTCGTGTGACAGCCATTGAGGACTAATCACGGGACACTTTGCGCCGTCGCGGGGGAAACCCCGCGTCGGCCCCCGCTCTCCGGGTTTATTGGACGGCGATAGCTCAATTGGTAGAGCAGCGGTCTCCAAAACCGCAGGTTGGGGGTTCGACTCCCTCTCGCCGTGCCAGTACCGGATAGTGACGGAGGGGTGGCAGAGTGGTCGAATGCGGCGGTCTTGAAAACCGCTTTGGCGCAAGCCAACGGGGGTTCGAATCCCTCCCCCTCCGCCAAAACGGGATTGTAGTGAGACAAACGAATTTAGATGGCAGACGCAAATACAACGCAGACGAACGCCGCACCGGTAACCGGTGTCGGCGCCACGAGCAATGCCTCGCCGGTGACTGTTACCGAAACGAAACCCGATGCGGCCAAGCAAATGGCGGCGGAGGAATCGAATGACGGTAGCGGTTCCGGTGGTGTGGAGTTTTGGTCGGTGTTTTGGCCGGCTCTCATTGTGGCGGTGTTCCTTATTCTGTGGCGCACCGGCAAGGTGGAGGCCATCAAGAAATACATTAACGAAACGCGCGATCAATTGCGCAAGGCCACCTGGCCGACCCGGGATGAGTTGAAGCAACATATTGTTGTGGTGCTCCTCTCTTCGGCCCTACTGGCGGCGTTTACTGTGGCAGCGGATTTTGTGGTACGCGAGATCATCTGGGGCGCACTACTAAACGGCGATACTGTGTTGTTTGATACGACCAAGTAACGCGAAAGGAATTACGAGCGATGCCTAACGAGTGGTACACCATTCAGACTTTGTCCGGCCAGGAAATGAAGGCCGAGAAAAGCCTGCGCAAACGCATCATCGAGGAGGAGATGGGCGAGTTTATCGACGAGATTCTCCTGCCGATGGAAAAAGTGGTGGAAGTGCGCGGTGGCACCAAAAAAGTGTCCCAACGCAAACTGTACCCTGGCTACATCTTCATCCAGATGAAACTGTACGATGAAGAGAAGCGGTTACTGCCTACACCATGGGATTTTGTGCGGAACACACAGGGTATCATTGGCTTTTTGGGCGGCGAACGCCCGATTGCGACACCTACCGAGGAAATTGAGGCGATCAAGACCCAGATCACTGAGGCTGAAGAGAGTGAAAAGCCGAGGGTGAATTTCGAGATCGGCGAAGTGGTAAAGATCAACGATGGCCCGTTCCAGAACTACACCGGAGCGGTGGAGGAAATTGATGCCGAAGCCGGCAAACTAAAGGTGACCATCGATATTTTCGGCCGCAGCACCCCGGTGGAGCTTGAGTATTGGCAGGTGGAAAAACAATAAACCCACAAAAGGATTAATTTACCATGGCGAAAAAAGAAATCGGACAAATCAAACTGCAGATTCCCGGCGGCGACGCCAAGCCGGCACCGCCTGTGGGCCCGGCCCTGGGTCAACTCGGTGTGCCGATCATGCCATTCTGCAAGGAGTTCAACGCCAAGACTCAGGATATGGCAGGCAGCATCGTGCCGGTGGTGATCACCGTGTATCAGGACAAGTCTTTCGACTTCATCCTGAAATCCCCGCCGGCCTCGGATCTGCTCAAGAAAGCTGCCGGCATCGCCTCTGGCTCCGGAGTACCGAACAAGGAAAAGGTCGGTAAAGTGACTCAGGCCCAGATCGCCGAAATCGCGGAGAAAAAGAAGAACGACCTTAACGCATTTGATGAGGCAAAAGCCGCCCGCATTATTGCCGGGACCGCCCGTAGTATGGGCATCGACGTGGTCGACTAGATTTTAAACCAAACCGCGGGAGGGCGTTAGCCCGTCTGCACCGCACCCCTACAATGCCTAGCAAACGATACAAACAAGCCCTCGAGGCCCGGAACGGTGGGGAAACCGTTTCCCTGAAGGACGCCGTTGACGCCCTCGGGAAATTCCCTCGCGCCAAGTTCGACGAATCGGTCGACCTGTCGCTGCGTCTGGGCGTGGATCCGAAACATTCCGATCAAATGGTGCGCGGCACCGTGGCGTTGCCAAATGGTAGCGGCAAGACTGTGCGCGTGGCGGTCTTCGCGCCCGATGGCCCCGCAGCCGATGCTGCTAAGGAAGCTGGTGCCGATCACGTGGGATTGAAGGAACTCATTGCTAAGGTTGAGGGCGGCTGGACAGGTTTTGATGTGGCCGTGGCGTCTCCTGAAGCCATGAAAGCCGGCGTGGCCAAACTTGGCCGTGTGCTCGGCCCACGCAACCTGATGCCGACCCCCAAGGCCGGCACCGTGACTGAAGACCTCGCCAAGGCAGTGGGCGAAGTGAAAGCCGGTCGCGTGGAGTTCAAGGTGGACAAGAGCGCCAATCTTGCCTTTCCCGTTGGGAAGATCAGCTTCGATGCTGCGAAACTATTGGAAAACGCCGAAGCCGCGTTGACCGCCGTGATGAAGGCCAAGCCCGATTCCACCAAGGGCAACTACCTGTTGTCCGCAGCCATTTCCACCACCATGGGTCCCAGTGTGAAGCTGGATCTTAAGGAGATCGCTAATCTCGGCTAACCGGGGAACAATATCATGCGTGCTGAAAAACAATTTCTGACTGACGAATACGTAGAGCGGCTAAACGAATCGCCGTTCTTTATCGCCACCGAGTACAAAGGCATCACCGTAGCCGAGTTCGAGGATCTGCGTGGCAAACTCCGCGGAGTGAATGCGGAGATTCACGTGGTGAAAAACTCTGTGTTCGTCGCCGCCGCCGCCGAGGCCGGTGTGGGTGAACTCAAGGGGACTTTGAGTGGCCAGCTAGCGATCATCACTGGGGAAGCGGATATTTCCGCCGCCGCCAAAGTGGTGAAGGAATTTGCCGAGAGTGCCGAGAAACCGAAGATTCGTTTTGGCTTCGTGGGCGAGGAACGCCTTGAGGCAGATGCTGTTATTCGCATCGCGGATCTTCCCTCCATCGAGGTGTTGCGCTCCCAGTTGCTGGGCGTGCTGCAGGCGCCGGCCACCCAGTTGGCCCGCGTGGTCAACACCCCGGCCAGCATGGTGGCCCGGGCCATTCAGGCTCGCGTGGACAAGGGCGAATAAATGAAAAGAATTTCATCCCCGCCGGGTGGCGGAGGTGAGTGAGACAACAGTAAATCGTCGGGACGCAGGCGGCGCACTGAAATCCTCCCCGCTGGGAGGTCGACGAGACGACCAATAACAAAGGACAAGACAATGGCAGATCTGGACAAGATTGTGGAAGAACTGAGCAGCCTGACCGTAATTGAGGCGGCTGACTTGGTGAAACAACTCGAGGAAAAATGGGACGTGAGCGCAGCAGCGCCGGCCGCGGCCGTGGCCGTGGCAGCTCCTGCTGGCGGCGACGCTGGTGCGGCGGAGGAGAAGGATTCCTTCGACGTTGTTCTCCTCGGAGATGGTGGCAATAAAGTGCAAGCCATCAAGGCCGTGCGCGGCATCAAGAGCGACTTGGGCTTGAAGGAAGCCAAGGAGTTCGTAGAGAGCGCACCAAAAGCCCTTCTCGAAGGCGTGAGCAAAGACGAGGCCGAAGAGGCCAAGAAGAAGCTCGAAGAAGCCGGCGCGAAGGTCGAGGTCAAGTAACCGAATTCACGGGCATCGGTGGCGGCTCGGCCGCCACCGACAGCCCCGTTTTATATGAACGGGGCAAACAACACGCGGTCTGCGGACCGTCTTGAACACAGGGCAAAACATTTTTCCGAATCACGATTCGGGAAACGGGGAAACCCCGCCGGTAAGGGCCGGCAACATAAAGATTGGCGATATGGCAGCGACACAACGGGAACGCATTAACTTCAGTAAGATCAAGGAAGTCATCGACTTTCCGAACCTGATCGAAATCCAGAAGAAATCGTACGCGGAGTTCCTCCAGCTGGGAGTGGACAAGACCAAGCGCGTTGAGGACGGTTTGGAAGCCGTTTTTAAGGAAGTGTTCCCGATCGAGAGTTACGACGGTAGCATCACTTTGGATTTTCATAGCTACGAGATTCGTCCGCCCAAGCAAACGTGGCTTGAGTCGCTAGACGATGGTGGCACCTATGGGGCCGCGCTGTACGTCACCTTCCATCTCAAAGAGGGTAAGCAGGTCAAGGAAGAGGAAGTCTTCATGGGCGAGATACCCCTGATGACCCCATCAGGCAGCTTCGTGATCAATGGCGCGGAGCGCGTGATTGTGAGCCAGTTGCACCGTTCGCCGGGGCTGGCCTTCGAGACCTCCACGCATGCCAACGGCAAGACACTGTATTCGTTCCGGATCATCCCGGACCGCGGTTCGTGGTTTGAAGCGCAATTTGATACCAACGATCTGTTGTACGTGTATCTGGACCGTAAGAAGCGGCGGCGTAAGTTTCTGATCACCACTTTCTTCCGCGCGCTGTGTTTCTTGAAGGACGATGGTTCCAAGGGCACAGACCGTGAGGTTCTCGAGATGTTCTACGACATCGAGGAGATGAGCCTCAAGAAGGTCGAGAAGCATGAGAATCTCGCGGATTTGGTGCTGACGCAGGATATTGAGGACGAGGAGAAAAACGTGATTGTGGCCCGCGCCTTTGAGCCGCTGTCGCGCGCCGTGCTCAAGCAAATTTCCACCACCGGCACCACCAAGGTGAGTGTGGTGAACATCTCCCGTGACGAGGGCCTCATCATCAAGTGCATGAAGAAGGATCCCGCGCACAATGAAGAGGAAGCGCTCAAGGAGATTTATGGCAGATTGCGCCCGGGCGATCCGCCTACGGTGGCCAATAGCCGCGCCCTGCTCAAACGCCTGTTCTTCGATCCCAAACGTTATGATTTGGGTCGGGTAGGTCGTTACAAGATATTCCAGAAACTGGACTTCAATGATCCAGAGGAGTCTCGCACGCTGACCAAGGATGACTTGGCTGAAGCCACGCGTTATTTGCTCAAGCTCAAGATGGGCGAAGGTGTGTTGGATGATATTGATCACCTCGGTTCGCGGCGTGTGCGGACGGTGGGTGAGTTGGTCGCCAACCAATGCCGCGTGGGCTTGGCCCGCACGGAGCGCCTCGTGAAAGAGCGCATGACGTTGTTCGATCAGGAAACGGACACGATGACGCCGACCAAGCTGGTGAACCCGAAGGCCTTGAGCGCGGTAATTCGCGATTTCTTTGGCCGCAGCCAGCTCAGTCAGTTCATGGATCAAATCAATCCATTGGCTGAAACCACTCATAAGCGCCGCTTGTCCGCGTTGGGCCCAGGCGGACTCTCCCGTGACCGGGCCGGCTTTGAGGTGCGCGACGTGCACCCCTCGCACTACGGCCGTATTTGTCCGATTGAAACGCCGGAAGGACCGAACATCGGCTTGATCGCGTCGTTGGCTACGTTTGCCCGCGTAAATGATTTCGGGTTTATCGAAACCCCCTACCGCAAGGTGGTGAAGGGTAAGGTGTCCGAGAAGATTGATTATCTGACCGCAGACGCCGAAGAGAAATATATCGTGGCCCAGGCCAACGCGCCGATCAATGATAAGGGCGTGTTCCAGACTGAGCGCGTGACCTGCCGTCGCAAGGGCGACTTTATCGACGTGCCCCCGGCTGAGGTGAATTACATGGACGTGAGCCCGAAACAGCTCGTGTCCGTTGCGGCGGCCATTATTCCGTTCCTAGAGCATGACGATGCGAACCGCGCACTCATGGGTTCAAACATGCAACGCCAGGCAGTGCCGTTACTAGAAGCTGAAGCGCCGTTTGTGGCGACTGGGATGGAAGGCCGCATCGCTCAGGATTCTTGCGCCGTCGTGAAAACCGAGGTGGGCGGCAAG
>Ga0208127_1000944_pt1 | contig 14847 bp, 16 predicted proteins | sample ETNtaG_6_FD_185751 | JGI IMG/M metagenome (GOLD analysis project Ga0208127, IMG submission 185751) | Marine microbial and viral communities from oxygen minimum zone, Eastern Pacific Ocean - ETNP201306SV45 (SPAdes) (version 2) | ecosystem: Environmental > Aquatic > Marine > Oceanic ...
ACTTTTTTATGGTATAATATATCCGTGGCTGTGAAGACATCCACTCGCAAAAGGGTAAATGGGCGTAAGCGGGTGTCTAAACAAAACAAGTTAATAAACGTAGACAGGGCAGTAACTACACTTAAATCTACAACTTCTAGTACGTTATCAAAATTCGTCCAATCTTATCAAGCTGTAGCAGTTTTTATGTTTTCTTTCGGAATGCTTACTGTGTTGTCAATATTCTCACAAGGAGGGCCTGTTGGTGAAGTTGTCTTCAATGTGCTTCAGTGGGCATTCGGTTATGGTGTGTTTGCTTTACCAGTATTCTTTTTTTACGGTTCCGCAATACTCATAAGGGATCGTGAAACAGTAAAAGCACAAAGAGTATTAGTCGGAACGTTTTGGGTTCAAATATTTTCTGCTTCTATGTTTCATTCTTTAATCCATGCACAACCTTTGTCACTAAGCGCTGGTTCAGAGCTGTTATTAAAGTCTGGTGGTCATATTTCAGCTTTTATTGTTTATCCACTTACCAACAGTGTTGGTCTTCAAATGACTCATACAATACTTTTATTAGGATTAATCATGTCAGTTCTTTATATGACTGATATAGAACTTAAAGATTTAATTGGTGGTATCCAAGCAATATTGAAATACATTTATAAATTCATTTATGCATTCGTTTTAGCTAGAAAAGAAGCCAGAAATATATATCTTGAAGACATTTACAAGGATCCAGTTATTAACGATGAAGAACCTAATACTGTCTCAAAATCTGCATCAAAAATCAAAGAAAAAGTTTCAAATGTATCAGATATAAAAGATTTTAAAGACAAGAAGACTCAAACCACTAAACCAAAAGCCAAGAAGCAAAGCAAATCTGGTACATATACATTACCTCCAGTTAAATTGTTAAAAAATGGATCCTCTGTATCAACTTCTAAAAAATTATTACAAGAAACTGCAAATGACTTAACTCAACTATTAAAGGAACATGGTGTAGAAGCAGAACTTACAAATGTTGTACCAGGCCCAACAGTAACTCGTTATGAAATCGAGTTAGCACCTGGTGTCAAAGTTTCAAAAGTAACTTCTCTTTCTCATGACATTGCATATGCATTAGCTACTCCAGATGTACGTTTACTTGCTCCAATTCCAGGGAGAAGTGCTATTGGTATCGAGATACCAAATAGGCAAAGAAAACTTGTTTCTCTCGGCGATGTCCTTTCTTCAAAAGAAGCTGCAAATTCTGAACATCCATTAAATGTCGGACTAGGTTTAGACATATCAGGAAAACCAAGATTACTTAACCTATCTGAACTTCCACACGTATTAATTGCTGGACAAACTGGAGCTGGTAAATCTTCATGTATTAACTCAATTGTTACATCACTTCTAGTAAGAACTAATCCGGATGAAGTAAAAATGGTTATGGTTGATCCGAAAAGAGTTGAGTTAGGTCAGTACAACAATGTTCCACACTTGCTTACAAAGGTCATTACAAATCCTAAAAAAGCTGTTGATGCACTTGGTTGGGCTGTCTCAGAGATGGACAGAAGATATGATTTATTAGCTGATGGTCAAGTTAGAGATATTAATGGTTATCACGAAAAATATGATGCTGGTCTACTTGATGAAGAAAAGTTTGATAGATTCCCATACATAGTTGTATTTATAGATGAGTTAAATGACTTGATGATGGTTGCTGGCAGGGAAGTAGAATCTGCAATTGTAAGACTTGCTCAAATGGCAAGAGCAATTGGTATACACTTAGTAGTTGCTACACAGAGGCCATCAGTAGATGTTATCACTGGTGTTATGAAAGCAAACATACCTTCACGACTTGCATTTTCAGTAGCATCCACAACAGATTCAAGAGTTATTCTAGATCAATCCGGTGCAGAGAAATTAATTGGATTGGGTGATATGTTAGTTGTTACAGCTTCAAACCCACGATTAGAGCGAATCCAAGGTGCATGGGTAACTGAAGGTGAAATAAAAGATGTTGTTTCATGGGTGAAAGATCAAAAAGAAGCAGTTTACAATCCAGCAGTTACAGAGGAGCAAAAAACAAGCTCTACATCTTCATCTGAAGATTTTGGTGAAGACGAAGAGTTATTAGCAACTGCTAAAGAACTTGTAATACGCTCACAGCTTGGCTCAACATCAATGCTTCAACGTAAATTAAGAGTTGGTTTTGCAAGGGCAGGTAGATTGATGGACATACTTGAAGCACAAGGTATTGTTGGTCCTTCTGAAGGCTCAAAAGCTAGAGAAGTATTAATAACTGTTGAAGAATTCGAAACTAGTCTTTTAACTTCTATAGACGATCAACAAGAAGTGGATACATCTGATGATGAAACTTCTACAGAAGAGAGTCAAAATTCTTCAGATGAAAATTGGTTCGAAGAGTAATTAACCCTTAACTACTTTTCCTTGAATAATTCTATTTCTAATTGAAGCTGATATAGCATCTGCAATTAAAACTAAAGCAATTGTACAAATTAATACTGTTCCTGCTCTAGGAAAATCCCTAAATCTTAATTGATTTATTAACTCTTGCCCTACACCTCCAGCACCAATAACACCAAGAACTGCTGAAGCTCTTAAGTTTATTTCAAATCTATACAGCCAGTATGAAGTAATTGTTGGCATGACTTGTGGAATTACACCAAAAATAAGTTCATTTATTTTTGAACCACCAGAAGATTTAATTGCTTCAAGAGGTCCTTCGTCAATTCCTTCTATTACTTCTGATGATAGTTTTCCAAGTGTTCCAATAGAGTGAATTCCTAAAGCTAATGTTCCTGTAAATGCTCCAAGGCCAGTTATTGGTAGAAATACAAAAGCTAGTATTAATTCTGGAAAAGCACGAATAGCATTTAATATTTGTTTAGTAATTCTACTCACAGCTCCAACTGCTACATTTTGCGCTGCTAAGAATGAGACAGGAAAGCTAAAAATTGCTCCAATAACTGTGCCAGCCCACGCAATAAATAGAGATTCAAACACTTTTGGTATGATTCTATCTATAGCTTCTTGACTAGTGTCTAATGGAAACATTGCTCCCACTAGTATTCCAATTTGTCTAGGTGCATCTAAAATTCTTTCTATTGTTATTTCAAGTCCAGCTGCTGACCATAATGAAGCAAAAACAATAGCAGTAGTTAAAGTATATTTTAAAATTCTTTGACTAATTGGTTGTTTAGGTATGTTCATAATATCCTTCTTCTTATCCATACACTGAACTGTTCAATTAATATAACTACAACAAGAATGATGACAATGATTGGTGAGATTCTATCAAACCTTAAAAATATTCTTTGAGTCTCGATAATCCTACCAACACCACCAGCACCAACTAAACCAAGAATGACACTTGCTCTTATGCATAATTCGAAGATATATAGAAAATATGCTGTAAAGTTTGGAAGGACTTGAGGTAATGCTGAAGTAAATACTGTTTGATTATGAGTGGAACCTGTTGCTTTAGCTGCCTCCATTGGTCCAGGATCTATACTGTCAATAGTTTCTGAAAGTAACTTACCCATGATTGCTAGAGAAAACATGATAAGTGCTAAAACTCCAGCGAAAGGTCCAATACCTACTGCAACAGTAAAAAGCATTGCCCAAAACAAATCAGGAATTGTTCTGACTAAATTTAAAAAAGATTTGTATAAAAAATATGAATATTTATTTAAGTTTGTTGCTCTTGATGCATAAAAAGATAAAGGTAAAGCAATTGCACACCCAACGATACTGGCAAGTATTGCAATTTGAACAGTTTCTACCATAGCATCAGCTGTATTCTCCCAGGCCCAACTCCATTTTGGATTGAACAAAGGATCTGTCACTATTGCTCTATTTGCTAAATTTTCTCTAAAGTCTTTAAGGTTAAAACCTACTCGTTGAAATGAAAATACTGTAAAAAGCATCGCAAATGGAATTCCAATTGTAACTAAATACGAAGGAGGTGGTTTTTTGGGTATATTAATCATTACCAATTAAATCTGAAGATTTAATAGAACGTCCATAGATATTTTCAAAATCTTCATCAGATACACCATCAACATTTCCATCAAAGACTAACTTTCCATCCCTAAGGCCAATTAGTCTATCTCCAAACTCTTTTGCTAAATCAAGAAAGTGTAAATTTACAATTGTAGTTATACCTAATTCTGTATTTATCTTTTTTAAATAATTCATAACAACTCTTGAAGTAATAGGATCCAGCGAGGCTACAGGTTCGTCAGCAAGCATTACTTTTGGTTTTTGTGATAATGCTCTTGCAATACCAACTCTTTGTTGCTGACCACCAGAAAGGTTGGACGCCCTTACATAGGCTTTTTCTAATATCTCAACTTGATCAAGTGCTTCAAAAGCAAGTTGTTTTTGATCTTTTGGCCATAATCCAAATATAGATCTGAAAGTAGATATAGTGCTTAATCTACCTGTTAAAACATTTTTTAATACTGTTGATCTGTTGACTAAATTAAATGTTTGAAAGATCATACCAATTTGTGAACGAATATTCTTTAAATCTCTTTTCTTAGCATTGGTAACATCCTTGCCTTCCAAGTAAACAGTTCCATTGGTAGGTTTAACAAGATTATTTATTGTTCTAAGTAATGTAGATTTACCAGCGCCAGAAAGACCGACAATAATAATAAAATCACCCTCATTGATTTCAAGATCTAAATCTTTTAGGGCTTCAACTCCACCTGGATAGGTGACACTTACATTTTCGAATTTAATCATTTTAGATAAATTTTAACCGGGCTGTAGAAACAACCCGGTTAAAAATAATGTTTTATTCGTCGTAAAGTCCGAATTCTTCAGCAGCTTGTTTCACTACATCGAATTCTGAATTGTCTGCAGGAACAACATCTGTCCAGCCGTAAATTTCGTCCATTACAGCTTCACCCTCTTCTGTTGCCATATAGTCGGAAAGTATTTGATAAATCTTTCCTTTTATTTCTTCTGGTAGATCAGATCTAACAGCTACAACATCGTTAGGTATTTCAGCAGTTATACCAATTGCAATAACTTTTTCACCAACGTCTGGATTTGTTTTTCTGAGTGTTCTTCTAGCATCATCATAAGTAACACCGAATTTAGCATCACCGTTATATAAACCAGAGATAACACCATCATGAGATCCAGCAAAAACTTGTGTGATATCGCTTGTATAGTCGATACCTAAGTTTTTTAGTTGTAATGAAGGATAAAGGTATCCAGATGTTGAACCTTCTTCAACAAATAGCACCTCATTGCCTACCATTACAGATAAATCTGCTTCACAAGCATATCCAGGGCTGACTGTAACGCCATCTCTGACTTCTGGCTCTAATCCGTTATCACCAAAAGCCCAACCTACTTGTAATGCTTTCACATCTGGTGGTGCAGTTGCTGAACCTTTGATAAGAGTAGGAACTCCATCAATATTTTCAAACGCACCAATCACAGGTGGAGAATCACAAACACTTGCATCTGTTGTCCAAAAGTTACCATGATATGAACCAGATCCATATCTTACAACTTTGGCAATAGCCTCAATTCTAGTTGGGAAAACATTAAGAGCATTTACATAACCTAATGTGTTAAATGCACCAATGTCTGCTTGTCCTGATCCCATTGCAACCAATAGTCCAGAAAAGTCACTAGTAACAAAACCTTCAACTTCAATACCTAAACCATCAGATAAAACTTTCATAAGTGGTTTGATATTGTCCTGAAGATCAGCTTGTTCCGCACTTGGGATGAAACCAAAAGTAATTTTATCTAGAGTTTCAGCGACAGTAGTAGCTGGTGAGTCTAGTGTTTCGGCTTCTTCGACAACTGCAGTTTCTTCTACAGTTTCTTCTTCAGCACTACCGCCACATGCAGCTAGAACTAAAGATAAAACAAGTAGAATAAGAAATGATTTTTTCACTCTTTCCTCCGCTTAGTTATATAAGCTCATCTTACATGTTTCAAAATAAAGGTTCTTATTTTAAGTTAAAAATTTGTTAAATCAATTTCTCCATATGTACGAGAAATTATCTCACCATTAGTATCAAGAACTATAGAAATTGGTTGACCGACAATTTTAAAGTAGTCTCTTAATTCTGGAGTGGAGAAACCTATTCTAAGTTGACCGTTAAGGTTTTCATTCACCCATTCCATAGTTGGTTCGTACTGACTGTGTGCTAATGCAATAACATCATACTCATCAGAAATGCTAGCTAATTCTTTTTCTACGACAGGTAACTCCCGTCTACATACGCCTCAGTAATCAGCCCAGAAAATAATGATTGTTTTTTTATCTGTAAAATTCTCAGTGACAACAGCTTCAGATGTATCTATATACTGAAAAGTACTTTCTGTAATAGCATCTGTAGATTCTGCCACAGCTTCTAGTATGTCACTCTCCAATTCTTCACTGGCTCCATAGGAACAGGAAATAAAAAATATGATAAATATTGGCAAGAAACGTTTCATAACTTAATGATAATATTATTGGTGAATAACCTTGCTATCCTAAATATGTGAATATTGCACTTTTAAGCGTTGGAACAGAGATTTTACTTGGCGATACTGTTAATACTAACCTTGCATCACTTGGGCAAGCTTTATATAACAATGGATTTATTCTCTCAACTGAAAAAACTGTACCTGATGATAAAAAATTAATACAAGATGCTGTAAATGAATTACTTGAGAATAATGATGTCATTATTACATGTGGAGGAATCGGACCTACAGAAGATGATTTTACCAAAGAAGTCATTTCTGAAATGTTTGACTTAAAACTTGTTGTTGACGAAGATCATCTGAACTGGATGAAGTCAAGGTGGGAGAGTAGAGGCATGACTATGCCTGCAACAAATGTAAAACAGGCAGAAATCCCATCAGGTGCAACTAAATTAAACAACACAAACGGAACTTCACCAGGGATTTATATTGAATACAAAAGTAAACATATATTCATACTTCCTGGTCCACCGAGAGAGTTCATACCGCTAGTAACGGATGAGTTAGTACCATTTTTAAAAGATAACTTTTCAAAAGTAGAAAAAGATTATGAATTTATTTTATTTTTTAACGAAGCAGAGTCTGCTTTGGCGGAAAAAATTGACAGGTTTAAACCTGAAGGTTTAGATATCGCATATCTAGCGAGCAAGGGAATAATTAAATTACGAATCGATAAAAATTCTGTCAGTGAAGATGCGTTAAAAGATTTTAAAAATCAAATAAAAGAAACATTAAGTGACAATATATTAAGTTATGAAAATATCCCTGCTTCGAAAGTTTTATTAAGAGAGCTAAAAGCTAAGAATTATACAATATCACTAATAGAGAGCATTACAGGCGGATCATTTTCTAAAGAGCTTGTGTCTCATCCAGGTGCAAGCGAAACATTAATTGCATCTAATGTTTTGTATTCTATGGATGCAAAAAAAGAACTATTGAATGCAGAGCCTAATGAAGACTGGGCGCTACTCACTGAAGAATTAGCAGTTGCATCTATGAAAAAATATAATTCTTCAGTTGCTTTAGCAGTATTAGGTGAAGCTGGCCCCGTTCCTTCAAGTAAATATAAAATAGGTGAAATATTTATATCCATCTGTATCAATGGTGAAATATCTAATTTCACACACAATTTACGAGGTAATAGGGAAGATATCATAAACAGAGCAGTAAATAACTGTATATGGGATTTATTAAATTTAATTAAATAGTTGTATTCGAACAAATGTTCGATTAAAATTTGTCATATAGAGATGTTTAAATAGTTATTAATTATTGTTAATAAATAGGAGAAAATAATGGATAAAGACAGGGCAAAAAAACTCGATACAGTTTTTTCGCAGATAGAAAAACAATTTGGTGAAGGTTCTTTGATGAAGCTTGGTTCTGACCAAGTTAGAAAGATACCTTCAATATCTACAGGAGCACTATCAATAGATCTTGCATTAGGTATAGGTGGTGTGCCCAAAGGTAGAGTCATAGAAATTTATGGTCCTGAAAGTTCAGGTAAAACAACATTATCTTTACACATTGCTGCTGAAGCTCAAAAAGCTGGTGGAGTAGCAGCATTCATTGATGCAGAACATGCACTAGATCCCATCTATGCAAGCGCTCTTGGTGTTGATGTTGATGAATTACTTGTATCACAGCCAGATACAGGAGAACAAGCTCTAGAGATCGCAAATATGTTGATCGATTCCGAAGGTGTCGATGTTGTAGTTATTGACTCTGTTGCAGCTTTAGTTCCTCAAGCCGAAATTGATGGAGAAATGGGTCAATCTCATGTAGGTTTACAGGCAAGATTAATGTCACAGGCGTTAAGAAAGCTCACATCTTCTATCAATAAAACACAAACAACTGTTATATTTATCAATCAAATTAGAGAAAAAATTGGTGTTATGTGGGGTTCTCCTGAAACTACAAGTGGTGGTAGAGCGCTTAAATTTTATGCATCAGTAAGAATTGACATTAGAAGAATTGAAACTCTTAAAATTGGAGCTGAAATGATTGGTAATCGTGTACGAGCAAAAATTGTAAAGAACAAGGTTGCGCCACCATTTAAAGAAGCTCAATTTGATATTATGTTTGGTCAAGGTATTTCTAGAGAAGGAAGCTTGCTAGATGTTGGTGTAGATCATGGAATAGTTAGAAAAGCTGGTGCATGGTTTACCTATGATGAAATACAACTAGGTCAAGGTAAGGAAAATTCTAAAAGATTTTTAAGAGAAAATGCTGATATTGCTTTGCAGTTAGAAACTGATGTGTACAAGGCAGTTGGCATGATTGAATCCGATGAGGCTACAGAAGAGGATACTGTAGAAGAGTCGGAGGATGCGACACCTGAAAAATAATATAGAGATTATTTAAAAAACAATTTTATAATTCAATTGTGGAACAAACAGTTGTAATTAAGCCAAAAATGAATTTTACTCCTTCGCGTAAGGGTAAAAAATATTTTGTTAAAACATTTGGTTGCCAAATGAATGAACATGACTCTGAAAAAATAGCTGGCATGTTTGAACTAGACGGTATGTCAAAAGCTACCATTGAGGATTCCGCAGATATCATGTTTATAAATACATGCACAATCAGAGAAAATGCTGATGATAGATTATATGGAACACTTGGTCAGTTAAAAAAATGGAAAGATGAAGGAATTGATCGCAAGTTACTTGTGGGTGGATGTGCTGCACAGAAAGACAAAGAACTTGTAAGAGAGAGAGCTCCATGGGTAGATGTCGTAATCGGTACTCACAATTTAACAAATATCATTAATCTACTCAATCAATCAGAAGACTGGGGTCCTATAACTGAAATAATTGATGAAATAGAAGATCTTCCAACAGATGCACCATCAATTAGAGAGTCTGAGCACTCTGCATGGTTAACAATTCAAATCGGTTGTAATAATTCTTGTACATTTTGCATTGTTCCGTCAGTCAGAGGTCCAGAAATAAGTAGACGACCTAGCGATATTATTAACGAAGCACAGGAATTAGTTGAGTCAGGGATTAAAGAAATTACTTTATTAGGACAAAATGTAAATTCCTATGGGAGAGATTTAAAAATTGATAATAAGAGTAGACCATACTTTGCTCAGTTGTTACATAAGCTTAATGAAATAGACGGACTTGAAAGAATTCGTTTTACATCACCACATCCAAAAGATTTTAAAGAGGAAACTATAAATGCAGTCAAGTCACTGAGTAAAGTATGTAATCAGATACACGTACCATTACAAAGTGGAAGTAGTGATATTCTTTCAAAGATGCATCGTGGTTACAATAAGGAAAAATTTATACAAAAAGTTGACATGATTAGAGGCATCATTCCAGACGTTTCATTGACAACAGATATAATAGTTGGTTTTCCTGGTGAAACTGATGATGATTTTCAAGACACAATGGATATTGTAAAATATGTTGAATTTGACTCAGTTTATATGTTTCAGTTTTCGCCAAGACCAGGCACAAAAGCATACGATATGGAAAATGAATATATTGACCAAGATGTTATTAAGAAAAGATTTCAATATTTAAAAGATGTTCAAACAGATATTAGTGAAAAAAGATTAAAAAGATTTGTTGGAACTGAACAAGTCTTGTTAATCGAAAAGCTGTCGAAAAAAAATAATCAGGTTCTCACTGGCAAAATTGATAGTGGACAGATTACACATATTGATAATAAGAATCTTTCTACTGGGGATATTGTTGAAGTTAAAATTATTGATTCAACACCTTTTTATTTAAAAGCAGAATTAATTTAGTTTGTTATATTTTCTCACAGGTATAACAGCATCTGGAAAATCAGATTTAGCACACAGAATTGCAATTGAGAATAACATGTCTATTCTTTCAGTTGATTCTATGGCTGTTTATAAGGGACTTAATGTGTTAACTGCAAAACCATCTGACGTTATGCAAGCGCAAGTAAAATATTATGGTTTAGATATTGCAGATTGTGACCAGAATTTTTCAATAATTGACTATTTAAACTATCTTATTGATCAAGATATACCTGAAAAATCATTTAATGAAGATATATTAGCTGTAGGAGGATCAGGTTTATACGTAAAAGCAATTATTGATAGGTACGAATTTAAACCAACTGATCCAACAATAAGATCAGAATTAGAACAGTTAAATTATGATCAATTGATAAAATTTCATGAACTTAACGAGATCCCTATTCCTGATATTGAGCTTAACAAAAGGAGATTAATGAGAAACATAGAAAGCTATATGTTGGAGGAATCTAAATATGTTTTTCCACAAGTAAATTTACCTAAAGACAAAGTTGGAGTATTTTGGAATCACCCTAATCATAAAAAAAATATTGAAATTAGAACCAAAAAAATGATTAATAATGGATTGGTAGAAGAAATAAACAAAATAAATAATCCTTCAAAAACAGTCTTGCAAGCTATCGGTATGAATTTATCTGATAATTTTGAAGAAAATATTAATATAAAAACAAAGAGGCTAGCTAAAAAACAAATTACATGGTTTAAAAAAGAATCAAAATTACATATGATTGAAACCGATGACGAGGACCTTGTATACAATTCAATGATGGAGATAATTAATGACTAATTTTGCGTATATGTCTGGTACAGGGAATGATTTTATCGTTGGTCAGTATGAAGGTGAAGTTTCAGAAATTCAAATTATTGCGCTTGTAAGTGATGCTGAATATGAAGTAGATGGTGTTATATTCGTAGAACCATTAGATAACAATTCTGTAAAAATGCATTATTTCAATAATGATGGTTCTGATGCAGAACTTTGTGTAAACGGTGTACGATGTGTTGCTAAATTTGCGCTTGATAATAACTATCTAGATGTTGATAGATTTATTGTTAAAGCACCAGTTGGAGATTTAGAAGTATATGTAGATGAAAATATAGTTGAAGTATCAACACCTATTCCTACTTATGAAGAAGAAAAGATTAATGTAAATTCATTCGAAGGTGTTAAATCTTCAGTTGGCAATCCTCATTTTATGATCGAAGTAGAAGACGTAGATGGATTAGATTTAGAAAATTTGAATTCAGAAGTAATTAATGAAAACATATTCCCAGAAGGTGTAAATGTTGAAATATATCAAATAGTTAGTAGAAATTATATTAAAGCCAGAGTATTCGAACGAGGAGTAGGTGAAACAGATGCCTGTGGATCAGGTGCACTTTGCATGTTTAACTATCTAAATAAAACAGATCAAATTGATAATAATTCTTATGTTATGTACCCGGGTGGTGATTTAAATCTTAGGTTTGAAAATGATAATTTATATTTATCAGGAGAAGTTATATATCTCTAAATAAACTGACAACTTTTCCAATTGGTTGTGTATTTTCGTTAACTTCAAAATTTTCATAATTTTTATTTGCTGGGATTAAATATTTTTTACCAGAAATTGTATCTAGATATTTAACAGTTGCTTCTGTGTCATTAATCATAAAAGCTCCGATATCTCCATTTTTTGGTTCAATGTTTTTATCAACGACAACAATATCTTCATCATGTATACCTGCATCAATCATGGAATCACCATTAACTTTCAATGCAAAGAGGTCCTTATTATATTTTTCTTCAACAATTGGAATCTCTCCAATTTTATTTTCTTCAGCCAGAAGGGGAGTACCTGCAGAAATTTCACCAATAACCGGTACTGTCATAAATGTATTTAGTTTTTGATTATTTGATAACGATCTAGATAAGTTTGCTTTTTTAGATAGTAAACCTTTTTTAATCAAATTATCTAAGTGGTACTGTACTGAACTTGTTGACTTAAGGTTTACAGCTTTTGCTATCTCTCTAACTGAAGGAGAGTATCCTTCAGTAGTTAATTTATGATTAATGTACTCTAGAATCTCTGATTGTTTGTTCATATAAATAAATTATAACATAATTTAGAACAAATGTTCGAATAATTTTTTGTCATACCGAATTTCTAGAATTGTTTTATGAAGTTAAAAATCAAATTAATAATATATCTGTATTTTTTTAGTAGCTTAATGATATTTTTTGTTAAAAAACCAATTAATGAACAATATCAATATCAAAATACACCAACTGTTGAATATAAAATACAAAAAGGAGACACACTATGGGGTATTTCGCATAAATTTACAAATAAAAATCATCAAGAATTTATTTATTTGATTAAAAAGATGAACAATTTAGATAATTCATTACTTATTGAAGATCAAATACTGATATTACCAGTAAATATTTGATACAAGATTTAGAGGTAACTATAATGACACTATATATGGTATGTCCTTACTGCAATAAAGAAGAAACTAATGTAGTTGATTCACGAAAAAACAATGAAGGTAACTCTATAAGAAGAAGAAGAGAGTGCCCTAAGTGTGAATTACGGTTCACTACGTATGAAAAAGCTGAAATAGGTTTAATGATACAAAAAAGAAGTGGCGATATACAAGAATTCAATTATGAAAAGCTATATAAAGGTATAGAAAATGCTTTTGGCGGCCTAGATATTAATGACAAAAAACTAAAAACTCTTGTTGATAACATTCATAATGAAATAAAAACTCAAGGAAACAAAATTAAATCTGAAATTGTAGGGGAAACTGTTCTTAAATACTTAAAAGAAACAAATGAAGTGGCTTATTTACGATTTGCTTCTGTTTATAAAGAGTTTTCTGATGCTTCTGACTTTGAAAAAGAAGTAGCAGAGTTATAAATTAGGGTAAATTATTAAAATTTGCGTAATTAAGCAGTGATTTTTCTTTAAATTCCAGTAGAGCATTTTCAAAAGCACGACTTTCTGTCTCTTTATTTAATAGAATTGCCTGAGAAATAGATTGTGCTACCTCATATTCATTATTTCTCAATGCCCCCAAATACCTACCATGTAAATTTTCTGCTGTTGTGACAGCATCCTTTACAAGAGATTTGTGTTTTTCGAACTCATTAATATCTGGCAAAGTGGCTATATTTACTTTGCTTTGTGCAATTATATTGGATAAATTACTTGTTATTTCCTCGATGTTTACACTATCTTCGTCAGTTGGAAGATCGTCATAAATTAAGACTTCAGAAATTGAAATTCTATATGAAAGAACTAGGTCAAGCTCGTTAACAAGTGTAAATATATTGTTTAAATTTGCTTTGACAGTATTGATATCCGATATATCACTTCTACTTTCTAAATTATTTTGATACTGAAGTAAAGATGATTCAATCTGTTGCAAATTTGCACTTGCATTAGAAACATCATATTTTGAATAAAAAGTATTTGTAGATATTTCAATTAAATCAGGTAAAAGTGCTACTAATTCATTGGAGTTGTTTGTAACAACAACAGCCTCTTCTACAACAGCTTCTTGACTATTCCTGTAATTTAAATAAGTATTTGTTGCAATTGTTAGTACAAAGACCATTGATATTGAAATAAATGCTGGTAGAACCCACTTTCTTCTACTCTCAAGATCAGACCAGACTCTTTGTATCTGTTCGGTTATATTTAATGGGTTAAAAGTATCAGTTGGAGTTAGGTCAGCAACATTAGTGGGTTCAGTAGAGCTTGCAATGTATGATTCAATACTGCTTTGCTCAACATATATTTCTTCTGTATTATTTAATAATGTTTCAAATGTTTCTTGATTTAGCTCTTCAACAACTTCACTTGGTTCTTCTGAGTAGGACGAAGATTCAATAAGAGTATCGCTTTCAAAACCTAGGAGATCTAAGATTTTTATTTTATTAACTTTTTTAGTTTTATTTATTAAGAAATAATCTCTAATATTCATCATTGAAAGGGTACCACTGCAAAATAATTTTAATATAAAAATAAAAATTCTTAATGAATTTGCCAAAATACCGAGCAAAAGTCATGAAGATGATATCGGTTATGACCTCTATTCAGACGGAGAGTATATTATCGAACCCCAAAAAGTTGTACTTGTAAATTTAGGTATAGCAATTCAATTACCAAAAAATGTTGGAGGGTTTGTTTTACCAAGATCAGGATTAGCCAGTAAAAACCTTGTTGCCCCAATTAATGCTCCAGGCCTCATTGATCCAGGATATACAGGTGAGCTAATGGTTCCGTTAATGAATTATTCAGATGAAGTGTATACCGTTTCACAAAATGAAAGAGTTGCACAACTAGTGACTATTACTACAGGCAGTATTTCATTTGAAAAAGTTGAAGATCTTGATATCTCTGATAGATCAACAGGTGGATTTGGTTCAACAGGAAAAAATTAATTTTATTATTTAAATCTATTATTAATATAAAAGTTACGCGGAAGTAGCTCAGCTGGCAGAGCGCCACCTTGCCAAGGTGGAGGCCGCGGGTTCAAATCCCGTCTTCCGCTCTACA
>Ga0208127_1000946_pt1 | contig 14833 bp, 10 predicted proteins | sample ETNtaG_6_FD_185751 | JGI IMG/M metagenome (GOLD analysis project Ga0208127, IMG submission 185751) | Marine microbial and viral communities from oxygen minimum zone, Eastern Pacific Ocean - ETNP201306SV45 (SPAdes) (version 2) | ecosystem: Environmental > Aquatic > Marine > Oceanic ...
GTCCCCCTGGAAGGCGTGGTGGAGGAGATCGACGTGGAGCATTCCATTTATGAAGTGCCGTTGATGTTGCAGCGCGAGAAAATGGACGAACTCGTCTGTCAGGAACTGGGCCTCGAAACGCAGGCGGCTGACATGAGCGAGTGGGAAGCCGTCATTCAGCGTATCATCAAGCCGCAGTATCACGTGCGCATCGGGGTGATCGGCAAATACATCCATTTGCAGGACGCCTACAAGAGCGTCTACGAAGCCGTCACCCACGCCGGCGGCGCCAACGATTGCGCCATCGAGATTGTGCGAGTGGATTCCGAGGATATCGAACGCGACGGAGCCGCGGCACATTTAGCTGAGATGGATGGCATCCTTGTGCCCGGCGGCTTCGGTGAACGCGGTGTGGAAGGCAAGGTGTTGGCCGCCCAGTACGCGCGAGAAAACAACGTGCCCTACCTCGGCCTCTGCCTCGGCATGCAGATTGCCTGCATTGAATTTGCCCGACACGCCCTCGGGCTGGACGGCGCGCACTCGGCGGAGTTTGACGCCAAGACGCCTCACCCCATCATCGCCCTGCTCGACGAACAGCAAAACGTCACCGACATGGGTGGCACCATGCGCCTCGGCGCGCAGACCTGTGCGCTCACGCCCGGCAGCAAGGCTGCCGAGTTGTACGATACTGAGGAGATCAACGAACGCCATCGGCACCGCTACGAATTCAACAACGCCTACCGCGAACAGTTTGAGGCGCAGGGTTTTGTGTTCAGCGGCACCTCGCCGGACGGCAATCTTGTGGAGTTGATTGAGCTGAAAAATCATCCCTACTTTATCGCCACCCAGGCACACCCGGAATTCAAGAGCAAGCCCGTCCAGGCGCACCCGCTCTTCGCCGGCTTCATTAAAGCCACCCAAGAATGCTCCAACGGCTAACGCGCTGCTGGCGCCTCGCTGGCAGATCACAATGACTTCTAGTTTTCCTGGCGTGACTCTGCGCACACGGCGTTTTAAAAATCATCGACCTGCCGGTATGATGTCGGCGGCACCCCAAACGTGACCTATCCCGAAGCCATCGATTGGCTGTACGATCTGCGCTTGCTTGGTTCCAAGCTCGGGTTGGACAAGCCACGCCAATTGGCGGCGCTCGCGGACAATCCGCAGGAGCAGCTCCAAATCATCCACGTCGCCGGCACCAACGGTAAAGGTAGCGTGTGCGCGATGCTTGAGAGCATGTATCGCGCAGCCGGCTATCGAACCGGCCTCTTCACCTCGCCGCATTTGGTTAGCTTTCGCGAACGCATCCAGATCAATCGCGAACACATTCCCGAGGCCGAAGTGGTCGCGTTGGTGGAATCCATGCAGCAGCGTATCCGCGAGATTCCCGCCGATGCCAGCCCGACCTTTTTCGAAGTCATCACCGTCATGGCACTGGAAACGTTCGCCCGACACAAATGCGATGTGGTGCTGCTCGAAACCGGTCTGGGTGGGCGATTGGATGCGACCAACATCGTGACTCCGCTGGCGTCCGTAATCACTCGGGTGGATTTGGATCACCAACAGTACTTGGGCGAAACACTCCCTGAAATCGCTGCTGAAAAAGCCGGCATCATCAAGCCCGGCGTACCGGTGTTCAGTGCCCGGCAGGAACCGCCCGTCGCCGAAGTCATTCAACAAACCGCGGAATCCCTCGGCGCTCCCTACACGCTAACACTCGGTGGTGAAACTCCCACAGCCTTGATTGGTCGGCACCAACGCGAGAACGCCACACTGGCCAAGCTCGTGGCCGAGCGAACCAATTTACCGGTCACACCCGAAGCCATCCACACCGGCTTGGCCCAAGTCCACTGGGCTGCCCGTGCGCAATGTCACACCTTGGGCAGTCAGCAGGTAGTGATCGATGCCGCCCACAATCCCGCCAGCGCCGAGGCCTTGGCGGATTTGTTGCAGGAGGAATTTCCCGGCCAACGCCCCACCCTGCTGATCGGCATGTTGGCTGATAAAAACTGGGAATGCACATTGGCCTCGCTGGCGCCGCTCTCCGCGCGCGTGGTGTGTGTGCCTGTGAGTAGTGAACGAGGCCTGCCGCCGGCGCAATTGGCTGAGGAGGCAAAGGCCGGTTGCGAGCAGGTGGAGCATCACGACTCACTGGCCGATGGATTGGTAGCCGTGCGAGAAGCGCCACTGGTTGTGGTGACCGGCTCGCTGTATCTCATTGGCGAAGTGATCGAGCAACTGGGCTTCATGACGGCTGCCGGCGAGCGAGGGTTGAACGAATGGAAACTGTCGAAGCCATAACGCTGGATGTCGGCGGCACGCTCATCGAGCCCTGGCCATCAGTGGGGCATATTTATGCCGAGGTAGCCGCGCGGCATGGCGTGCAGGCGGAGCCGGAAGAATTAACTCGACGCTTTGTTCAAGCGTGGCAGGCACAGGATGCCTTTCAATACACTCGGGACGATTGGGCGGCGGTGGTGGATGCCACTTTCGAAGGCCTGGTTACGCAACTGCCCAGCCAGACATTTTTCGGGGAACTCTACAGTCACTTCGCCAAGTCGGAATGTTGGCATGTATACGAGGACGTCATTCCCACGCTGACGGCGTTGCGGCAGCAGGGCATTCGCCTTGCGGTGATTTCCAATTGGGACGATCGCCTGCGCCCGTTGTTGAAATCGCTCGAGCTGGCGCATTGGTTTGAGGTCATTCATGTGTCCGCCGAAATCGGCGCGCATAAGCCTGATGCTTTTATTTTCCAGACGGCAGCCGAGAGTCTCGGAACTCCGCCCGCTCGCATTCTGCATGTGGGGGATGGGGAACGTGAAGATCACCAAGGAGCCTTGGCCAGCGGGCTGCAATCCCGCTGGCTTTGCCGCGGCACAGAGAATTCCGTGGCCCACATCATTCCTTCTCTAGAATATCTAGTGCGCCAATAAAGGGACATTAAGGCACATAATATAGTGTGACATAATAACCCTTATTATCAGTATATTCACAATTCATTTTCAATGAACCACGCGATTTATTTGTGTTTTATGCATTTTATTCCGTGTTTTTACATTAGTAATGGATGGCACGGGATCTGATGTTAACAGGCATTATCTGAATCCATAACTGGGGTTCAATTTGAATTAAACAGCCGGATTGGCCATGGCGGGCCGGTTTGGTGGAAGCAAACACCGCCTGAAAGGAAAGAGCATGAACACATTGAGTATTTGGAATCCGATCCATGAGATGGACGCGTTGTTTCATAACCGGCTGGCCTCGGTGCTGGGCGGCAAGGGACAGGCATCGGTGGCGTGGTCGCCGGTGGTGGACATTGAGGAAACGGTACAGGATTACGTGATCCGCGCCGAATTGCCGGGGCTGGATAAGGACAAGGTGAAGGTGACAGTCGAGGACGGCGTGCTGACGTTGTCCGGCGAGCGGGATCTGGAGCGCACGGTGGAGGGGAAAACCTACCATCGTATCGAACGCTCGCATGGCACCTTCAGCCGCAGCTTCACCTTACCGGAGGAAAGCGATGCCGAAAGTGTGGCTGCACAATTCACAAACGGCGTGTTGGCCGTGCGTGTGGCCAAGCGCGAGGAGGCATTGCCGAAATCGATTGAAGTGCGCGTGGAATAACCATGAAGCCGCCGGGGAGCGGATTGCTCCCCGGCAGGCTGAATAGAAATTGAACCAAGGAGAATAATCATGATGGACAAGTTAACTCAGAAATCTCAGGAAGCACTGAAGACGGCGCAGGAATTGGCGCGGGAGCGGTCGCACCAGGAATTGGACGGGCCGCACTTAGCGTTGGCGTTGACGCAACAGACGGGCACGATTGTGCCAACGCTGTTGCAAAGGGCGGGAGTGGACTTGGCATCATGGGTATCGGATTTGAACACGGAGCTGGATCGCCGTGCGCAAGTGGAGGGCGTGAGTTTGAGCGATGTGTTTCTGAGCCGTGATTTGAAGCAAGCGTTGGATCGTGCAGAGCAGGAGGCAAAGGCGTTGGCCGATGACTATTTGAGCGCAGAGCATTTGCTGCTCGGGTTGCTGGAGTGCGGTGCGGTCTTGAAGAAATTATTTCAGCGGCAGGGCGTGGCGCGGGCGGTGTTGTTGGAAAAGATGAGTGAGGTGCGCGGATCGCAGCGGGTGACGGATGTGAATCCGGAAGATAAATTTGAGGCATTGGAGAAATACGGCAAAGATCTCACGGCCTTGGCTCGGGAAGGGAAGATTGATCCGGTGATTGGACGGAATGATGAGATTCGTCGCGTGATGCAGGTGCTGACGCGGCGCACAAAGAATAATCCCGTGCTGATCGGCGAGCCGGGCGTGGGCAAAACGGCGATTGCCGAAGGCCTGGCGCGTCGTGTGGTGAGCGGGGATGTGCCGGATTCGCTGCGCGACAAGCGGATTGTGGCGCTGGATTTGGGCGCGATGATTGCCGGTGCGAAATATCGCGGCGAGTTTGAGGATCGGCTGAAGGCGTTCCTGAAGGAAGTGACGGCGGCCGACGGCCAGATCGTTTTGTTCATCGACGAGCTGCACACGATTGTGGGCGCGGGCAATGCGGAAGGCTCGGCGGATGCGGCGAACATGTTGAAGCCGCAGTTGGCGCGCGGCGAATTGCGCTGTATTGGCGCGACGACGCTGGATGAGTATCGCAAACACATCGAGAAAGACCCGGCACTGGAACGGCGGTTTCAACCGGTGACCGTGGCGGAGCCGTCGGTCGAAGAGACCATCGCGATTTTGCGCGGGCTGAAGGAGCGCTACGAGGTGCACCACGGCATTCGTATTCAGGACAGCGCCTTGGTGAGTGCGGCGCAGTTGTCGAACCGCTACATCGCCGACCGTTTCCTGCCAGATAAGGCGGTGGATTTGATGGATGAAGCGGCTTCGCGCCTGCGCATGGAGTTGGACTCGATGCCGGTGGAGATTGACCAACTGGAGCGTGAGATCCTGCAGCTGGAGATTGAGGAGACAGCGCTCAAAAAGGAAAAGGATGCGGCCTCGCGCGAGCGGTTGGAGCATTTGCAGAAACAGCTGGCGGACCTCAAGGAAGGCGCGACGCAGCTCAAGGGCCAGTGGCAGGACGAGAAGGCGTCGATTGATGCGGCGAGCATTATCAACGGCCAGATCGAGGAGGCGCGGCGCGATCAGGAGACCGCTGAGCGCACGGGCGATTTGTCCGCGGCCGCGGAGATCCAGTACGGGCGTATTCCAGAACTGGAAGAGAAACTGGCTGCGGCCAAGACGGCGATTCATGAACAGAACGGCAACCGCCTGCTGAGCGAAGAGGTGACCGAGGAGGATGTGGCGCGCGTGGTGGCCACGTGGACGGGTATTCCGGTGAGCCGTATGCTGGAAGGGGAGCGCCAGAAACTGGTGCGCATGGAGAGCCGCCTGCACGAGCGGGTGATCGGCCAGAACGAAGCGGTCACCGCGGTGGCAAATGCCGTACGCCGCGCGCGCAGCGGGTTGCAGGATCCGCAGCGACCGATGGGCAGTTTTATTTTCCTGGGCCCGACCGGGGTGGGCAAGACCGAGCTGGCGCGGGCGTTGGCGGAGTTTTTGTTTGATGACGAACAGGCGATGACGCGCATCGACATGAGCGAGTACATGGAGAAACACAGCGTGAGTCGCCTGATCGGCGCGCCTCCGGGCTACGTGGGACATGAGGAAGGTGGGCAGCTCAGCGAAAGCGTGCGCCGCCGGCCGTACAGTGTGGTGTTGTTCGACGAGATCGAGAAGGCGCATCCGGATGTGTTCAACGTGCTGCTGCAGGTGCTGGACGATGGGCGCCTGACCGATGGACAGGGGCGCACGGTGGATTTCCGGAATACGGTGATCATCATGACCAGCAACATCGGTAGCCCGTTGATTCAGGAATATTATTCCGCGGGCAAAGCGACCGACGAGGCGTTGCGCAACGACGTGATGAACGAGCTGAAGCGGCATTTCCGACCGGAGTTTTTGAATCGTGTGGATGACAGTATCCTCTTTGGCAGCCTGAACCAATCGCAGCTGGGCTCCATTGTGGATATTCAGCTGAACCGCGTGGATAGGCGTTTGGCCGATCAGCAACTGACGTTGGCGGTGGACGCCGGCGCGCGGGCGTTTCTGGCCAAGGCGGGGTACGATCCGCAATTCGGCGCGCGCCCGCTCAAGCGGGCCATTCAGCAACACCTGCTCGACCCGCTGGCGTTGAAGCTGCTCGACGGTGATTTCAAGCCCGGCGACTCCATTGCCGCCGAGGCTAAGGACGACTCGGTGGAGTTTTCCCTGGCCGAGTAAGCGGTGCACCATTGAGAGGCAAAGGCGATGAGGGCAATTCATCGCCTTTTGCTTTTCAATTCATTTGACGCTGGGGGCGGATTTGTACGATACATCCCCCAGCCGATGAATCTCATCAAGGGCATTTTCAACACTTCGCTGGGGCGAAAGTACATCATGGCCATCACAGGCGCGGGCCTGTTTGGGTTCATCATCGCGCACCTGCTCGGAAACCTGCTGGTGTTCGCTGGGCCGGCGGCGCTCAATGAGTATGCCAAGAAGCTGCATGATCTCGGACCGCTGTTGTGGGTGGCGCGGCTGGGACTACTGGCGATGGCCGGGTTGCATATTTGGTCCGCGCTGAAATTAACAACCGAAAACCGCGAGGCCGCCGGCAAGCGGCATGAAGTCAAAGTGGATCCGGTGGACCGGCATCGGCGGGATGACATCGTGGCTAGGTTTGCCGCGCGCACCATGATCTTCAGCGGCCTGATCATCGCGGCCTTCGCGTTTTATCATCTGGCGCATTACACTTGGAAGGTGCCGCAGATCAACGGTATCTCCGAAGAATTCAAAGGCGATTTCGAAACCTACTACGTGCATGAGGTGGACGGGGACAATAACCAAACGGCCTTCGTGACGCCGCTGCCGCAGGGCGAAGGTGCTGAGGGCGAGAATGCGTCCGACGTTTATCGAATGGTGGTCAACGGCTTTAACGTGTCGTGGGTGGTTGGCTTTTACGTGGTCGCTATCGGATTGCTATGCGTGCACCTAAGCCACGGGCTTAGTGCAATGTTTCAGTCTCTGGGAATGAAGAACAAGAATTACGGAAAATGGATCGACTGCGGCGCGAAGGCGGTGGCCATTCTGATTTTCCTGGGATATATTTCTATCCCTGTTGCTGTGCTCGCGGGCTTTGTTAAATAGCATGAACCTTGACGCCAAAATTCCGTCCGGACCGATAGCTCAAAAATGGGACAAACACCGTTTTGATCTAAACCTTGTTAACCCGGCTAACAAACGGAAGTACGAGGTAATCGTAGTGGGCAGTGGTTTAGCCGGTGCCTCGGCCGCAGCGTCATTGGCTGAGCTGGGCTACAACGTAAAATGCTTCTGCTATCAAGATAGCCCGCGCCGCGCCCATTCGATTGCTGCACAAGGTGGGATTAACGCCGCGAAAAATTATCAAAATGATGGTGATTCGGTCTACCGCTTGTTCTACGACACTGTAAAGGGTGGGGATTATCGCTCTCGCGAGGCCAATGTCTATCGCCTTGCGCAGGTCAGTGTGAACATCATCGACCAATGTGCTGCACAAGGTGTTCCATTCGCACGTGAATATGGCGGTCTTCTTGCTAATCGTTCCTTTGGTGGGGCACAGGTTAGTCGTACCTTTTACGCCCGAGGCCAGACTGGACAGCAGCTGCTACTCGGAGCCTACTCTGCGCTTAGCCGACAGATTGGTCTTGGTAAAGTAAAGATGTACACTCGCACAGAGTTGCTTGATGTCGTTCTTGTCGACGGTCAAGCGAAGGGGATCGTTGTGCGGAATATGGTTACGGGCGAAATCAGCCGGCATTCGGCGCATGCTGTTGTTTTGGCTACGGGAGGTTACGGTAACGTCTTCTATCTCTCAACAAACGCCATGGGCTGCAACGTGACAGCGACCCATCGGGCCTACAAACGTGGCGCGGCCTTCGCGAATCCGTGTTACACACAGATTCACCCAACGTGTATTCCGGTGAGCGGAGATCATCAAAGTAAACTAACTTTGATGAGTGAATCACTGCGAAATGATGGCCGTGTGTGGGTGCCAAAAAGTCCTGATGTTGCTGAAAAAATTCGAAAAGGAGAGTTGCATCCTAGTAATGTTACAGATGCGGAGCGGGATTATTATTTGGAGCGAAAATATCCAAGCTTCGGAAATCTTGTACCTCGCGATGTAGCCTCCAGAAATTCCAAAGAAGTTTGTGATGAAGGCAGAGGAGTTGTTTCATCAGGGCTGGGGGTTTATCTAGATTTTGCTGATGCAATAAACCGCATGGGTGAGAGCACCGTGCGTGAACGTTACGGTAATCTTTTTGACATGTATGAAAAGATTACCGGCTCGAACGCTTATCAAAATCCCATGACAATTTATCCTGCTGTCCATTACACCATGGGAGGGCTGTGGGTGGATTACAATTTGATGAGCAACATTCCGGGTCTTTTCGTGATTGGAGAGGCTAATTTTTCTGAACATGGTGCCAATCGCCTTGGAGCTAGTGCTTTGATGCAAGGTTTGGCAGATGGCTATTTTGTCCTGCCTTACACAATCGGGCAATACCTTGCTGATGGAGGCCCCGATAACCGTCCTGACCCTGATTCAAGTGAATTCACAGGAACGGAGGATGAGGTGCGTTCCCGCATTGATAAACTCCTTTCCATTAAAGGAAAACGGACGCCCACTTCATTCCACCGTGAGTTGGGTCAAATCATTTGGGAGAAGTGTGGCATGGCACGCAATAAGTCCGGACTGGAAGAAGCCATTAGAAAAATCCCGGAATTGCGCGAGGAGTTTTGGGGCAATCTTAATGTTCCAGGCGAAAATGCGTCAATTAACCATAGCCTCGAACTTGCTGGTCGAGTTGCAGACTTCCTGGAATTCGGCGAGTTAATGTGCAGAGATGCACTTCAGCGCGAAGAATCATGTGGTGGTCATTTTCGAGAGGAACACCAAACTGCGGAAGGGGAAGCGAAACGGGATGATGAAAATTTTGCATTCGTTGGAGCATGGGAATATAAGGGTGACCAAAATGAACCTCAACTACATAAGGAATCTCTTGAGTACGAAGAGGTGAAGATGACCCAGCGGAGTTATAAGTAATGGGTAAGGAGTTAAATCTAAAACTGAAAGTGTGGCGGCAGGACAACACCGATGACTCCGGCCGCTTCGAGGAATACGACGCCAAAGGTATAGATACCGATATGTCATTTCTCGAAATGCTAGATGTTGTTAATGAAGGCCTCAACGAGGATGGAAAAGAGCCAATCGCATTTGATTCCGACTGTCGCGAGGGTATCTGCGGCTCATGTTCCATGGTAATTAATGGTGTTCCGCACGGAGGCCAGCAAGGCACTACGGCTTGTCAGTTGCACATGCGTCATTTCAGTGATGGCATGACCATCACCATTGAGCCTTGGCGTGCTTCAGCGTTTCCAGTGCAACGTGACCTAGTGGTGGATCGCGCGGCATTTGATCGCATTCAGCAGGCTGGTGGGTATGTCAGCGTACGCACTGGTAGCGTGCCGGATGCTAATGCTACGCCGGTTCCGAAGGATGAAGCGGACCTTGCGATGGACGCCGCCCAATGCATCGGCTGCGGAGCTTGCGTGGCGGCATGCAAGAACGCCTCGGCTATGCTCTTTGTGGCGGCCAAGGTCTCGCATCTCAGTTTGGTGCCGCAGGGGCAGCCCGAGCGCGAACGCCGTGCCTTGGCGATGGTGAAGCAAATGGATGCTGAAGGCTTTGGTAACTGCACCGTCACCGGTTCCTGTGAGGCGGTGTGCCCCAAGGAAATCTCACTGGATTTTATCGCACGTATGAACCGCGAATACGGCCGCGCGTTGATCAAGAAGGGCGAGGTTTAATTTTCGTTTGCCATCAGTCTGCGGGTGCGTAGCCTTGCAGCATGACTGAGCCCACTTCTGTTTCCCGCCGTCAATTTGTCGGCACCACCGCGGCCGCTTCCCTGGCGTTTCCCGCCATTCTTAAGGCGAAAGATACGCAGAAGAAAATTGTGACCGGCGTGATTGGGCTCAGCCGCGGGATGGGCCATGTCGTGAAATATTTGGAAGCATCCAATTGCGAGGTGGCGTATCTGTGCGATGTGGACAGCCGACGGGTGGCCAGCGGAATGAACCGCGCAAAGACTTCGTTGGCGAAATTTCCCCAGACCAAAGATCCTCAGGGCATCGATGATTTCCGGCGGATTCTGGATGATAAATCGATTGATGCGGTGTCGATTGCCGCTCCGAACTTTTGGCATACGCCGATGGCGATTTTGGCCATGGAAGCGGGTAAGCATGTGTATGTGGAGAAACCCGCCAGCCAGAATGCGCGTGAGGCGGAGTTGATCGTGGCCGCGGCGAAGAAGTATAAGCGCAAGGTGCAGATGGGTAATCAGCGCCGCAGCCAGCCGGGCATCATCGAGGGCATTGAACGGGTGAAGGCCGGCGAGATTGGGCAACCGACATTTGCGCGCTGCTACTACGGTGGTAGTCGCGGTAGCATTGGTAAGGGCAAGTTTGTGAAAGTGCCTGAGTGGCTAGGCAAAAAAGGATGGGAACTTTGGCAGGGCCCGTGCCCGGAGCGGCCGTACAAGGATAACCTCATACATTACAATTGGCACTGGCACTGGTTCTATGGCGGCGGCGAAATGCAGAATAACGGACCGCACTTTATGGACGTGGCCCGCTGGGGCTTGGAGGTGGATTATCCCGAGCGCGTGACGATGCACGGCGCGCGCTATCATCATGATGATGATCAGGAAACGCCCGACACGGCGTATGCCACGTACGACTTCGGCAAGGTCGGCATCGGTTGGGATCAAAGCAGCTGCCATCCGCGCCGCCAAGAGAAACGCCCGTTCTGCACCTTTTACGGCAAAGGCGGATCCCTGGAGATTCACGGTGCCGGGTACAAGCAGTTTGATCTCGGCGGCAAAGAGGTGAAGGCCAATCCCGGCAAATGGGATGACGGCTTTCACTTCGCAAATTTCCTGAACGCCATCCGTACCGATGAACCGCTCAATTCCGAAATCGGTGATGCCCAGATCAGCACGCAGCTCACGCATCTGGCGAACATCGCCTATCGAACCGGCGGCGCCATCGATGTCGATCCCAAGACCGGTAAGGTGAAGGACAATGCCGAGGCCATGGAACAATATTGGGGCCGCGAATACCGCAAGGGTTGGGAGCCGAAGGTGTGACCGGCCAGGGTGGAGCTGTTCAAGCCATACCGTCTCATTGAAGAAACGGACGCATTCGTGGTATACGAATTCCGTGCGGGTTTTTTGTATCTGCTGTACGGAATCCTACTGACAATTGGCGTCTGCTATTTCTTCACCCAGCAAAACCCGATCCGCTGCGGGTACATACAAATACTGCGCGAGTTTGGGTGATGCAACAGGCTACGCCACCGCGTCCATGCAGCGTGTGCAGAGTTCAGGGTGGTTTTTGTATTGGCCGACCGATTTTTCCCAGCGCCAGCAACGGCTGCACTTAGTCCCTTCGGCCTTAGTGACAGAATAGGCGGCGGCCTCAGCGCTTGTGTCTTCAGTGAGCTTTAATTGGGAGATATTGATTAATTCGCGCAGTGTTTCGGCGTGGGCGTGGGCTGTTTTCAGTGCTTCGGGATTGGCCGTAATAGTAACCCGGGCTTCGAGGGCTTTGCCGATTAGTTTTTCTTGGCGCGCTTTTTCTAGTTCCGTGAGGGAGGGCTCACGCAAGGCAAATAGATTTTCCCAATCAGCGCGTTCTTCATCGGTAAGGTTTAGGCTTTCCTCGGGCCAATCGGCAAGGTGTACAGAATCAGCTTTGTCGCCAGGGAGAAATTCCCAGGCTTCCTCGGAGGTGAACACGCAGATAGGCGCGAGCATGCGAGCAAGGCCGGAACAGAGGCGTAGCAGAGTGGTTTGAGTGGCGCGCCGGCGTGGCGAATCAGCGGCATCAGCATAAAGGCGATCCTTCACGCAATCGTGGTAGACTGATGAAAGTTCCACGGAAACGAACTGGCTGATGCGCTGGTATACCACGTGATATTCAAATCGTTCGTAGGCTTCAGTGACATCGCCTTGCATGGTAGTGAATTGATCAAGTATCCAGCGATCAAGTGGCGTCAGTTCGGAATCGGCCACGGAATGTTGGGTTGGATCAAAATCGTACAGGTTACTGAGCTGATAGCGTAGGGCATTACGCAGGTTGCGATAGGTTTCAGCGACCTTTTTGATGCGCTCATTGCTGACGGTGATATCGTTACGAAAATCCTGTGAGGCTACCCATAGTCGCACGATATCCGCGCCATACTCGCCGACGTAGGCCTCGCTGGTCTGCGGTTTGGCATAGCCGCCTTGGCCCTGTTTGCTCTTGGAAATTTTTTCGCGATCAGCATCGACCATGAAACCGTGCGTCAGCACTGTCTTGAACGGCGGCGCGCCATTGCCGGCGAGCGAAAGCAGCAGGGAGCTTTGGAACCAACCGCGATGCTGGTCGCTACCCTCGAGATAGACATCGGCTTGCCAGTTCTCCACGCCTTCCTTTTCGGCATGATGCAGCTCAGGTCGCTGCATGATCACCGAGCGCGAGCTGGAACCGGAATCGATCCACACATCGAGCGTGTCCATCGATTTCCCGTCGGGCTCAGGGCCTTCCCAATCAGTGGGCTTCACGTCGGCCCAGAGGGCAGCTGTGTCGCGTTCGAACCAGACATTAGAGCCGTGTTCTTCAATGAGCGCGGCTGTGTTGCGCACGATGCGGGCATCGAGGATCGGCTCGGTACTCGCATAAAAAGCCGGGATCGGCACACCCCAAGTGCGTTGGCGGCTGATGCACCAATCGGGCCGGCCATCCACCGCGCCTTCGATGCGGTTCTGGCCCCAACCGGGCACCCAGTTCACTTCGTTGATGGCGGCGAGCGCTTGTTGGCGGAAATTCTCGTGATCGATCTTGATGAACCATTGATCCATCGCCCGGAAAATCACCGGGGTCTTGCTGCGCCAACAGTGTGGGTAGCTGTGCGAATACTTCTCGTGATGCACGAGTCGATTGAGTCGGCGGAGGAGCGCAAGCACGGCTTCGTTGGCTTCGCTAGTACCGTTCTTTTCGAGAATGGACTGGCCGATCAGCTCTGCGGGCATCTGTGCCTCACTCGGCAGATCATCGGTGTGGGCGAGTTTGCCGGCGTCATCGACCGGCGAATAAATGGGCAGGCCGTTCTGGCTGCCGAGACCGTAATCCTCCAGACCGTGCCCGGGCGCGATGTGCACGAACCCGGAGCCGGTGCTGTTCTCCACAAACGTATCGCCGGCCAGCACGGGGCCGGTCTTGTCGATGAACGGATGCACGTATCGTAATTCGCCCAGTTCCGCGCCGGAAATTTCCCCGAGTGTTTCGACATTCTCCCAGCCGCACGTTTCGGCCACCTTGGGCAGCAGCGAGCTCTCAAGCAGATACGTTTCGGTGCCCACCTTTGCGCGTACGTAAGTGAACTGCGAATTGTACGCCACGGCGAGGTTGGCCGGCAGTGTCCACGGTGTGGTGGTCCAGATGATCAGGAACGTATCGTCCTGTCCTTCCACTGGGCACTTCACAAAAATCGATTGGCTGACGTGATCCGCGTACTCCACTTCGGCCTCGGCCAACGCTGTACGGCAGGGGATGCTCCAGTACACGGGCTTTTTGCCGCGATAGACAAAACCCTTTTCAACGATATCTGCAAAGAGCCGCAGCTCATCCGCCTCATATTTTTTGTCGAGCGTGAGGTACGGATTTTCCCAGTCGCCAAACACGCCAAGGCGCTTGAACTGCGTACGTTGATGGTCGATGTACTTGCGCGCGTAAGCCTCGCATTCGCGGCGGATCTCCGCCGGGGTGGCGTCTTCGCGGCCCGTTTTGCGCAGCTCCTGCACCACCTTGAATTCAATCGGTAACCCGTGGCAATCCCAGCCCGGAACATACGGCACATTCTTGCCGCGCATGGTCTGGAATTTGAGGATGGCATCCTTGAGGATCTTGTTGAGTGCCGTGCCGATGTGCACATCGCCATTAGCAAAGGGCGGGCCGTCATGCAGTACGAAGGTCTCCTTGGACTGCGCGTGGCGCTCCCGAATGCGGGCGTGTAAATCCTCCGCATACCATTGCTCGAGCTGTTGTGGCTCACGCTCCACTAGCCCGGCTTTCATGGTAAAACCAGTCTGCGGCAGGTTCAGCGTATCTTTGTAATTCATGCCCGACAAAGGCGGGGACGCTATCAATCGTGCGGTAGCGTGTCAATGAAGCGGCAGCTCAATGCCCTCGATCCGCAGCAGGCGAACCTTCCATTTCATGCCGCCGGAAAATCCCGTTAGGCTCCCATTGGCACCCACGACCCGATGGCAGGGCACAATCACCGGAATCGGATTGGCCCCACAAGCCCCGCCAACTGCGCGCGCGGCCTTAGGTTGATTGAGCCGATAGGCGAGATCACCATAGGTCTGCACCGTGCTGCCGGGAATGGCCAGGAGCAGATTCCAAACCGCCTGACGGAAGGCCGTGCCGGCGGTGAGATCCAGCGGCGGCAGCGTGCGGGGGGTGTTGCCCTGCAACATGGTGTGTAAGACCGAGGTCGTATGGCGCAGCCACTTGGCGGGCGGTTCAATGGCGTCTGCCACCGGATCCGCCTTGGCTCGGGGAAACTGGAGCCGCGCCAGACCGGTCTCTGTAAACTGCGCGCGAAACGGTCCCAGCTGGGTTTCAATGAGGGCGGATTTCACGGCACGAAGCTATCGCGACACCAATGGGCCGCAAGTCAAACCGGTTTACAACTGCGGAATGAGCAGACTGAGGATGC
>Ga0208127_1000947_pt1 | contig 14827 bp, 14 predicted proteins | sample ETNtaG_6_FD_185751 | JGI IMG/M metagenome (GOLD analysis project Ga0208127, IMG submission 185751) | Marine microbial and viral communities from oxygen minimum zone, Eastern Pacific Ocean - ETNP201306SV45 (SPAdes) (version 2) | ecosystem: Environmental > Aquatic > Marine > Oceanic ...
TGGGTAAAAATGCATTAACCGAAGGTGCATTGTCAGGCTATCACCCAGAGTTTGAAATTCCAAAAAACCCATGGGGGGTTGAGTTATGGTCTGGTGTCTCTTCATCGGGGTCAGGTGTCGCTGTAGCAGCTGGACTCTGCTTTGGCTCTATTGGCACTGACACTGGTGGCTCTATTCGTTATCCATCAATGGCTAACGGTGTGGTTGGTTTAAAACCAACTTATGGAGCAGTTTCACGGCATGGGGTTATGGAGCTAGCTAGGACCCTTGACCATGTTGGACCTTTGGCGCGAAGTGTTGAGGATGTTGCGATAATATTTGACGCCATTGCCGGAAGGGACCGCCATGACCCCACATCCCTTGCAAGAAATCTAGTCCCAATAAAAACACAATTATCGAAAGAGATTAGGGGGATGATGCTTGGAATCGATTCAAATTATATTGGGAGTGGCACTGATAGTGGATTGTTAAACGCCATAGACGACGTCATTAAATCTTTCGAAGCATTGGGCGTGCGATTAGTCGAAATCAATTTGCCGACATCAAAGCCAGAAGAATTGCGGGATTTGTGGTTGCCGATAGTTGCGTTCGAAGCTGTGAAAGCTCATGAAAAAACTTTTCCTTCTAAAGCCGACGATTACGGTAGCTATCTTCGTAGTGTCCTCGAGCTTGGTTTGACGATGAATGAGGCAGACTATGTGAGTGCCCAGATGAGAAGAAATCAATACGCAACGCAGTTCGAAACTGAACTTAAAAAGGTGGACGCGATTATTTGTCCAGCTGGGGGATTTGTATTTAAGATAGATGAAAACGCTCAGTATGGAGACGAAGAGGAAATGGCAAGTGTGATCAAGAATTTTCAAGGCCAATTTACTATACCTTCCGATCTCACTGGATCGCCGGGCCTGGTTGTCCCTTGCGGTTTTTCTGAAGATCAAAGACCTTACACCTTTCAGCTGCTCGGACCCAAGTTCTCCGAAGCAGCCTTATGCGCGTTAGGGCATCAGTACGAACAGCGACATGATTGGAACTCGATACATCCAGATTTTTAACAAAATAAAAGTATCAGGAAATAGCACATAGGATAAAGCACTATGACGGACTACGAACCACCAAAGGTATGGAAATGGGAAGAGCCCACTGGCGGGAAATTTGAGAGTATTAATAGACCAACAGCTGGCTCACAAAGAACTGCCGAGCTTCCGATGGGTAAACACCCTTTTCAACTGTATTCGTTGGCGACACCGAATGGTATTAAGGTAACAGTTTTGTTGGAGGAACTCTTAGAGCTAGGTTTTGAAGGAGCCGAGTACGATGCATTTCAGATCCGAATCACAGACGGCGATCAGTTTGGAAGCGGTTTTGTTGAATTGAATCCAAATTCCAAAATACCAGTGCTTCTTGATCGATCAACAAAACCTGCGACTCGAATATTTGAGTCTGGAGCAATACTTATCTATCTGGCGGAAAAATTTCGGGCTTTTATTCCATCCGATCCAAGCGATAGAGCTGAGTGTTTATCCTGGCTGATGTGGCAGATGGGTTCCACTCCCTATCTCGGAGGAGGTTTTGGACATTTTTATGCATATGCGCCTCAAAAATGGCAGTACCCGATAGATCGCTATGCGATGGAGGTAAAGCGGCAGTTGGATGTTTTAGACAAAAACTTAAGCAAACGCAGCTACCTTTGTGGTGATCAATATAACATTGCTGATATCGCAAGTTACGCATGGTACGGAGGTTTGGTGCTTCATAATATTTATGAAGCTTCAGAGTTTTTGGAAGTTTCCAGTTACAAAAATGTTGTGAGATGGGCTAAAGAAATAGAGAAGAGACCCGCCGTAATGAGGGGCAGGAGAGTAAATAAGACATGGGGGCCGAGGGAATTGAGGTTAAAAGAGCGACATAGTGCTGAGGATTTTGATAGACCTGGCTGAAGAGTCAATATATCTGGACATATTGGATAAATGAGGGCCATACTTGCCACCATTAAGATTCAAATTACTAAAATTAAAGGGGATAGGTTTTAAAATGAAAAGATGTAAATTTGCGATGACAATTTTGATGTTTTTGTCACCCACAATTGCCTTCTCGCAACTTTCTGCGATTCAAAGTAAGGTCCAAGAGGTTATGACAATGGATCACCGAACTGAAGCTGAACTAGCGAGAGATGCAGATAGGGATCCTGTTAATGCGATCGACTTCATGGGCCTAGAAGCAGACATGACCGTCATAGAATTTCTTCCAGCGGCTCAAGCTTATTATACTAAGATCCTGGGTCCAGTTCTGCGGGATAATGGCCACTTGATGGCAATCGATTCGCAGGGCACTTTTGATCGTTGGGGCGACTGGATAGAGATGCCTGAGATGGGTATGGTGCATCCGGTGCCAATTGATAATCAGTATAACATGGATGAAGGTCGCTATATGCCAGGCGAACTCAACTTTGGAGTTCCTAATGGAACTGTAGATAAATTTCTCTACATTCGGGAGTACCATAATTTTAACGGGGCAGATAAAGCGCGCATAAATGCTGCGGCGTTTGGAGCTCTTAAGTCTGGTGGTGAGTATGTCATCATAGATCATACGAAAAGGCATATGGAGGCGGAGAACGGACCCAATGGTAGGCGAGAAGACCCAGTGGCCGTTATACATGAGGTCCAACAAGCTGGTTTTGTTCTAGACAGGGTTTCCGATATGTTTTACCAAGAGAGTGACGACCTCTCTCAGGAAGTTGGTCAAATTCCGAATATGACTGATCGATTCTTTTTAGTATTCAAAAAGCCATAGAGAAGGCTGTCACCGACCGGGTCAGAAAGCCTTAATGTGAGTCACATTAAGGCTTTTTTTGTACTTAATTTTCTACTCGGTCGAAGTGTATTGGTTTAACTGAAGGGTAAATGAAATGAGACGAAGATCTTTTTTAAAAACCGCTGCGTTTGCTCCGATGCTTCTAAGTCCGAGCAAGATATTTGCGCAGGACTTTGATCTGATTATTCGGAGCGGCAGGGTAATTGATCCATCATTAAATCTGGATACTGTGGCCGATGTTGGAATATTGAACGGTCGTATAGCAAATATCGCGCCTTCGATAGTATCTGACGGGGCTGATGAAATTAACGCGGTTAATAAAATAGTAATACCTGGATTGCTTGATATCCATTCACACTATGCTCGGGATGATCAAGGGCCCCACATATGTTTATCTGACGGTGTAACTGGATGGGTAGATGCGGGGTCAGCCGGAGCTGACAATATAGATGAGATTGTAGCTGTTGCGCGTTCTGCCCCTCAGCCAGCTCGAATACTTTTGAACATTGGACGATTGGGTGTCATTCCTGAGGGTGATACGGCTGATATTTCTCTGGCAAATGTTGAGGTTGCGAAGTCTGCAATAGCTCGTAATTTAGATTATGTGGTTGGTGTCAAAGCGCGGTTGACCAGCGGCGTGACGGCAAATGATATTGTTGTAATACGGCGAGCTCAGGAGGTAGCCAGCTACTTTAAATTACCTCTCATGATCCATATGGGGCAGTCGGAATCAACTATGCCATCATTACTTGCCGAGTTGAAACCAGGGGACGTCGTGACTCATATGTATGCTCCACCCCCAAACGCAATAATTGATGAAGGTGGACGTATATTCTCCGAGGTCCTGGAGGCAAGAAGACGGGGTATATGGTTTGATGTCGCCAATGGGCGAACGGATCATCTTCGCTGGGACACATTTGACGAGATAATGGCAACCGGGTTTTGGCCTGACACGATATCTACCGATGGATTTTCGACAAGCCGAAGCGCGCCGAGTGTTCGAGATTATCCAAATGTCATGTCGAAATTTTTGAATTTCGGTATGAATATTAAGTCGGTGATCGCGGCATCTACAATTACCCCTTCAAGAGTATTTCCTTTTCTGAGGGATAAAGGAACTTTGAATGTTGGAGCTCCTGCAGATATAGCAGTCCTTGACTTGCAAGAGGGAAACTTTCAGTTTGTTGATAATTATGAAAATGTGAGAAATGGCACATATAGATTTTTCCCTTTTGAAACTATCTTGGGAGGACAGAGGGCTCCACGAGTATAAAAAAATCCATACGTCTTTCGATTTGAGAATTTTAAATAATAATTTTCATATTTTATGAAAACAAAAAAAGCGATATTTTTCATATTTATAGGTTACCTAGGATTAGTTATCGTTTTTGAAACTTTTCTAGGGATAATACAGCCGCGGAGCACAGACACTATGGTAATAACGTCATTTGACGCTAGTGGAGAAGCTACAAAGAGGGTTGTATCCCGCTTAGAGCGCGGGGGTCAAATTTTTGTTGCAGTAAATCATTGGCCAAGAGCTTGGGCCCGCAGGATTCAATTGAATCCGAATGTTCAAATTACCTACGGTGAGATTACACGCAATTATAATGCTGTTGTTCTGAAGGGGGAGGATCACCTTCAAGCCTCATCTGACTTCGCAGTCCCTTTCCTGTTCAGGATTCTAACTGGCTTCCCACCTCGTTATTTTTTTCGTTTTGAATCTCTAGAGGGTGTTACATAACAGGTTTTAATCAAGAAATTTCATCCTGAGGATAAATTTATGCGCCTAATCAGTCGTTTTTTCGTCTTATTTCTAATATTAAAGATTCTTGGAATACCGTGGGTGTTTGCGCAGGACTCCTACCCTGCGCAGCAGGCTGAATGTGTGTCAAATACCGAAGTATCGTTTGTATGTGGTTTGATCAATCCGGAAGATCTTTATCAAATCCCTGATACGGATTGGGTTATCGCGACAGGAAGAATATCGGACTCAGCTGGGCCGATTTATGCTGTGAATATTGATACCCACGATGTTGTGGAGGTCTATCCTCACAATGCTGCGCTACCAGACTTTGACCAAGAGACCTTCAAAGAATGTCCTGGGCCAATTCTAACTTTTCAACCACATGGGGTTACGCTAAGAGAGGGCCCTGACGAAAAGCACACTCTCTATGTAGTCGGGCATGGAGCAAGAGAAGCGGTAGAGGTGTTTAACCTGAGTATGACTGGAGATGGTCCAGTTTTGAGTTGGAAAGGTTGTATCCCAGCGCCGGAGGGTACCCGAAGAATTAACTCAATTACAGCTCTACCTGAAGGCTATCTGGGCGCTACAAATTTTGACACGCAGGGTGGACAACTGTGGGAGTGGGGCCCTTCCACTAGTTGGATTGAGGTTCCTGGATCGTCAATGATGGGTCCAAATGGACTTGTTTCGTCCGAAGATGGCGAATGGTTCTATGTTGGAGGTTGGAGTGACATGGCACTGGTAAGGATATCTAGAGGAAAACTACCGGTGGAAGTCGAGTTAATACCTGTGGGTTTTAATGTAGATAATGTTCGTTGGGGTACAGACGGCCGCATTATCGCGGCAGGACATATCCGGCGTTGTCCTAGCGATAGCGATTGTGACACATCAGCCGCGAGGGTCGCGAAGGTTAACCCCGAAAATTTTGAGGTGGAACAACTTGTTGATTTCGATGGGAGTGACTTTTTTGCGATGGGAACTGTGGCTATAGATGCAGGCGATGAGATCTGGATCGGAGGGATTTATGGTAGTTTTGCTATCGCAAGATTCCCTCAATAGTGATTGAAGCATGGGACCTTTTGCAAAAAGCCAAGACAAAAATTGAGAGCAAAATTTAATCCTGGCCGTTTACAAAGTTTAATTGTGAGGTTTCCTAAACGTCCTACATTCTGTGAAGTACACAAACCTTATTGCCACCCGGATCGCGTAAGTAGGCAAGGTACATTTTCATTCCGCTGCCCTCTCGGACACCTGGAGGGTCCTCTATGGCGGTTCCCCCATTCGCCAGCCCCGCCTCGTGCCATGCATCACACTGTTCTGGGCTTGCAGCGGAAAATCCAATTGTACTGCCGTTACCTCCGCTTGCAGGTTCGCCATTTAATGGTTTTGTAATCGCAAAAAGACCGTCCTCTGTCCTGTAATAAACCCGCCCGGTATCATCCATAAAACCCGGTTCAATTCCTAAAGTTGCGAATGTCGCATCGTAAAATTTTTTTGCTTCCGCGGTGTCATCTGCACCAAGCACTACGTGACTAAACAAATTTTTTACCTCTATGTTTTAACATTAATAGTAATTTGAAGTTTACATTAAATTAACGCCGTAAGGAGTTTTATCAGCATTAATGATCCTGAAATTTTGGTCTGGGCTGACTACCCCGCACTAACCTTCCCGGTCTAGCTCCAGTGCTTCTGCCATTAAGAAAGATAGGAACCCCGCTTACGATGGTTGCCACATATCCGTCTGCAAACTGCATCAGCCTTCTCCCTCCAGCTGGCAGATCATAGTGCACTTCTGGTTTCTGTAACTTCATTTTCTTTAGGTCAACAATGTTAATATCTGCTTTATAACCCGGTGCCAGAACGCCACGATCCCTCAGTCCTACGGCGGCCGCAGTATCATGGCAGTGAGCTTTGACAACCCAAGGAAGCTTAAATTTTTCTCCCCGCTTACGATCTCTTGTCCAATGGGTGAGCATGTGGGTAGTGAAACTGCCATCACAAATACTGCCGCAATGAGCGCCTCCGTCCCCTAATCCTAGAATTGTGTTAGGGTGCTCCATCATTTCTTTGGCTGGGTCAAGTGAACTTTCTCCGTAATTAAGGAAAGCGTAATAGATCATCTCTTTGCCTGCACCTCGAGTCAGAATATCAAGGCACAACTCTAACGGGCTTTTATTTTGCTCGAGAGCCATTGCTTTAATACTTAGTGACGGTAGCGGCTCATAGTCGGGATTTTCGTCCAAGACATACATATCGTGGAAGCGCTTATGTGCCTGCCGCAGGAAGGGATTATTAGCCACCTCGGGTTTTTCGTTTAGTAGTCTCTCTCTGAAAGATGGATCTCGAAGTTGAGAGAGTTTTTCTTCAAGAGGTAAATCGCTGATCCCAATGAAAGAGGGGTGAGCGCTAAATGGGTTGTTGGTTAACTCTAAACCAAATAGAACGCCGATGGGTCGACCGCAAACCTGCGCAGCGAGCTTTATGCCGTCTTTGTTAGCTTCCTCTATTGAGCTTAATATTTTTTTCCATCCATCGGTTACTCGGTGGTGTTGGGCGACAGAGACAGAGAGAGGACTGTCGGACTGCCTCGCCATTTCTTTAAGAATTTCGAATTCGTTGTCGTCTCCCTTGAAGTCAGTGACCACTTGCATGACTCCAGAACCTGCAGCCTTCACACCTCTAGCAATACCCACCATCTCATTTAGTTCAGCGGTCAGTGTTGGCGTTGGCTGCCCATCGGCAGTCTGGTGATTCAACGTTCTTGAAGTGGAAAAGCCGAGAGCCCCCGCTCTGATAGATTCTGTCGTAAGAGAAGCCATTTTCCTTATGTCTTCCTGCGTAGCTGTTTCTCGGTTTGCACCACGCTCTCCCATAACGTAGACCCGCAGAGGTCCATGAGGGATTTGAGCAGCAAAATCAATGTCATACTGGCGTTCACTAAGGCTATCTAGATATTCTGGGAATGTTTCCCAATTCCAAGGAAGACCCTCCGAAAGCACTGGATGAGGTATGTCCTCCACACCCTCCATTAACGAAATTAATTTTTCTTTATCTTCTGGGCGGCAGGGCGCAAATCCGACCCCGCAATTACCCATGACCGCGGTGGTTACGCCGTGATTAGAGGAAGGAGTTAATTCATCACTCCATGTGACCTGGCCGTCATAATGAGTGTGTATGTCCACAAAACCCGGGAGAACCTTCAAGCCAGAAGCATCAATAATGTTTTCCGAAGTGTCCGAGACCGCCCCAACCTCGGTGATTACTCCATTTTTAATGCCTAGATCGCCTCGAAATGGTTCGGCTCCATAGCCATCAATTATCTCCCCATTTTTGATAATTAAATCCAGCATATATGTTCCTGAGTTAGAGCGATTAGATGTTATGCATAACAAGGCTACCATAAATCAACTAAGTTTTTTCTGAGCTTATTAATAAATTTGGGCATGCCTGACCTGAATGGGATAAAATAAAGCAGTGAATCAAAATTGATTTAATTTGTTAATTTGAAAATTAGAAGTTATTGAGGTTATCTATTGTGTCAGTACCTGAAATTATGAAAGGACGTCTATCGCTTCCTTTAGTCGGCGCACCATTGTTTATCATTTCTAACCCTGATCTTGTCATTGCGCAATGCAAGGCTGGAGTTGTTGGTTCTTTTCCCGCCTTGAACGCAAGACCTGCAGAGGTGCTTGATGAATGGTTAACCAGAATCAACGAGGAATTGGATGCCTATAATCAGCAAAATCCAGACAATCCGGCTGCACCGTATGCTGTTAACCAAATCGTTCACGGTTCAAATGATCGACTAATGCATGACGTAGATCTATGTGTAAAATATAAAGTGCCTGTTGTAATTACTTCTTTAGGAGCGAGGCCAGAGGTATTTGAGGCAATACATTCATATGGCGGTATCTGCCTGCATGATGTGATTAACAATAAATTCGCCCATAAGGCAATCGAAAAGGGTGCGGATGGACTGATATGCGTTGCAGCTGGGGCCGGTGGTCATGCAGGAACGCTGTCCCCTATGGCTTTTATTCAAGAAGTAAGAGAGTGGTTTAACGGACCGGTCTTGTTATCGGGTGCAATTGCGACCGGAGATGGAATTCTCGCTGCACAGGCCATGGGAGCAGATTTGGCTTACATGGGATCAGCTTTTATTGCTACCTCGGAGGCAAATGCTGACCCCCGATATAAACAGGCGCTTGTTGATTATGCGGCTTCAGATATTGTTTACACTAATTTATTCACAGGTGTACATGGCAACTATCTCAGACCGTCAATTGAAGCGGCTGGTTTAGACCCTGATAACCTTCCGCCAAGCGACCCATCAAAAATGCAGTTTGGTTCCGGTGGTAGTAATAAATCTAAAGCTTGGAAAGACATCTGGGGTTGTGGCCAAGGCATCAATGCGATTAAGGAAGTGCAAACCACCGCTGAACTGGTTTCCCGCTTAAAGCTTGAATATAACGATGCCCAAAAGCGAATACTAGCTGCGTGAAAGCGGCTGACAAGAGGTATTTGCTCTGAGTTGGGTGCGTGGTACATTGTGTAGCCGGGCGAATAAGAATAATTAATAGGATGACATGATGAAAAATCTCTTAGCAGCAATTATGGCTTGTACATTTTGTTTGACCTTGCAGCTGCAAGCTCAAGACTTCGATAATATTGAAATCGTCACTCATCATGTGAAGGACAACATATATTATTTAGAGGGGAGCGGAGGCAACATAGGCGTAATAGTTGGCGACGATGGAGTGCTCATAGTTGATGATCAGTTTGGACCACTCACTAATAAAATCGAAGCAGCAATCACTGATTTAACTAAACTTCCAGTTACATTTGTAGTTAATTCACATTTCCACTATGACCATACAGATGGCAATGAAAATTTTGGCAGAGCTGGTGCTTTTATCGTTGCTCAGGACAATGCGCGACGTCGTATGGAATCTGCACAAGTTTTAGCGTCAGGTTATTCGCAGAGGAGATATGATGAGGTTGGCTTGCCAAAAATAACATTTTTCGACGCGATGCGGTTCTATTTCAATGATGAACCTATCGAAATCGTTTATAACGGGCCAGGACACACAGATGGAGATGCTCAGATCTTTTTTTTAGAGTCAAATGTTGTTCACACCGGAGACATGTTTGTCAGATATGTCCTCCCCTTTATAGATCAAAATAATGGGGGCTCTTTGGATGGCATGATTGAGGCTACAGATCGATTAGCCAGCAAGATTAATGATGAAACCATAATAATTCCCGGACACGGCCAACTATCCAACCGTGATGACTTGCTTAATTATCGGGAAATGCTTGTGACTATCCGTGGCAATTTGGTTCGGGCTAAGGTAGAGAATTTGTCACCGTCTGAAATGTTGGATACGGAACCTGCTGATGGATTTGCGCCTACGGGTGATGGAACAGACGCATGGTTACTACGTGCCTATGATGAATATCGTTAGTGAGCAAGAAATCTAAAAGAAATTTTGAAATCGGCATAAGGCATAGCTGATTAATAAACTAGGAGGTTCGGCAATGTCAGATCTAAAAGCTATCGAGTCTGTAATACAGACTTATGCTGATTCTATGAATGAGTCTGATGCTGATAAGGTGAGAAAGGCATTCCATCCAAGTGCAAAAGTTACAGGTTATTTGCCTGATGGGCTGCATGAAATGAGCACCGAAGATTTCGCCAGTTTCGTTGCCGCTCAGAGTCCACCAAAAGAGACTAATGACCCTGTTACCTTAGAAATTGTTTCCTTAGAAATAGCTGGAAAAACAGCAGTAGCGCAGGTTAGAGATCGGTACTTGGGCATGACTTTTCTGGATACTTTGTCGTTTCTGGAAGTTGACAAGAGCTGGGCTATCTACAACAAGTTGTTTCATGTTGAATCATAAGTTATTTATTTTCCTCGCCTTTGTAGTGTAAGTTTTCCAGAGAGCAGACTGCAAATACAGATGCTTCCATATTTAGGGGTTAATATAAGTTAATGAGTACAGTAAAAAGCCGCTTAAGCCTTATGATGTTTCTTCAGTACGCTGTCTGGGGAATCTGGTTACCCGTTTTAGCAACATATCTTCAGTCACCAATAGTCGAAGGAGGGCTCGGATTCACCTCTGGGCAGGTAGGTTGGATAATAGGGATTGCTGCTTCACTGGGCGCAGTGTCTGCTCCATTTATCGCAGGACAGTTTGCAGATCGCTACTTCCCTACGGAGAAATTTCTTTCTCTTCTCCTTCTTTTTGGTGGTGTTGTAAAGTTTGTTCTCTCGTTCCAGACATCATTCTCTGCGTGGTTAGTTCTGTCAATTTTGTACAGCGTCTTGTACATGCCCACGCTGTCGTTAACAAATTCCATGGCATTTGCGCACCTAAAAAATGTTGATACAGAATGGCCAAGGGTACGAGTGATGGGGACGTTCGGTTGGATTGCAGCGAGTTGGTTGTTTCCGATGATTTGGTTACAGTCAAACCTAGAATTTCAAGTTCTGCCTCCGTTTTTTGTTGGAACCGAGGTAGCTGAGGCAACGTCCCGCTTGGGAGACACTTTGAAAGTATCAGGTGTCATTTCAATATTGTATGCGTTTTATTGTTTGACTTTACCTAATACGCCACCAAATAGAGGAGCTTCAGAAAAGCTGGCCTTCATAAAGGCTTTTAGCTTGCTTTCAGAAAAATCCTTTGCAGTGCTGATTATTGCAAGCCTGCCCATAGCAGTCATACACCAGATTTACTTTATGCAGACCGGTCCGTTTTTAGAAAATCAATTAGGTTTGCTAGTAACTTATATCGCTCCAGCGATGACGGTAGGGCAGTTTGCTGAAATAGGCGTCATGGCCATACTTGGAGTATTCATAGGCAAATTCGGCTTTCGTCGTACGATTGCAATCGGAGCCTTCGCCTATTTTGCAAGATACTTAGTCTGGGGCTTAATAAGCTTGCAAGAACCATCGGGGCCCTCGGTGGATGCGTCAGGACAGTTTCTCTGGACCATCCCTTTAATAATCGGAGTGTTTAGCCAATTATTACATGGAGTCTGTTATGCGTGTTTCTTTGCGGCTGCGTACATGTATGTAGACAAGATCGCCGATGATGATATTCGGAATTCAGCTCAGACAGTTTTTGGTATTATCATTCTCGGTTTGGGTCCGATGCTTGCGGCGCCTCTGTTAGCAATTTTATCGAGTTTATTTGGAGAAGCTGGCGTGGTTACTGATTTTGCGAGCATGTGGCTTACGCTTGCGGCCATAGCATTAACAACCAGTATAGTCTTTTACAGCGCCTTTAACGATCAGGCAATGGATAGTAAATAGTCACCAGGTACTTCTAGCTCAAGGCTATTACTTCCGTTTCTAGCTAGAAGTTAGAACTCTGTATTAAAAACGCACTAAATAATTTTGGAGACAACTGATAATGAAAAAAGAAACCCTTGCGATTCATAGTGGGTATGAGACAGATGCCACCACAAAGTCGGTTGCCGTACCGATACATCAGACGGTAGCGTATGAATTTGATGATGCACAACACGGCGCAGATCTATTCAATCTAGCCGTTCCAGGCAATATCTATACTCGGATTATGAATCCGACTAATGATGTCCTGGAGCAAAGACTTGCTGCACTAGAGGGTGGAATCGCTGCGCTTGCCGTTGCATCTGGAATGGCAGCTATTAACTACTCGATACTGACCCTAGCAAAAGCAGGTGACAACATTGTATCGACCCCTCAGCTCTATGGAGGTACTTACACGCTGTTTGCGCATATGCTTCCTAGTCAGGGAATAGAGGTGCGCTTTGCCGAAGATGATTCGCCTGCCGCTCTTGAAAAATTAATCGATGACAGTACCAAAGCAGTTTATTGTGAAACGATAGGTAACCCAGCAGGGAATATTGTTGATCTTGCTCCGATTTGTGACATGGCCCACAAACAAGGGGTTGCCGTTATCGTTGATAATACGGTTGCAACTCCGACGCTTTGTAACCCAATTCAATTTGGGGCAGATATCGTAGTCCACTCTTTGACAAAATATATTGGTGGGCATGGCACTTCTATTGGAGGGATTATCGTTGACTCAGGAAAGTTTCCTTGGACGGAGAATAAAGCACGCTATCCACAACTAACTGAACCAGAGCCATCTTATCACGGCGTCGTATACTCTGAAGCGTTGGGTGAGGCAGCCTTTATCGGAAGGGCAAGGACAGTACCTCTCCGAAATACAGGTTCAGCTCTTTCTCCTATGAACGCGTTCTTAATCATGCAAGGTTTGGAGACTTTGGCAATCCGTATGGAACGACATTGCGAAAACGCGCTTGCTGTCGCGCAGTTTTTACAAAATCACAATAAAGTGGAATGGGTCAATTTTGGTGGTCTTGAAGGAGATCAATACTTCGATCTAGCTAAAAAATATTGTGGTGGCGTCCCAGCATCGCTATTAACCTTTGGCATTAAAGGAGGATTTGAAGCTGGTGTGAGTTTTTACGATGCTCTAGAGATGGTAAAGCGACTGGTTAACATCGGCGATGCCAAAACGCTCGCATGTCATCCCGCGTCTACTACACATCGTCAGCTCACTGAGGAAGAGCAAGCATTAGCTGGAGTGACTCCGGAAACGATTCGAATTTGTGTTGGTATAGAGCATATTGATGACATCATCAATGATATCAGTCAGGCGCTAGATAAAGCATAAAATCGATAATTGGTAGAAAATTGAGAGTAGTATGCCTAGTCCGAGTTATTTTGAGGATTTCGAAGTAGGAACATTTCAAGAGTTTGGTGAGTACAAGGTCACTGAGAAAGAAATAATAGATTTTGCTGAGAAGTTTGACCCACAGCCTTTTCACTTGTCCGAAGAGGCAGGTCAAGCGATGCACTTTGGCGGGTTGTGCGCCTCTGGTTGGCATACCTGCTCTATGGCAATGCGAATGATTGTGGAACATATGCCAAAAGAGAATAATGGAGCACTCGGGTCGCCTGGCATAGATGAAATACGTTGGAAAAAGCCTGTTTTCCCCGGAGACGTTCTGCGTATGCGGTCGACGATCCTTGATAAGAAGCCTTCGAGGTCGCGCGCAGATATGGGCACGATATTCATGTTAAACGAGTTGTTCAATCAGAACGATGAGGTAGTAATGACTAACAAGCCCATAGTCATGGTTAAAAAAAGGAGTCGCATTTCATAATCGTGATGCCATTTGATACTACGTTAACCATCCTTGCCGGTAGAAATATTGTCCCGGGAAGCAGTCAGATAGTAAAAGACTAGCCCTATACCTATTACACCAAAACTGAATAAAACTTCTACTGGCCTCATCAGCAAAGTGAACGTCAATGTCCAGCCCGTGAGTGTCAGAAAGATCAAGGGTGTTAGTGGAAATAAGAAGGCGCGGTAAGGGCGAGTCAGGCTGGGTTGTCGTATCCTAAGTACGAATAATCCCAGAACGCTAGCAAAAGTATTGAGTGCCATTGTGAACCCAGCGAACACAAGCACCGACTCGAACGTCGAGGAGACAATAAAAATGATAGCGATTGCGGATTGAAGAAAGATTGATCTTGCAGGTATCCCCGAAGCGTTTCTCTGACCTAGAAAGCTTAATTTGGGGAAGTCTTCGCCTACAACTTGGATGACACGAGGCCCTGCCATTGTCATTGCGCTAACTGTTGATATAAGAAGCAATGCGAGAGCAAGACCAAACAAATTTCCCGCTACTTCACCAAAAATAGTTCTCGCAGCAATGGCTCCCACTTCTACTTCCCCAATCATAGAATCAATTGGAGTGGTATATAGAAACACATAATTTAAACCCAGATACAAGAGCGTGACTATCGAAGTGCCAGAGATTAATACTAGCGGGAGAGTCTTTTGGGGACTTTCGATTTCACTCGATAGATAAGTCGCGGCATTCCAGCCTGAAAATGCGAAACTTACATAAATAAGAGCTACTGCAAAGGCGCCGCTTGTAATTAATTCAACATCACCAACCTTTGGCAAAAAAGAAATTGGTTGAGGAGTCGACACTACAGTAAGCGAGGCTACGATGAACAAGATGATGACTAATACTTTTAATGTAGTGAACACTGTTTGAGTTCTTCCGCTGTTGCGATGATTTGTTGAATGTACGGCAGCAAGTGTTACAAGAAGTCCTACGGCAATAAATTTTTCTAAAAAGTTGGGAACGTCGCCTAGTAATGACGAGGTCAAATATGCGGAAAAAGTCATTGCCGCGAGTGCGGTCGGAGCAGCAAACCCCACAGACATTGAAATCCACCCTGA
>Ga0208127_1000950_pt1 | contig 14813 bp, 21 predicted proteins | sample ETNtaG_6_FD_185751 | JGI IMG/M metagenome (GOLD analysis project Ga0208127, IMG submission 185751) | Marine microbial and viral communities from oxygen minimum zone, Eastern Pacific Ocean - ETNP201306SV45 (SPAdes) (version 2) | ecosystem: Environmental > Aquatic > Marine > Oceanic ...
AGAGCATGGATGTCCACCTCATGCAGGACTAGCTATCGGATTTGATAGGATGATTATGCTAATGACGGGTTCCGAATCTATTAGGGATGTTATAGCTTTCCCTAAAACTCAGACGGCTTCATGCCTATTAACGGATGCACCCGGAGAAGCTGCTAAAGATCAACTAGAAGAATTACATATACGATTTCATGGTATAGATAAGGAGGCTTGAAGTGGCTGGTCACTCAAAATGGGCAAATATAAAACATAGAAAAGGCAGGCAAGATGCTAAAAGAGGTAAGATTTTTTCTGTTTTGATTAGAGAATTAACAGTTGCTGCAAAACTAGGCGGACCTGAGCCAGATGATAATCCGCGCCTTAGAACGGCAGTTGATAAAGCTTTATCTGCAAACATGAATAAAGACACTATCGAAAGGGCTATTCAGAGAGGTGCAGGTGGACTTGAAGGAGAAAATCTTGAAGAAGTAAGCTTTGAGGGTTATGGACCTGGTGGCATAGCAATTATGGTTGAATCCATGACTGATAATAATAATAGAACTGTAGCTGAGGTTCGTCATGCCTTTACAAAATCCGGTGGAAATTTGGGTACTAACGGATCTGTTTCCTATCTATTTGAAAAGAAAGGTTTGATAAATATATCTGACGGACAAGATCCTGATCAAATTATGGAGATTTCCATAGAAGCTGGAGCTGAAGATATAGAGATTAATGATGATAATTCTGTCAGTATAACCTCTGCTCCTCAAGATTTTGAGACAATAAAAACTGCTCTAATCGAGGCGGACATTGCAATTGATAATTCAGATATCTCTCTTGTTCCTGAAACAACCGTCCAAGCTGACATGGAGACATCTTTAAAGGTCTTCAAACTTCTGGAAATGTTAGAAGATTTAGATGATACACAAAGTGTTACTTCCAATATTGAGTTTGCAGAAGGAATGTTAGAAGAGCTGGATTAATATGACTAACTCAAGAAATAAGGGAGCCTCTTTTGAAAGAGAAGTAGCTAACTTATTAACCAAAGACTTAAATTTAAAAAATAATATTAGAAGAATTTTAGAGCAAACTAGAGAGAAGCATCTGCCTGACTTAATGTTGGGTAGATGGTATCTAGAATGCAAAAGGTATGGATCTGGAGCAGAACCATTAGAGGCATGGTGGAAACAGGTACAGGATGCAACGAAACATAAAGGAATTCCTGCTTTAGTATACAAATTTGACAGAAGACCAATAAAAGTAAGAGTTCCCTTAGGGGCCATCAATCCTGATTTACATCTTGAATCTCCATTTACTGCAGATTTACTTTGGGATGATTTTATTTTTTTATTGAAAGAACTTTACTCTGAAGACATTTCAAGCCACGAAGAAAACGATACATGAATCAATATCAATTAAGAGTTTATTATGAAGATACTGATGCTCAGGGAGTTGTTTACTACGCAAATTACTTAAAGTTTTTTGAAAGGGCACGAACAGAATTTTTGAGACGTGCTGGTTATCAACAAATGCAATTAATGAAAGAAGGCATTATATTTGTAGTGAGAGGTTTAGAGTTGACCTTACATAAACCTGCCAGACTGGATGATCAATTATTGATCAATACAGAATTGGACAAACTGGGTAAAGTTAGCTTCAATTTTATTCAAAAAGCTTATCTTGAAGATGAATTAATTTCTGAAGCACATGTTAGATGTGGCAGTTTAGATCCGGTTACATTCAAGCCAGCGTCATTACCTGAGTATTTACATACCGGCATGAAAAAATTACTCTAAGGACATGGAACTTTCAATACTTGAGTTATTCTTAAATGCAAGTTTAGTTGTAAAGTCGGTGATAGTAGTGCTTATCATGGCTTCAATCCTCTCTTGGATGATCATTTTTGAACGCTGGTTATATATCAATAAAGTTAAACAAGAATTTTTAGATTTTGAAAATAGATTTTGGTCCGATTCAGGATTAGATTCACTACTTAATGCCAGTCAAGCAGAGGATAATCAGCCTGTTGGCGGAGAGTATATCTTTCAAGTTGGTTATTTAGATTATAAAAGGTTAACTGATCAACAATTTGATTCAAATACAGTCTTAATGAGTGTTCAGAGAAATATGAGGGCTGCATTATCCAAGGAACAGTCTTTACTTGAGAAACACCTTCCTTTTTTAGCAACTGTTGCTTCTGTAAGTCCATACATTGGTTTGTTTGGAACAGTTTGGGGCATCATGAATTCTTTTAGAGGATTGGCTGGTGCATCTCAAGCAACTCTCTCTGCCGTAGCTCCTGGTATTTCAGAAGCGTTAGTTGCCACCGCAATCGGGCTTTTTGCAGCTATTCCAGCTTTAATAGCTTACAACAAATTTATATCTGAATCAGATAGTTTAGTGTCTGGCTTTGAAGGCTTTAAAGAAGAATTTTCTGCAGTATTAGAAAGAGATACTAACTCTAAAGCTTAATGAAAAGAAGGAATCTTATATCTGATATCAATGTAGTGCCTTATATCGATGTAATGCTCGTTCTATTGGTTATTTTTATGATTTCTGCTCCACTGATGGTACAAGGAATACAAGTCAACTTGCCCGAAGCTTCTTCTGAAGCTTTGCCAGTAAAAAATAATGAGCCACTTATAATCTCCATTGATCAAGAGGGTGAGATTTTTCTTGAAACTGAATCAACAAAAAATCAATCTTTAACTCTTTCAGAGCTTAATTCATTTGTATCAAGAATTTTCGAAGCTAGTCCAAACATGCAAGTAGTTATTAGGGGCGATGCCTCAGTTGCTTATCAAAGAGTCATGGTGGTTATGGCAGAACTACAATCAGCCGGTGCTTCTGATATTGGATTAATCTCTCAACCCAGTTCGGCTGAATGAATTACACGAGCCCTTTAATACTTTCTGTATTTATACATTTGGGTATTGGCTTGTCCTTCTCAAATTTTTTTAATATCGACTTTGATATATTTAATATTGAATCTGCTAAACCTATTTCTGCTTATGTTATTTTTGAAAAAGAAACAGAGCCGAAAAAGCAGCAAATTAAAATTCCAAAAAACACTAAAAGTGCAGAACCGGTTAAAAATGATATAAAAACTATAGCCATTTCCAGTCCTGATTTAGTAATAGATAAACTCCAACAACTAAGCTCTACAGAGGCTTATCTGCCCAAGGAAAGAAGAAATAAATTCTCTCAAAGTGATATAGAGAAATATTCTTTTTTAATTAAACAACAAGTATTTAATAACTGGAAAAGACCCAAAGGTTCTAATCCTGAACTTAAGACTGAGATTCAAATTAATTTGGTTCCTACAGGAGAAATACTCTCAGCAAAGATTATTAAAGGCAGTGGTAATCAGGTTTTTGATGATTCTGCATTGGTTGCGATCTCTAGGATTAATAATTTTGAAGGTTTAAACATGCAGACTAAACTTTTTGATGAGCATTTTAGAACCTTTATTTTAATATTTAGTCCAAATTAAACTTTAGGATTTAATGATAAAAAAAAGAGTTTTTTTAATTATCTTATCCCTCGTATTTTCGGCGTTTCTCAGCTCTCAGCTACGAATCGAAATCAAGGGAGGTTTAGAAGATCCTATTAATATAGCCATTGTCCCTTTTCAATGGAATTTGAAAACACCACAACAAGAATCTATCCAGAGAGTCGTTCAATCTGATTTGGAGTCATTTGGAGAATACGCAGTTTTGTCTCCAGAAAATATGCTAAGTCTTCCTTCAAGAGCTGAAGAAGTCTTTTTTAAGGATTGGCGAATTCTAGGAAGTGATTTCTTAGTTATAGGGGAGGTGAATTCCTTAGAAGAGCCAACAGAAATGTTGGTTAATTATTTAATATTTGATGTTGTCAGAGAGAGAATTATTCATAGAGGAAAAGTAATTGGGCCCATCGTAACTCAGAGGAAGATGGCTCATAAGATAAGTGACAAAATTTATTCTAAAACACAGGGCATACCGGGTATCTTTTCTACCAAAATAGCTTACATCGATAAACCTTCTGATTTAAATCCTGTATACAATTTGATGATTTCTGATATTGATGGATTTGATAGCCTCTCATTATTTTCTTCACCTCAGCCTTTGATGTCTCCTAGTTGGTCATCGGACATGAAAAAAATAGCCTATGTTTCTTTTGAAGAAGGCTCTTCAAGAATTTATATTCAAGAACTTGCGACTGCAGAAAGAATCGGTCTCAAGCAAGAAGAGGGAATAAATAGCTCCCCAAACTGGTCACCTGATGGAAAGAAAATGTCTGCAGTATTGTCCAAATCAGGCAATCCCGATATCCATATTTATGATTTCAAGCAATCACGCTGGATACAGCTCACTAATCATTTTGGTATCGATACAGAACCTGACTGGTCTCCTGACTCAAACAAGCTAATTTTTACCTCAAATAGATCTGGTTCACCTCAGATTTACGAGTTGAATGTTAAGTCTAAAAAAGTAAAGCGATTAACATTCGAAGGTTCCTACAATGCCAGGGCAAGATACCTTCCTAACGGGAAAGAGATAGTGTTCGTTCATAGAAGAAATGGCATCTTTCATATAGCTACCCAAAATATCAAGACTGGAAAAATTAAAATACTTACAGATACAACCCTGGATGAATCTCCAACTGTTTCCCCTAATGGAAATGTTGTAATTTATGCTACTAAAGATGGAGAAAAAGATATTTTGGCGGGAGTTACGATTGATGGACGTACCAAATTTACTATGCCTTCTATGAAAGGAGAGGCACGAGAACCTTCTTGGTCTCCACTAATAGATTAGAAAAAAAATAAAAGTATAATAAGAATAGGAGGCTTTAAATGAATACAACTCATAAAACACTATTAACTATGTTAGTTTTTCTCATTGCGTCTTGTAGTTCTGTTTCAACTGATAGAACTAATGATGCAACTGCTATATCTGCGTCAGCTTCTGGTGCATATTCTGACAATGGATTAACTTCAAATAACATTCTGTACTTTGCCTATGATAGGTCTGATATCAACTCGGAAGGAAGGGCAAAAATAAGGACTCTTGCAAAACTAATTAAAGATAATGACTTGAGTGTGAGGGTAGAAGGGCATTGCGATGAAAGAGGAACTAGAGAGTACAATCTTGCTCTTGGTGAGCAAAGAGCTAAAACGGTAGCAGAGCTTTTAATAATTAATGGAGTTAGTTCAAATAAGATATCTACAGTGAGCTACGGCGAAGAGAAGCCAGCTGTTTCTGGGTCTAATGAAAACTCTTGGTCAAAAAATAGAAGGGCTCTAGTTAAGACTTTTTAATTGAATTGAAGAAATATTTTTTAACTAGCTTATTGTTGGCATCTTCTTTAGTTTTTTCTAACGAGGAGGAAAGGCTAGAGATTCTTTATCAGAAGATTGAAAGGCTTGAAGCAGAAATAAGAGAGCTGAGAAATTTGCTTGAAGAAAATTCTATTCTCGTTGATAGATCGGTCGAACTTCAACAGCAAAGATATTTAGACCTTGATGCTCGTCTTTTGGAATTATCTAAGATTATTTCAGTAGAAGATTCTGAATCGGAAGAACGTGCTATCTCAAGTACATCTGATGAAGAAAGAGAGTTATTTAGAAATGCTTTAGTTTTATTCGAGGAATCTAGATATGCTGAAGCTCTCGAGCTTTTCACAGAAATTATAATTGCTTTCCCTTTTGGGGATTATGCCGCAGAAGCGTATTTTTGGTCAGGGGAGTTGTTCCTAGCTCAACTGAAGTACGAGGATGCTAAATTGAGCTTTTTAAGCGTTGTTGATCAATTTCCTGATCATGAAAGAATCTCTGATAGTTTATACAAACTAGGTGAGATTGAGAGAGTTCAAGGTAATACCACTGAGGCTCTTAATTATTATTCTAAAGTGATAACAAATTTTGCAGAATCTGGAGCAGCGCAGCTAGCAAAAAAATCTGAAGAAATTGTAAAAGAACAGTCGAATTTAGTTGATTAAACCTATAATATACGCTTTTTTTTTCGGGCCGTTAGCTCAGTCGGTAGAGCAGTTCGCTTTTAACGAATTGGTCCTGCGTTCGAGTCGCAGACGGCCCACCAACCAACCATGAATTTTCTTTTGATTTGTCTTGGAGGTTCTCTAGGGGCTCTTAGCCGTTTTTATTTATCCAGCCTTATTGAGAAACAAGAATACATCGAGATACCGTTAGGTATCATGGCCGTGAATATATTGGGTTGTTTTTTTCTGGGTTTATTTTATAACCTAATTAATTCAGATTTAGAGAGAATTCTTAATCCTTTTTTATTCATAGGTTTTCTAGGTGCATTTACAACTTTCTCAGCTTTCTCAAAGGAATCTTTGGAATTGATTAATAACGGACATATCTTAAGTGCTTTTTTCTACGTTTCTATTTCAGTTTTTGCTTGTCTGGGTTCAACATGGCTTGGAATGGCACTAATGAAAGGCAATTAGTCTATCTTTAAACCTTTAGTGTCTCTCATTATTTGCCTATAGCTATATCCTTTAAAGCCTTCAGATGTGAGTACTTTAGAAGCTTCTCTCCTGAGCCAAGTTATACCTTTTCCAGGATTATTTGTTTGAAGTTCTTTGATAATACTTATTATCCTTTCTTTTTTGAGCGCTGATTCCATAGATAGCGTGTCTGTATCTAAATTTTGATATTCAGGAGATGATGGATCTCTTATGTACCCTTTTAAATTTGAAACCTCAAGAGCATCCATCATAAGCATTGTGTTGTAGACAATGGTTTTGGTATTCGGATTTCTATCCATTTCATCCAGAATTAATTTAGCTCTGAATATGATATGTGCAGCCAACCTAAGCCTCTCTGATATATTTTCACTATCTAACATTAAGATGACATCATCCCATTTTGTAGACAACTCAGACTCAGCTAAGATATCGGCTGCGCTAGCTGCGATGGACTGTAAATTTTTTCTAGGGTCTAGGTCTTCAATGGCTGCTTGAATCTGCGTTAAAGACAAATCCAGTTTAGGTTCTTTTAAGTCCATAATTCTTCTTTTATATTAACTATTGTTGTTTAATTGTTAAATATCTTTATGTACTTAGTTTTTAAAATTTTCCTTACAGCTATTGTGGTAGTTTTAATTTCTGAAATTGCCAAAAGATCAACTTTGATAGCAGGAGTTGTTGCTTCACTTCCTCTCACCTCATTATTAGCATTTTTGTGGATGTATTACGATGTTCAAGATACTGGCTCGATAAGAGATTTATCAATCAATATTTTCCTTATGATACCCCCATCATTAACTTTTTTTGTTGTGATGTATTTTTTTCTTGGTTGGAAACTTAACTTTTTTATGACACTTATTTCCGCTATAGCGATAACTGCCATTGTCTATTGGTTATATTTCTATATATTGAGTTTTTTGGGTATAAATCTAAATTAAATTGGGGTTAAAAATGAAGTTATTTATGGTTCATGTGGGTTTTTATGATCAATCCATTGGTGATGGCATTTATGAAACGCATCTTAATTATTTTATTGCTGCCCTGAATGCAAAAGACGCTAAGACTAAAACTCAGAATTTAGAAGAGTTTAAGGCAAAGTCTATGCATATAGATGGCATTAAAGAGATCAATACTGTTGAGGGCTATGAAGTCATACTCAAAGAGACTGATACTGCCTCGGAAGGCGAAATACTTTCTTATGATGAAGCCAAGGAGCTATAAATGACAGATACTATTTTTCAGAAGATCATAGACAAAGAATTGCCGGCGGATATTGTTTATGAAGACGAACTTGCTTTAGTTTTTAAGGACATTAATCCTGTAGCTCCGACGCATCTACTTATAATTCCAAAAAAACAAATAGAGAAAGTTTCTGATGCAGAAGATCAAGACAAGGAGCTGCTTGGGCATTTGTTGTTAGTTGCAGGTAAGGTTGCTAGAGAGCTTGGAATAGATGAAGCCTTTAGATTGGTAGTGAATAATGGAGCTGGAGCACAACAGACTGTCTTTCATTTGCATATCCACTTAATAGCTGAGAGGGAATTTACCTGGCCTCCAGGCTAAGTTACTGACTTTAGTGCCTCTATGGACTTGTGAGATCTTTCAATTTTATTGTAAATGGACTCTGTAAGTTGAAAATTATTACTGGCTAGTTCAAGAGCCATTCGCAAATGCTTAATGGATGTTTCATAAGAACCGGTAAGATAAAAATACTCTGCTCTAGACATATGCAAGCTAATTATATTTTTATCAAGCCCTTGAACTTCTGCTAACCAATACCATACTTCAGGATCATTGGGCCTTATCAATGACAGTCTTCTTAACAATGTCTCTCCTGTTTCATAATCACCCTTATTCATCAGAATTTTGTTATACAGCATGGTAATAGGATAATTATTTGGATTTGTATTCAAAAGAGAGGCTGCTAAGGCCTCTGCTTCAAAGAAGTTTTCAGCAGCTATATGCATCTCAAGAATTCCTATTTGTAATAGAAGATTTTCGGGATCCATACTCAATACATCACGCATTAGTTTTATAGCCTCAGCGTGCTGTTTGTCTTTTGAATAAGCCAGAGCAAGACCATATCGAGCCTTTAGCTCATCTTGCTTGGTTTTGGCTTCATTGGCCTTTTTAGAAAATATCGTAACTGCCTGTCTAGGCACTTCGGAGAAGTGAACCAAAGCTCTATTTCTAATGAGATAATAATCCAATGAATCTCTGTATTTTCTTTTTTCGTAGCCTTGAGCTCTTGATTGCGCATCAGCTATTCTATTTTTAGTCAGAGGGTGTGATCTAAGGAATTCAAGTTCATTAGAGCCCGACAAACGACTTAAAGATTGAAGTTTTTCAAACATATAGGAAGTGCTTTTTGGATCAAATCCAGCCTTAACTAGATTATTAAAGCCTATCCTATCGGCCTCTTGTTCATCTCCGCGACTAAATGACAGATTCTGCTGAGTTATTGCAGCTTGCCCAGCAAGCACAGCGGTGGGATTACTGGTAGCACCTGCTAGAGCTATACTTCCAAGTATCATCAAAGTATTAGCTAAGCTTCTATCCTTTTGCCGCTGCATTCGTCTCGCAAAATGCCTTTGACTTAGGTGGGCTAATTCATGAGCTAAAACAGATGCGGTTTGTCCTTCAGACTCGGCATGAAATATTAAACCTGCATTTACTCCTACAATACCTCCTGGTGCTGCAAAGGCATTTACAGTTTTTTCATCTATCAATACTACCTCTAATCTACGATCCGACAGTTGGCTGAATTCAGATAATCTATAGACCAAGTGTTCGATATAATCTTGGGTGACTGGATCGCTGTATTCAGGCAAATTCTTTCGAAGTTGAGCCATGTATAGTCTTCCTAAATTATATTCTGAAGCTATAGAGATAACTGAGGATGATGCATCTCCAATAACTGGTAATTCCTCATCAGCATTTAAATTTGCTGCTATCAAAATGCAGAAGAGCATTTTAATTATTTTCAATTTAACTCTGGCCATACTATTTCTTTTTAAGGAAACTGGTTACTATATTAAATGAATTCATTATATAAATTGAAAAAAAGCCACTGTTAGTTCTCATGAGAAATTTAGTTAGACAATTTTTAAATCGTTTTTTCTCCAATGAAGAATCAATTTATTTCGCGTTATTATTAATCGCGTTTTCAATATTTATCATTTTTTTTGGTAATGTTCTTTTACCAGTAATAGTTAGTATCGTTATAGCTTTTTTGCTGAATGGCTTAATGCGAAGTTTTGTGAGTATGAATTTATCAGGAGGACTCTCTTTAACACTTACATTGATTATATTTTTTGGAGTTTATCTGAGTTTATTTATGGCTCTGCCATCAATAGGAACACAAATTAATAATTTGCTTCAAAATCTTCCCAGTATTGTAAATTCATTTCAAACGACCATAACTGAAATGAATAATTATTTTTCGGAGGAAGATCTAGATCTTATATTTGCGAACTTGAGCAATCAGCTTAATAGCCTATTGAGCTCTGCACTTGGACAATTGGCTGGAACAATTTCATTAATGTTCAATGCGATTTTGTACGCAATCATGATTCCTTTAATGGTTTTCTTTTTCCTCAAAGACAAAAATGTATTACTTCCTATAGCTTCAGTTATTCTTCCGAAAGATAACAGGCTTATGAAATCTGTCTTTGCAGAAATGAATGACCAGCTTTTCAATTACGTAACGGGAAAGTTTTTAGAAATGATAATAATTGCATCCGCATCTTATGCTTTGTTTGCGATACTAGGATTGCCTTACGCGATATTGATAGCAATCTTGGTTGGATTATCAGTAATTATTCCAATTTTCGGTGCGATCTTGGTAACAATTCCTGTTGTCTTGGTAGGTTTGTATGAGTGGGGTTTAACTGAAAACTTTTATTGGCTTTTAGGTGTTTATCTTCTGATACAAATACTAGACGGCAACGTACTTGTACCAATTCTTTTTTCTAATCGCAATAATCTTCACCCAGTCATCATCATCATATCGGTTCTATTTTTTGGGGGTATATGGGGATTTTGGGGTTTATTCTTTGCTATACCTTTAGCAACTTTTATTAAAGCGATCATTAACTCCTGGCCCGAACCTGTTAACCAGTCTGACTAGCTAACTCTTTTGCTGCCTCCAATACTTCTTCGGCATGACCAGTAACTTTTACTTTTCGCCATTCCCTAACCAATTTACCTTTGGAGTCAATTAAGAAAGTACTTCTCTCTACTCCCATATACTTTCTTCCGTACATACTCTTTTCTTTAATCACATCATATTGTTTGCAAATTTTTTCATCTGGATCAGAAATAAGATCAAAATTAAATTTTTCTTTTTTCTTGAAATTCTCATGAGACTTTATAGATTCTCTTGATAGACCAAAGATAATTGTATTGGCCCTTGTAAATTTTCCTTTGAGGTCACGAAAATTTTGACCTTCCGTGGTACAGCCTGGAGTACTATCCTTTGGATAAAAATATAGCACTACATTTTTTCCTTTTAGGTCCGTTAGGCTGATTGTCTTATTTCCGGTGCATTCTCCTTTGAAGACTGGGGCTTTATTATTTAATTTTGGTGTTGGCATATCTCCTCCGTCAGAAACAAACTATAATGTACGGATTCTAGCATTGAGATAAAAAAAAATTAATGTTTAATCTTCAAGGCTCTATAGCTGCTCTTGTGACCCCAATGGAAACAGAAGGGGATATAAACTGGGAATGTCTAAAAGATTTAATTGAATGGCATATCGCTTCAAATACCTCAGGACTTGTTATTGTAGGAACAACCGGTGAATCAGCAACCTTGGATGTAGCTGAACATGTTCAAATCATAGAAAGGTCTGTTGATATTTCGTCTGGCAGAATAAAAATTATCGCTGGTACCGGTGCTAATTCGACCAAAGAGGCAATTTATTTAACTAATGCAGCTAAGTCTGCTGGAGCCGATGCGTCGTTACTCGTCACACCATATTACAATAAGCCGACTCAAGAAGGTTTGTACAGACATTACATGATGATTGCTGATGAAGTAAGCCTTCCTCAGATTTTATACAACGTTCCTTCAAGAACGGGTTGTGACCTTTTGAATGAAACAGTTATTAGGGTAGCTGATCATGACAATATTGTTGGATTAAAAGATGCGACAGGTGATTTGTCTCGCCTAGAAGAACTTCTAAAGCTTTTGCAAGCAAAGGAAATTGAAGAATTCTATTTATATTCTGGTGACGATCCTACTGCAACCAGTTTTATCCTTAACGGAGGAAAGGGCACAATCTCAGTTACAGCTAATATTGTTCCTGAAATTATTTCTGAAATTTGTAAACTGTCTCTTGATGGTGATTCTCAAGGAGCTTTAGATCTCGACAGCAAGCTCGAAGAATTGAACGAAATGCTGTTTGTAGAGTCTAATCCAATTCCTATAAAATGGCTTTTAAACAGAATTGGAAGAATTTCTGATGGCATTAGATTGCCTTTATCGCCCTTTAGTCAAGAATATCACAATGATGCGGAAGAAATCCTTAAAAAATTAAATCTATTAAATTAGCTTCTATGAATAAATTATTTTCAATAATATGTGCTTCCATACTCTTGAGCTCTTGTAGTTATTTCTTAACTGATCATAAAAATGATTATCTTAAAGAAAAACAAGAAAAGCCTCTTATAGTTCCAGAGAACGTAAGCACTAGGCCTATCATTGACTATTATCCAATTAATACAAATAACTCACAGCAAGTAGGCAATCAATATACTGTTCCCATGCCGCAACAGGTTTTTTCCTCTGGTACTTCAAACGAAGTAAGAATGCACAAACTTGGTGAGATTAGGTGGGTTTATGTCGAAACCCTTCCTAGTAGTGCTTGGCCAATGATGAATGACTTTTGGCTCACCAGTGGTTACGGTTTGTCTCTTGCAGATCCAAATACTGGAATTATTGAGAGTGATCCTATACCTATTTCAGAAAATTCTTCCAAGCTTGTAATGAAAGTAGAGCATGGAATCAGGCAAGCGAGCTCCGAAATATTTATTTCTCATCTTTTGCAAGATCAAGATGAATGGTTAAGGGTTCAAGGTGAAGAAAACTTAGAAGAAGAAGCTCTGAGAAGAGTATTGGACTATTTCGCTTCTACCCCATCAAGTGGAGGAACTTCTTTGGTGGCATTAAACCTTAACTATGGACAAAAAGCTGCATTAGTCCAGGACGATAATGAAAATAGCTTCATTGAATTAAAGTTAGAATATGCCCGTGCTTGGGCCGCAGTAGACCGAGCTCTCAAAGAAGCTTTAATTCAGGTCAATGATCTTGACAGGGACGAAGGTGTCTTTTACGTAAGCTTTGCCAACTCAGAAGAGAAAGGATTTTTGAGTAGTTTCTTCAGCGGAGATACTTTTCAAGGAGAATTTAAAATTTCTGTTAAAGAAATTGATGAAACAACCTGTAGGGTTACAATAACAACACAACAGGAAGAAGCAAAATCTTTTGAAAGAGAGCTTCTTTCGCAAATTAACCAATCTTTATCTTAATAACTATGGAAAATATTGAAAAGGGCAGCCTACTCACAACTGGTAAAGCTAAATCGCTTTATGAATCTAATAACCCCGATTTCCTTGTAATGCATTATCGTGATGATACTTCAGCTTTTGATGGAAAAAAAATAGAGAGTTTAGATGGCAAAGGAACAATCAATAATAAGTTCAATGGTTTCATTATGGAGTATCTGGAAAGTGAGGGCATAGCCACACACTTTGTCGAACTTATTAATGAGACTGATAGTCTGGTCAAAAGACTTGATATGGCACCAGTCGAATGTGTTGTAAGAAATGTTGCTGCCGGAAGTATATGTAAAAGATTGGGTTTGGAAGAAGGTATAGATTTAAATCCTCCAACTTTTGAATTCTTTTACAAAGATGATGATCTTGGAGACCCAATGATTAATGAATATCACATAAAATCTTTTGGCTGGGCTACAGAAGAACAAGTAGAACAGATGCAAGTTAAGACTTTTGAGGTCAATACAGCTTTAAAAAAACTATTCTCTAATTCAGGTATGATCCTTGTTGACTACAAACTTGAGTTTGGTGATTATAAAGGAGAGCTTCTACTAGGAGATGAGTTTACACCTGACGGATGCAGAGTTTGGGATGTCGAGACACGCGAAAAACTTGATAAAGATAGGTTTAGACAAGGTCTAGGTGATGTGGTCGAGTCTTATCAAATAATGGCCAAAAGACTTGGAGTGATCTAAGATTTATTTTAGTCCTAGATTTATATCTTTCAGCTTCTCAGATCCTGGACATAGTTCGTTTTGACTCATCTCGTTAAGCGGCTTGTCGGATACGTTTAATATATCCCTTAGATCTTTTGCTTCAGGATCCACGTAGAGTAACCCAGTTAAAACTTTGCCATCTCTCTGAGATTCCTGAATGTCTTTGATTGCAGTGATTTTATTTGTTGGATCATAATCTTCAGACAATTTTTCAAGAGATAGAAGAGAGCCATCATGAAGGGGTACATCTACTGTTGTTCCCTTGGGGTAGTCAGTTACTATCTCCTTTCCAGAGGGCACAAAATCTGGCCTTGATAAAGCATCGTTATGTTCTCTGATGTAGTCGTAACTTTTTGTTGATGTATTGTGATTATTAAAAGTAACACATGGTGAGATAATATCTAAAAAGGAGAATCCTTTATGAGAGAGTGCGGCTTTAAGCAAAGGCACCAACTGGTCTTTATCGCCCGAAAAACTCCTTGCTACAAAACTAGCACCTAGTTGAATAGCCATAGAGGGAAGATCGATAGAAGGGAAGAGGTTGTCATCTCCATACTTGCTCTTTGATTCAAGATCATTTGTTGCAGAGAATTGTCCTTTGGTCAGTCCATAAGTTCCATTATTCTCCACTATATAAGTCATATTGAGCTGTCTTCTTGCGCAATGCACAAACTGGCCTATTCCAATTGATGCACTGTCACCATCCCCTGATATGCCTAGATAGAGTAATTCATGGTTTGCCATTGCAGCTCCAGTAGCTATTGAAGGCATTCTCCCATGCACAGAATTGAAACCATGAGATTGGTTAAGAAAATATGCTGGTGCTTTAGAAGAACATCCAATGCCAGAAAGCTTCGCTACTTTGTAGGATTCTATACTTAATTGGAAACAAGCCTCGACTATAGCTGAGCTAATAGAGTCATGACCGCATCCGGCACATAAGGTTGACACAGCACCTTCATAGTCTCTTCTTGTTAACCCTAGTTCATTTTTTTCTAGAAGAGGGTGGTGATTTTTTGGTTTTACTATGTAAGTCATAATTTCTTAAGAAGCCGCTATGGCTGGTGTTGGTTTACCAGACAAATG
>Ga0208127_1000951_pt1 | contig 14798 bp, 11 predicted proteins | sample ETNtaG_6_FD_185751 | JGI IMG/M metagenome (GOLD analysis project Ga0208127, IMG submission 185751) | Marine microbial and viral communities from oxygen minimum zone, Eastern Pacific Ocean - ETNP201306SV45 (SPAdes) (version 2) | ecosystem: Environmental > Aquatic > Marine > Oceanic ...
CAGCCAGATACTCAAGAATTCTCTCTTTTACTTCTTCCAATCCAAAATGATCTTCATTAAGTACTTCGCTTGCTTTCTTTAGATCGGATCTTATTTTACTTTTCTTTTTCCAGGGGATGTTTAGCATCCAGTCTATATATCCTCTTACAACTGATGCTTCTGCTGACATGGGAGACATCATTTTGTATTTCTGTAATTCTGTTAAAGCTTTTTCCTGAGCTTCTTTAGTCATCCCTGCTTCGTTAATCTTAGACTCGAGTTGCTCTGCTTCCTCTGCTTCATCAATTTCACCCAACTCTTTTTTTAGAGCTTTCATTTGTTCATTCAGATAATACTCTTTTTGGCTTTTTTCCATCTGGCTCTTAACTCTGCCACGAATTTTTTTCTCAACCTTCGAAAGATCAAGCTGAGAGTCTAAGTGCTCAAGAATTCTATTCGATCGATCAGACAGACTAACCATCTCTAGTATTTCTTGTTTTTGGCTAATATCTATAGAAAGGTGGCCGACTAAAGTATCTGTGAGACGTGATAAAGAGTCTATTGCATTCACTGTATTCAACACCTCAGGTGTAGCTTTGCGAGTAAGCTTTACATATTCTTGGAATTGCTTTTTAAGTGATGGCAGAAAGTGCTTAAGACTATCCACATCATTCTCTTCATCCAATACAGATACTGCAACAGATGTAAATTCTTCGGATGCATCTAAAGATTCAATTGTTGCTCTTTTATTACCTTCAACTAAAACCTTGAGTGTTCCGTCAGGCAACTTAATAAGCTGAAGAATAGTAGATAAGGTACCTACCCTATATAAGTCACCTAATTTAGGATCATCTTGTTGGGCACTTTTTTGCGCCACAAGCATTATTTGTTTATCTCCTGCCATTGCAGCTTGCAAAGCAGCTATTGATTTTTCTCTTCCAACAAAGAGAGGTGTTACTACTGAAGGAAAGATTACGACATCTCTTAAGGGTAATAGGGGTATATGCGAGTTTATATTAGACATAATTATTTGTTTATATGTCTAATATTGGGGGTTTAGATTAAAAAAACAAGTCTTATCCTGTTTTTGTTTTAGAGGTTTTTTCATACACCATAAGCGGTTCCGATTCTCCCCTAACAACAGCTCCATCCAAAACTACTTTATTTAGCGATTCTTCTGAAGGAACTTTGTACATCGTTTCCATTAATATATTTTCTAAAATAGAACGTAGGCCTCTCGCCCCAGTCTTTCTTTCTATAGCCTTCTTAGCAATCTCTGATAAGGCATCTTCTCTTATGTCTAGCTCTACTTCTTCCATTTCAAATAGCTTTGAAAATTGTTTTGTAAGACTATTTTTAGGTTCTGTAAGGATAGTAATTAATGCGTCTTCGTCTAACTGCTCCAAGGTTGTTATTACAGGAAGCCTGCCAACAAATTCTGGAATCAACCCAAACTTGATTAAATCTTCGGGCCTGACTTGGCCTATCAATTTATCTGTTTCGTTTTCAGATTTAATAGAAGTCACATTAGCACCGAAACCAATTCCTGTTTCCTCACATCTTTGCTGTATAACTGATTCCAACCCCGAGAAGGCTCCACCACAAATAAATAGAATATTTGAAGTATCAACTTGGAGAAATTCTTGCTGAGGATGCTTTCTTCCTCCTTGAGGAGGAACTGAGGCCACGGTTCCCTCAATAAGCTTCAACAATGCTTGTTGTACCCCTTCTCCAGATACATCTCGAGTAATTGAAGGATTATCAGACTTCCTAGCTATCTTATCTATTTCATCTATGTATACAATTCCTAGTTGAGCTTTCTCAATATCGTAATCGCATTTTTGAAGAAGCTTCTGAATAATATTTTCTACATCCTCTCCTACATATCCTGCTTCAGTTAATGTAGTAGCATCAGCAATAGTGAAAGGAACATCTAAGAGTCTTGCCAAAGTTTGTGCAAGTAATGTCTTACCGGAACCTGTAGGCCCTAGAAGTAAAATATTACTTTTAGTCAACTCAACATCGTCTTGATTGTTTAGTTTCTTCGTACCCTTAAGTCTTTTGTAATGATTGTAAACAGCTACGGATAAATTTTTCTTTGCTTGTTCTTGACCGATGACATATTCATCAAGTGTTGCTTTGATCTCTTGTGGCACAGGGAAGTGCTCATCTTCATCTTCTGTTGTTTCAGATATCTCTTCTTTAATTATGTCATTACAAAGATCAATACATTCATTACAAATATAAACTGAAGGTCCTGCAATTAGCTTTCTTACTTCATTTTGGTTCTTTCCGCAGAAGGAACAATATAAAAGTTTATCGTCGTTGTTTTCAGTATTATCCTTATCTGACATGGGTATTCCTTAATCTTTATTTCTAGTGTCAACTACTGCATCAATTAAACCATACTTTACAGCTTCATCGGGAGACATAAAGTTATCTCTGTCACTGTCTTTGACAATTTTGTCAACCTTTTGTCCTGTATGTTTCGATAAAATTTCATTTAATTTTTTCTTGATTGATAAAATTTCTTTAGTGTGAATTTCTATGTCACTCGCCTGACCTTGAAAGCCTCCTAGAACCTGATGAATCATGACTCTTGAGTTAGGCAGAGCTTGTCTTTTACCTTCGGCACCACCAGAGAGCAGCACAGCTCCCATACTTGCCGCTTGACCAATACATAAAGTTGATACGTCTGGCTTAATAAATTGCATAGTATCGTAAATTGATAATCCAGCTGTTACAGATCCTCCAGGTGAATTGATATAAAGATGTATATCTTTATCAGGGTTTTCAGCTTCTAAATAGAGCATCTGAGCTACGATTAAATTTGCCCCGTAATCTTCAACTGGACCTGTTAAGAAAATTACCCTCTCTTTAAGTAGCCTAGAATAGATGTCGTAAGCCCTCTCACCCCTTGGGGTTTGCTCCACTACCATTGGTACTAATTGATTAGAAATGTTTGGGTTTTCCTTACTCATTAATTTGTCCTTATATTTATTTATTGGGGTCGACTCAAAGATTTTCAACCATATGTTCCTGAAACGCAATCTTCGTAAGAAATATTCTCATCTGTTGATTTTGTTTCCTCTTTAAGTATATCTATGACCTGCTCTTCTAAAGAAATTGACTCAATATTTCTTAGCTGCTCGTCATCAGAATAGAAATAATTTATGACTTGTTGAGGATCTTTATAGTTTTTAGCACGTTCCTCGATAATCTCTTTTACTTTATCTGCGTCAGGCTTCAGTTCTCGTTCCTGGATCAAAGTATTTAGCAAAATACCTACTTTTACTCTTTTTGTTGCCTCCTCTGTAAAAGTCTCGTCAGGGAATAAATCAGGATTCATGTCCTTAGGGTCGAGACCCATTCTCCTGGCGGTGTCTTGCTTCATGTTGCTGACTTCAGATTCGATCATTGCAGATGGAACTTCAAATTCATTGGCCTCTAATAAAGCGTCATATAAACTTTGTTTAACTTTGCCATCGAGGATATTTAATAAATCTTCTTCCAATTTATTACGAACTTCTGTTTTATATGAATCAATGTCATCTGCTTCAATACCAGTAGATTTGAAGAATTCCTGGTTCAGTTCCGGTAGTTTAGCTTTTAAAACCTCATTTACCTGCGTTTCAAAATTAACCGGCTTTGATGCAAGTTCTTTTTTTCCGTAGTCTTCGGGAAATACTAACTCGAGAGTTTTTGAATCTCCTTTTTTTAAACCTACAAGACCGTCTTCAAAGCCCTCTATCATTGACTTAGAGCCAATCTCTACAGTGAAATCCTCTGCAGTTCCTCCCTCAAACTCTTCACCATCAATCTTTCCAACAAAGTTAATTTTAACTTGATACCCTTCTTGAGAAACCTCATCGGTAGGTTCCCACTGACTCAATCTCTTTTGTAAATTTTGCACTGTCTTATCTAAATCATCATCAGAAATCTGGCAGAGGTAATTTGTGTAAGAGATTTTATTCATTTTTGCTAGAGAAACCTCTGGGTAAACTTCAAATGTAGCTTTGAATTTAGCGTCTTTACCTTCCTCTAGTTTTTCAGGGACTAAGTTAGGCCTGCTTACAATCTTTAGATCCTTTTCTTGTGCTTGTTTTGAAAAACTTTTACTGGCTAAATCCCAAAGCACTTCTTGTCTTATTTCAGGTCCATAAATACTTGTTACAACATCCATGGGTGCTTTTCCTTTTCTGAAACCTTTGAGTTTGGAATCTTTTTGAGCAGCCTTAAGCTTTAGTTTTACTTGTTCTTCTATTTCTGCACTAGGTACAACTATGTCTAAGCTCTGATTTATATCAGCTTTCGATTTAAAAAATTTCATAATTTATCCATTGGGGTGGGCGATGGGGCTCGAACCCACGACCACTGGAATCACAATCCAGGGCTCTACCAACTGAGCTACGCCCACCAAAAAAATTGTATTTTAACACCAAGAAAAAAAACGGGAGATGTTTATTTTAATATATTTCGAAACCCACTAAGCCCTCATCATGCTGGCCATCTTGTGCGAGGACATCATCTACATGAGCAAATGAAGGGCCATCCCAACATAGAGATATAAAAGAGTTAACTGATTCTTGTTCACCTTGCACAAAAATCTCAATAGAGCCGTCGGAAGCTTTTCTAGCCCACCCGGAAAGATTTAATTTGAGGGATTCTTCTTTAGCCCAAGACCTGAAACCCGAGCCCTGAACTTCACCGTAAATTGAGATATGTGAACCAATCATGAAGACAAATAACTAAAAAAACTATTTTATCCCCCCAATTAATTGTCTTCAAGCTATCAGTTGACTAGAAAACAGGCATAGAATCTCTATCACCTCTGAGGTACAGAACCCATGAATCATAAGTGTCTGGACTATCAGCACAGGAACCTATCTTGTCAAACTCTTCAAAAACATCCTGAAAATTATCCGAAAAATTCTTATTTTGAATTTCCATTGCTTCTCTCGATGAAGCCCATTCACCCCATATATGAGCAACATCTACCTCAGAATGAGATGCCTGTTCTGATCTTCGGTCGAAATAAACTCCATAATGATATCCAGTTCCCTCTAAAGGAGAAGATTTTATTTTTGCACTATGAAGGGGTAAGAAATTTTCTAAATCTTGTCTTCCAGCGTTATCTTTATAGCTGCAATTCCAGTATTGACTATAAAAGTAACCAGAATCATTTGATCCATCAAAATATTGAGAAGATATTGGAACTAATATGTCCCATGCATTTCTGCCTTCGCCATCACAATTGAGAACTTCACTGTACTCTTCTGCCCAAGATGAAGTTTCTTCATTACCCTGCCAATCATTCCATGCATTATCAGCGGCATTTTTATCTTCCCACTCAAGCTCCCACCACATGGAATTGCCAAAAGCATATCCATCATTTAGAGGTTCATATAAAAAAGAGCCTCGTAAATCATCAGATACTGCAAGAGCTCTCCATGCCTTTATCATAGATGTAAGATTTTCTTTTGAGTAGTCGCTACCCTTTTCGCAAGATACAAACTCTACATAATAAGGGCCAGGATTGTGGTTTGATTCCGATGAATTGTTTGATTCACCAGAGCAAGAAATTAATACAGTTGTTAAGGCAACTAAAATTAATACATTGTAATGTTTTTTCATAAGTAACTTCCTCTTTCAAACATCATAGTTGAAGTTTATTACATATGCATGGATTTATTTGAAGCTTGGCCTCCTCGGCAGGACTCGAACCTGCGACCCACTGCTTAGAAGGCAGTTGCTCTAATCCAACTGAGCTACGAGGAGACGGGCGAATTATATATTAAGCTCACTAATTAAAAATTTTTTTTTACAGGGATCTAGAGGCTAGATAAGGGTTTATATCAATTTCAGACTCTTTGTCTTGAATCTGATCAGCTAACAATTCTGCTGAGCCCATGGCTAATGTCCAGCCAAGATGACCTTGACCGCAATTTACGAACAATCCATCAATCTTGGTTTTTCCTATAAAAGGTAAACCATCAGCACTCATAGGTCTAAATCCATGCCAGATCTTACCGCTAGTTTTATCGATTTGTTTGTATAAGCTTGGATAAACACTCTCCAACATCTTATTCAAATATTTTTCCCTCTTCGGGTGAATAGAATCATCAAAATTTACGAATTCAGCAGTGCCAGCAACTCTAATCCTATTCTGGAATGGCGTAACTGCAGTGTGAACACTCTCATCAACTAATGAGATATTGGGCTTATTATTTAATCCAGCAGTGTCATAAGTTAGAGAATAACCCTTAACTGGTCTTACTGGCAGGTTAAGTTTGGTTTGCTTTAATAAACTTCTGGACCAACTTCCGGCACAAACAACTACTCTTTTTGTCTGAAGTATTGCCCTATCAGTAACTACGCAATTAACCTTACCTTTATTAACCAATATCTTATTTATATTTGTATTAGTAAGAATCCTTCCTCCATTAGACCTTATTAACTCTTCAAGTTTTTTACAAAATTTGTAAGCATCTCCTGTTTCGTCGTTAGGAAAATGTATACCTCCCGCCAAATCATTGCGGATTTCTTTTAAAGCGGGTTCAAGATTGGTAAGAGATTCAGTGTCCATGATAGAGAATTCCTTATTACCTGAGAACATCTTTGTTTGTAATTCGGAGGCTTTATCAAAATTCTGAGCATCTCTGTAAATTTTTAGGGTACCTAATAAAGACTCATCATAAGAAATGTCGAAATCTTCTCTTATTTTTTGTGTTAAGTGTTTACTAAAATTTCCAAGAGAAAAAAGATTGGAAGTAATTCCATCAAATCTAGTTGGAGTTGAATTGAAAAGGAATTTCAATCCCCAAAAAAACAATGAAGGGATGGCCAAGGGATTTAGACTCATTGGAGAGTCCTTTTTACCTATTCCTTTTAAGATTTGAAGAATATCATTAGGGGAATTCCACGGAGAGGATTGAGAAGGTGTCAACATTCCTGCATTTGCAAAACTCGCTGCAGTAGCTACATCCTCGTCTCTTTCAAGGATTAAAACATCCTCTCCTCTGTTGAGTAGAGTAAAGGCAGTAGCTAACCCTTGAAGTCCACCACCTATAATTACTATCTGTTTATCGTTCAATTTTAGTGGTCGGGGCAGCAGGATTTGAACCTGCGACCACCTGCTCCCAAAGCAGGTGCGCTACCAGGCTGCGCTATGCCCCGAAAAAAATGCGATTATACATGCATATGAAAAAAATTAATCGAGAGAAATAAAAAAAAGGCTCCCGAAAGAGCCTTTTTTTCTATCCTTTATTAGAAGGAATATTTTAATGCCATTGTTGTTATTCTTCCAAGCGGAGAATGAGTAAAGGCATCGTATCCTTGCTCATGAGGAGCCATTGGAGGATCTTCATCGGCAACGTTAACAATCGATAGTGATAGATCTAGTTCATCACTTACAGCATAAGTGTAGTGAAGATCAACTGTGATCATATCATCAACAGATTTTCCATCGTAACCCATGGGTGATGAAGCGAAAGATCCAGCATTAGCAAAGCTTTCAGCTACATCGTAATCACTAACATACCTAACAAACGCTCTCATATAGTGAGGTCCGTTGAAAAGACTCGCCATGAAGTTCATTTTCAGTTCTGGCATAGATCTTACACGAATCGGGCTACCACCGGCTCTTGTGTTGTACTTTCCGGCTGCATCGTACTTATCGCAACCCGCAGTTAAACAACCACCGATGTCATAACTTAGAAGATAAACACCATTGAATCCAACTTGCGCTTGACCCATAGACGTTTCAAAGTCATACATCATTTGGAAATCTAAACCGTCTGTTTCAATACCTTCTCCATTAATAGCAGCAGTAGTGATATTAATAAGATTACAAGAATCAGGTTTTGCAGCTGGCGGATTGTATGAAGTACCATCAGCACAGTTGTAAACAGCAAGAGGACTTGTTGTTGAAACTTTACCTATTGGATCAACCATATCTAGAGAATAGTAATCCAAGTTGACTCTCATACCATCAACCGGAGTCCAAATTAAACCAAGGTTAATGTTGTCTGAGCTTTCAGGCTGCAGATCTGTTGGAATTGGAGTTTGAACTTCATAGTATTCTCCATAAACCCTTTCTAATGAAGTATCAATAGCATTAGGGATGATTGGAGTTCTGAAAACTTCTTCATAAGAAGCTCTAAGAGCCAAAGTATCAGACATTTTGTAGAAAGCTGAAATCTTAGGCACAGTTATATCATCTACATCGTAGTCTTCATATCTCACACCAAGATCGACATCGAGATTTTCCGATACAGGCAAGGAGACTTCACCAAAGAACGCATAATTTTTGTTCTCATTAGCTGAGTCGTAGGTCATCGGTAAGAAGTGGAGTTCTGGCTGACAAGGTTTGTTATCTGCACATCTAGCATCTCCATAATTCTTATTGGTAACATCATCTTGACGATATTGAAGTCCTGCGGCAAACGCGACAGCGTTACCATCAATTTCCCAATCCAGATCGCCATTAACGATGAAATCAAATACTAGAAGTGACCTTTGTGTATTTGCACCCATGTCACCAGTAATATAGTCAATTTCATCAGCGCTATTGTGTAAAGGTGAACCTGCAGCAGCAGTTAAGTGACTGCCAAACACGTTATAGTAATAACATCCTTTCGATGCATCACCAGCGTCTGCAGCATTTCTAGTACACTGAGTTCCACCTAATCCGTTTACAGCATTAACCCATCTTTCAGAAACAATATCGTAATATTTGTATCTATTATTCATTGTTGAGTAAGTAACTGATGTATCGAATCCTAAATCAGTGCCAGGTAAATTACCTCTCGCACCTATAGACCATCTAGAAGTGTCATTCACGTTTTGGAAAACAGCTGATGGCCCTTCAATAGCCTTAGCTCTACCCCACCAGTAAACACTACCAGCACCAGCCTCTCTAGCGTTGTATGCATCTTGCATGTCCTGAGACAAAGTTGGAAGTGTGTTAGCTTTCCAATCTTGATAACCAGGTGATGCAGTAGGAACTACTGTGAAGTAACCAGCATTTGTTGGAGGATAAGAAGGTGAACCATAGTAATCAGCTCTAAGTTGAGTGTGCAGTGCTTCTGCATAAAGTTCAACATCGTCACTTATTTCCATAGTCATAGTTGCAAAGAACTTATGTCTTTCTTGAGGGTCAATATAATTACCAAAAGGAACATAGTTATATCCACACTTGCTATATCCATTAAATGCAAAAGGGATAGAGGCAGCACCGCCAGCAACACCTTGTGCCGGTAAAACCGTTCCACAAGCTGGATCAGCTACAGCATTTGCTGCAGGCGTGGTTTGGAAAGTTCCAGGATTACCAAAGCTTGATGGTCCAAGAGGCCATCCTCCAGCCATATTTACATAAGGCTTCTCTGGAATTGGTAAAGGATGATGGTTTTGCCATTCAGCACCGAATACTAAGTTAGCTCCTCCATTTTCGAAACCTGCAATAAAGGCGGCTTCATGCACACCATCTGAACCATCAATTTCTTGATGACTTGCAGTTCCTTCAAATCCAACAAATTTATCTCTAGTTATGAAGTTAAAAACTCCACCCATAGCATCCGTACCGTGAGCAGTTGCTCCACCATTTTTTAGAACTTCAATTCTTTCCATAGCGATCATTGGAAAGTTACCGACATCTACAAAGGCATTACCCTCTTTAGTAGTACCGGCACTGGCAACGATTCTTTTACCGTTGAAAAGAACAAGTGTTCTAGGTATACCTAAGCTTCGGATATTGACGTTTTTTAAACCTACTATAGTTCCGCCACCATCACTGAATTGCTCAGACTGATTAATAGTACCTGTTATTGCTGGCATGTTTCTTAAAACTTCTCTCATATTTGGAGCACCCGCAGATGAGTATTCCCCTCTATCAAAGACATCAACTGGAATGTCGATTTCTTCTCGATCAGTTTTAATATAACTACCTGTTACTACAACAGCTTCAACATCTTCATCGTCATCCGAAAAGATGTAGGAAGTGAAAGTAACAAAAGGCAATAACGCAAGAAAAGCGAGAATTTTTTTCTTCATAATTTTCCCCATTAAGTTATTTACATTCACGAGCAAGCCCATGAATTCCCTCAATCTCCAACTCTAATACATTCTCCAGTGGATAGCACTATTTTTTTAGCTGTTTTTTATGATGGAAATAGATACTTATTGTTAGTTATAGATTTCATTTAATTTTAGGTCATGAGAAAATTACAAAATGACATTAATTATGGATGGCAAAAGTGTCGCCAAAGAAACTGAAGAAGCACTTAAAGAAAGAGTGGAAAAAATAAAACAAGAGAGAGGATATGTGCCAACACTTGCAACTATCTTAGTAGGCAATGATCCAGCATCTGCTACTTACGTAAAGATGAAAGGAAATGCTTGCGAAAGAGTGGGTATGAAATCTCTTAAGGTAGAGCTTCCTGAGACAACTTCAACAGAAGAGCTATTGGACAAAATTAGAGACCTTAACTCCAATACTGAGGTCAGTGGAATATTGCTGCAACACCCTGTTCCATCTCAAATAGATGAAAGAAAATGTTTTGATGCGATAGACATATCTAAAGATGTTGATGGTGTTACATGCTTGGGTTTTGGAAATATGTCGATGGGAGAAAAAGCATTTGGCTCCTGCACTCCGCAAGGAATAATGAGACTCTTAGAATATTATGAACTTGAGTTAGAGGGAAAACATGCTGTGGTTGTAGGGCGCAGTCCTATCTTAGGCAAACCAATGGCGATGATGTTATTAAATAAAAATGCCACGGTAACAATTTGTCATTCAAGAACTAAAGACCTAAAAGAACACATTAAAAATGCAGATATAGTTGTCGGAGCGGTTGGAATTCCCAGATTTATAGAGGCTGATTGGATAAAAGACGGGGCCATAATTATTGATGCAGGCTATCATCCTGAACAATGTGGAGACATTGATCTTGATGGCTGTGCTAATAGAAGCCTAGCCTATACTCCTGTACCCGGTGGGGTTGGCCCAATGACAATCAATACACTTATCTTACAAACTATAGAGGCATGCGAAACATAGGAGGTTAAAATGAGCACTTTCGAAGTTGTAATTGTTGGAAGCGGATTTTCTGGACTAACCTCTGCTCATTTCCTAAAGAATGAAGGAATAGAGAATGTATGCATACTAGAAAAAAATAACTCTTTAGGAGGTGTCTGGAGTCATGGGGGAGTTGGCTCTTATCCTGGGGCTGCTTGCGATGTTCAATCATATACATACCTTCCTTTTCTAGATGAAACAGGCTTTATCCCCTCTAAAAGATATGTGAGTCAACATGAAATCGCTGACTACGCTGAAATGCTTGCAGATCATTTTGATATTAGAAAACATATCAAATTCTCTTATGAAGTTACTGAGTTGAAATATTTAAAAAATGGTAATTGGAGGATTGAAGCTAAAAACTTGAAACTAGATAATCAAATTGAACACTTTGAAGCAAAGCATGTAGTTTGTGCAAATGGACCTCTATCTACCCCGCGCATGCCAGAACTAGGAGGCATGGAGTTATTTTCCGGTGAAAGTTTTCATACTGCCAAATGGAATAAAGATACAGATTTAAGAGGGAAGAATGTTGGTATTATCGGAACAGGCGCTTCAGCTGCTCAAGTAATAACCTCAATAGCTGATGAAGTTAAGAAGCTAACAGTATTCCAGAGAACTCCTACTTGGGCTATAGAAAGAGAAGACCAACCCACTCCTCCAGATATAGTTGAAGCGTTCAAGGCAGGCGGATACAGCTCCAAACTAAGACACGTTGATTGGAAAAAAGAATTACCACCGGATCCAAATATTCCTTTTACATTCGAGCAACTCCATGATGAAAATTGGAATGCAGAAGTGTGTTCTCTTCTCAGTGAGAGAATCAAACAAGACGTTAAGGATCCAGAATTAGCAAAGCTTCTAACTCCTGATTATCCTTTCTTTTGCAAAAGAGTTCTTATCATAGATGATTACTTCACTACGTTTAATAAAGAAAATGTAGAACTGGTTCACGAACCGGGGGGTGTAACAGAAATAACCCGTAATGGATTGAAGGTGGCATCGGGAGATGAATATGAACTTGAAGTAATCATATATGCAACAGGATTTGATGCAGGTTTAATACCATTTCCAATTATTGGTAAGGGCGGTGTTACTTTGTCTTCTAAATTTGGAGCAAACGAAGATAATAATTATCAAATGATTTCACCAGAAACACTTTGGGGCCTTCATGTTAGAGATATGCCTAATTTTTATATGATGGTTGGACCACAGAGCTTGAATCCAGTTACCAACGTAACTTTGTTATGTGAAGAGCAAGGAAAATATATTGCAAAACTCATTTCTGATATGAAAAGACAAGGCAATAATTCTGTTGAGCCTTCTCAGAAATCTGTAGATGAGTGGACTGAAAAATGCAACGTATCTTCAAATGGAAAGATTTGGCTTCAGTGTAATAATTGGTACATGAAAGGAACAAAAGATGATGAACAGGCTGGTCGCCAGAAGTCTAAAGCCATGTGGATGGAATCTTACGAATCTTATTTGCAGCACTTAATAGGCGAAAAAGGAGGTTCTAGGAATGACCTTCTTGAATTCAATTAAATAAGCCTCGCTTCTTTTAGAAGAAAACTATTGTAATATGGGAATATCTTTAGCAATGGAGGTATAGAGATGCAATATTTTGATGTTGTTATTGTGGGCGCAGGAATATCCGGGATAGGAGCTGCATATAATTTACAGAAAAGCTGTTCGTCAAAATCTTTCACTATTTTTGAAGGAAGGGAAAACATTGGAGGAACATGGGATTTATTTAAATACCCAGGTATTAGATCAGATTCTGATATGCACACAATGGGATTCAGATTTAAACCCTGGACAGACCCAAAAACAATAGCAGATGGGCCCTCTATTCTTAAATATTTGAATGAAGCTGCCGATGAAAATAACCTAAGAGAAAAAATTCAATTTGAGACTAAAGTCAGAACAGCTCAATGGGATAGTGTCTCTGCAACTTGGAGGCTTGGGATAGAAAAAGGAAACTCTGGTTTAATCGAAGATGTTACTTGTAATGTGCTCTACCTATGCGGAGGCTACTACAATTATGATCAAGGATACCTTCCAGAATTCGAGGGATACGATGATTTTGAAGGCACAATAATTCATCCACAAAAATGGCCTGAAGATCTGAACTATGAAAACAAAAAAGTAGTTGTAATAGGAAGCGGCGCAACAGCAGTCACCATTGTTCCAGCAATGGCTGACAAAGTTTCTAAAATTACCATGCTTCAAAGGTCACCCACTTACTATATGTCCGCACCGGATCAGAGGCCGTTTGATGGCTTCATCAAGAAGTTCACTACGGAAAAGTTAGGTTACTTTCTGATCAGGTGGAAAAATATTTTGTTGGGAAGATTTTTTGTCTCGCAGGTAAAAAATAAGCCTGAAAGATGGAAAAAACTCCTGATAGATGGCGTGAGAGAGCATCTGGGTGATGATTATGATATCGACAAGCACTTTACGCCCAAGTACCAACCTTGGGATCAACGATTATGCTTTGTGCCAAACGGTGACATGTTTGAGGCCATTAAAAGAGGTAAGGCGGAAGTTGTTACGGACACCATTGATAAATTCACAAAAGAAGGAATTTTATTGAATTCGGGTGAAATGATTGATGCAGACATTATCGTAACTGCAACAGGGCTTAATATGCAGCTTCTTAATGGGATTGATATCACAATAGATAACAAAAAATTGGATATTTCAGAACATATTCAATACAAGACAATGATGTTTAGTGATGTCCCTAATTTAATCGCAACATTTGGATATACCACTGCCTCTTGGACGTTGGGGGCAGATTTAACTAGTGAGTATGCTTGCAAATTAATTAACTTGATGGATTCAAAGGGAATGGATTATTTCTATCCTGAAGCAGGCTCCGATGTTGTAGGAAATGGAGATTTCTTAGACCTTAATTCGGGTTATATACAAAGAGTGGCTCATAAACTGCCAAAACAAGGCTCTAGAGACCCTTGGATTAATACACAAAACTACATTAAAGATTTATTTCAAGTCAGATTTAAGAGTATCGAAGATTCTGATTTAAAATTTAAAAAGGCAAGTTAACTCATCCTTTTAGAAAGTCTTGAAAATGGTAAATACTTTTACCTGACTCTAAGCCAGAAAATTCTTTAATAGTGACTGCCAAATCGCTGGCTTTAACACTTCTGTATTTTTTAGCTGAGCCCAGCAGAAGTGGGTCAATTAGGTTTGGTTGTAACCACTGCCCAAATGCTTCTGCTGCCCTTTTTTCTTCCCTTGGCCCAATCAAAAGTCCAGGCCTGTAAATCGAGAGAGAATCGAAACTCAAATTAGAAATTTGTTTTTCTACTTCTCCTTTGCATTTTAAATAAAAGTTTTTAGATTCAGGATCAGCGCCTACAGAAGTCACAATAGAAAGATTAGGAATCTTCGCTTTGGATGCTGCTTTAGCTACCGCCACACAATAATCAACATCTACCTTCATAAAAGCTTCTTTAGAGCCGGCTTTTTTTATTGTTGTGCCCAAACAAACATAAACATCAGTGACTTCATCGAAAAGCGATTCCGAGCTTTGCAATTCATCAAAATTGACTACCTCGTAAGAGATCAGTTTATTTTCTGATGAAGAATGATGTCTGAGCAGTGCTGTAACTTCTATATGTGACTTTACCAACTCTTGAACAAGTAAATTTCCTATCAACCCCGTTGAGCCTGCAACTAGGGCTTTTCTTTTGTTGAGTTTTACTTCCAATACTTA
>Ga0208127_1000952_pt1 | contig 14797 bp, 10 predicted proteins | sample ETNtaG_6_FD_185751 | JGI IMG/M metagenome (GOLD analysis project Ga0208127, IMG submission 185751) | Marine microbial and viral communities from oxygen minimum zone, Eastern Pacific Ocean - ETNP201306SV45 (SPAdes) (version 2) | ecosystem: Environmental > Aquatic > Marine > Oceanic ...
AAGAATTTTAGAAAAAAATCTGAAAAACCAGTACTAAAAGGTGCAATGATTGAAGAAGACATTTACATTGGTGATGATCAACTTGAAACATTGTTTGCAATTAAGTCTAAAGAAGAATTAATTGGAGACATTATTATGTTGTTACAATCACCAGCTAAGAATGTGATTTCTGCGCTTTCGTCAAGTGGAGGAAAACTTTCTGGAATTCTTCAAACATTATCAAATAAATAATAATAAAAGTAAAATAAAAACAGAAAAATGGCAGATTTAAAAACTTTCGCAGAGCAGTTAGTAAATTTATCGGTAAAAGAGGTAAGTGAGTTAGCTGACATTTTAAAAAATGAATATGGTATTGAGCCAGCAGCAGCAGCAGTTGCAGCTCCTGCAGCAGCAGGTGGTGCAGGCGGAGATGCAGCTGAGGAAAAATCAGAATTTGATGTTGTTCTTACATCGGCAGGTGGATCTAAACTTGCAGTTGTAAAATTGGTTAAAGAATTAACAGGTTTAGGTCTTAAGGACGCTAAAGAACTTGTTGATGGTGCACCAAAAACAATCAAAGAAGCAGTAAGTAAAGACGAGGCTGAAGGATTCAAAAAATCCTTGGAAGAAGCTGGTGCTGAGGTTGAGCTTAAATAAGCCCAATTTAAATCACATTAAGGCATAGTTATAAATTGTATTTATGACTATGCCTTTTGGTGTGCTTAACTGATTTTCATTATTCATTTTTTAAAAACAAAACTATATGTCAACTAGATTAGCTGAAAGAATTAACTTTTCATCAATAAAGAATGCTAGTAAATATCCTGACTTTTTGGATATTCAGATCAAATCTTTTAAAGATTTCTTTCAATTAGAAACAAAATCAGACGAACGTGGTGAGGAAGGTTTATATAATACTTTTCAAGATAACTTTCCAATTACTGATGCTAGGAATCAGTTTGTATTAGAATTCCTAGATTATTTTGTTGATCCACCAAGGTACTCAATTCAAGAGTGTATTGAAAGAGGATTAACTTACAGTGTACCATTGAAAGCAAGACTAAAGTTGTATTGTACTGATCCAGAGCATGAGGATTTTGAAACTATTGTACAAGACGTATATCTGGGTACTATACCTTACATGACTCCGAGCGGTACATTCTGTATAAATGGAGCTGAAAGAGTTGTGGTTTCACAGCTGCATAGATCTCCTGGTGTTTTCTTTGGTCAATCTTTTCATGCAAACGGAACAAAGCTATACTCAGCTCGTGTAATCCCGTTTAAAGGTTCGTGGATAGAATTTGCAACTGACATTAACAGTGTAATGTATGCTTACATAGACAGAAAAAAGAAATTACCTGTTACTACATTGTTTAGAGCTATAGGTTATGAAAGAGACAAAGACATATTAGAAATTTTTGATTTAGCTGAAGAGATTAAGGTTTCAAAAGCAAATCTTAAAAAATATTATGGTAGAAAACTTGCAGCACGTGTATTAAATACTTGGCATGAGGATTTTGTTGACGAAGATACAGGTGAGGTAGTTTCTATAGAAAGAAACGAGATTGTTCTTGATAGAGATACAGAAATTGATAAAGAAAATGTTGAAGAAATTATTGAATCAGGTGTAAAAACTATTTTAATACACAAAGAAATAACTCAACAAGGTGAGTACGCAATTATTCATAATACACTTCAAAAAGACCCTACAAATTCTGAAAAAGAAGCTGTAGAGCATATTTACAGACAATTAAGAAATGCTGAACCGCCAGATGAGGAAACAGCTAGAGGAATTATTGATAAATTATTTTTTAGTGATCAAAGGTATAATTTGGGTGATGTAGGTAGATATAGAATGAATAAAAAACTTGGTTTGGATATAGGAATGGACAAGCAAGTTTTAACAACTGAAGATATCATTACTATCATTAAATATTTGATCGAACTTATAAATTCTAAAGCTGAGATTGATGATATAGATCATTTATCTAATAGAAGAGTAAGAACTGTTGGCGAACAACTTTCATCACAATTTGGTGTTGGACTTGCTAGAATGGCAAGAACTATTAGAGAAAGAATGAATGTTCGTGATAATGAAGTATTTACACCAATTGATCTTATTAATGCAAAAACCCTATCGTCTGTTATTAATTCATTTTTTGGTACAAATCAGTTGTCACAATTTATGGATCAAACCAATCCTCTTGCTGAAATTACACATAAAAGAAGATTGTCCGCTCTAGGACCTGGAGGTCTATCTAGGGAAAGAGCTGGATTTGAAGTACGTGATGTTCACTATACTCATTACGGAAGGTTATGTCCGATTGAAACACCTGAAGGACCAAATATTGGTTTGATTTCTTCACTTGGTGTTTTTGCTAAAATAAATAATATGGGATTCATTGAAACTCCATATAGAAAAGTAAAAGATGGAATTGTAGATCTAAAGTCTGATCCTATATATTTGAGTGCTGAGGAGGAAGAGAATAAACTTATTGCTCAATCAAATATAAATGTTGATAAGTCAGGAAAAATATTAGATGATAAAGTTATCGCAAGACAAGAAGGTGATTTTCCTTTAATTGAACCTGAAAATGTTCATTATACTGATGTAGCTCCTAATCAAATTGCATCAATTTCTGCTTCATTAATTCCATTCTTGGAACATGATGACGCGAATCGTGCACTTATGGGATCTAATATGATGCGTCAAGCTGTACCGTTATTATTACCACAATCTCCAATAGTTGGTACTGGACTTGAGAAGCAGGTAGCTTCTGATTCTAGAGTATTAATTAATGCTGAAGCTGATGGAGTTGTTGAATATGTTGATGCAAATGAGATCATAATTAAATACAGCAGAAATAAGAATGAAGTTTTAACAAGTTTTGACTCTGATGTAGTCACCTACAAACTCACAAAGTTTAAAAAGACTAATCAAGGTACGTGTGTTAACTTAAAATCTATTGTTTCTAAAGGTGATAAAGTAAAAAAAGGTCAGGTTCTTTGTGAAGGATACGCAACAAATAACGGTGAATTGGCACTTGGAAGAAATATTCAAGTTGCATTCATGCCATGGAAAGGATATAATTTTGAGGATGCTATTGTTATCTCAGAAAAAGTTGTAAGAGATGATGTGTTTACATCAATTCATATTGACGAATATTCGATTGAGGTTAGAGACACAAAACTTGGTAACGAAGAATTAACAAATGATATTCCAAATGTTTCTGAAGAAGCAACCAAAGATCTTGATGAAAATGGTATGATTAGAATTGGAGCCGAAATTAATGCCGGAGATATTCTAATCGGAAAAATTACTCCAAAGGGTGAGAGTGATCCAACTCCAGAGGAAAAGTTACTAAGAGCTATTTTTGGAGATAAAGCAGGTGATGTCAAAGATGCATCATTGAAAGCTCCTCCATCTTTAAATGGAGTTGTAATTGATAAGAAATTATTTGCAAGATCAGTTAAAGATAAAAGAAAGAGAATTCAAGATAAAGAAGATCTTAAATTATTAGAAGATTCTTATGACGTTAAATTTTCTGACTTAAAAAATATTTTAGTTGAAAAACTTTACAGCGTCTTAAATGGAAAAACCTCTCAAGGTGTGTTTAATGATCTAGGTGAAGAAGTTTTTCCTAAGGGAAAAAAGTTTACTCAAAAAATGTTGAATTCAGCAGATGATTTTGCTCACTTGGTTTCAACTAAATGGGTTACAGATAAATCAACAAATGAAATTGTATCTCAAATAATTCATAATTATAAGATTAAGGAAAATGATTTACAAGGTTCATTGAGAAGAGAAAAATTCACCATTTCTGTTGGTGACGAATTACCTTCAGGTATTTTAAAGCTAGCAAAAGTTTATATAGCTAAAAAGAGAAAGCTAAAAGTTGGTGATAAAATGGCAGGTAGACATGGTAACAAAGGTATTGTTGCTAAAATTGTTAGAGAAGAAGATATGCCATTCTTAGAAGACGGAAAACCTGTTGATATTGTTTTAAATCCCCTAGGTGTACCTTCAAGGATGAATATTGGTCAGATTTATGAAACAGTTCTGGGATGGGCTGGTTTAAAGCTTGACAAAAAATATGCAACTCCGATATTTGATGGTGCCTCAATTGATGAAATTAATAAAATTACTGATGAAGCAGGTTTACCTAAATTTGGACATACTTATCTTTATGATGGAGGTACCGGTGAGAAATTTGATCAACCTGCTACAGTTGGAGTCATTTACATGCTTAAGCTAGGTCATATGGTGGATGATAAAATGCATTCAAGATCTATTGGGCCATACTCATTAATCACTCAACAGCCATTAGGTGGTAAAGCACAGTTCGGTGGTCAAAGATTTGGAGAAATGGAGGTTTGGGCACTTGAAGCTTATGGTGCTTCTAGTACTTTAAGAGAAATACTTACGGTTAAATCAGATGATGTTGTTGGAAGAGCCAAAACTTACGAAGCTATCGTCAAAGGAGAATCGATGCCAACACCTGGATTACCTGAGTCATTTAATGTATTAATGCATGAGCTTAAAGGACTTGGATTAGATATTAGATTAGAAGAATAATAAATTTTACACACAAATTATGCGTAGAAAAAAAGATAATACTGCAATTAAATTTAACAAAATTTCTATAGGTTTAGGTTCCCCGGAATCTATTTTATCTACTTCTAGAGGAGAGGTATTAAAACCTGAAACCATTAATTATAGAACTCATAAACCTGAAAGAGATGGTTTATTTTGTGAAAGAATTTTTGGACCAGTTAGAGATTACGAGTGTGCATGTGGTAAATATAAAAGAATCAGATACAAGGGAATTGTTTGTGATAGGTGTGGTGTTGAGGTAACCGAAAAAAAAGTCAGAAGGGACAGAATTGGACATATAAATTTAGTTGTTCCTGTTGCTCATATATGGTACTTTAGATCACTCCCTAACAAGATAGGATATCTTTTAGGACTTCCTTCTAAAAAGTTAGATATGATTATCTACTATGAAAGGTATGTTGTTATCCAACCTGGTACTGCAAAGAATATCGAAGGAGAACCATTAAATAAAATGGATTTTCTTACAGAGGAAGAATATTTAAATGTTTTAGAATCTTTACCTCAAGAAAATATGTATTTAGATGATAATGATCCTGAAAAGTTTATCGCTAAAATGGGTGCTGAATGTTTAATTGAACTATTATCTAGAATTAATTTAGACGAACTCTCTTATGAACTAAGAGATAAAGCTAATAATGAGACTTCTAAGCAAAGAAAAACAGAAGCATTGAAAAGATTACAGGTTGTTGAATCTTTCAGAGAAGGAAACTTAAATCGTGAAAATTTACCTGAGTGGATGATAATGAAGGCTATTCCTGTAATTCCACCTGAATTAAGACCTCTAGTTCCACTTGATGGTGGTAGATTTGCAACATCTGATCTTAACGATTTGTATAGAAGAGTTATTATCAGAAACAACAGATTAAAAAGACTTATAGAGATTAAAGCACCTGAAGTTATTCTTAGAAATGAAAAAAGAATGCTACAAGAATCAGTTGATTCTTTATTTGACAACACAAGAAAGTCATCAGCTGTAAAAACAGAGTCAAATAGACCCCTTAAGTCTTTATCTGACTCTCTTAAAGGTAAGCAAGGTAGGTTTAGACAAAATTTATTAGGTAAGAGAGTTGATTATTCTGCAAGATCTGTTATTGTAGTTGGGCCTGACCTAAAGCTTTTCGAATGTGGACTTCCAAAAAATATGGCAGCAGAACTCTACAAGCCTTTTATCATCAGAAAGTTGATGGAAAGAGGAATTGTTAAAACTGTTAAATCTGCAAGGAAAATTATTGATAGAAGAGATCCTGTAGTTTGGGATATTTTAGAGAACGTTCTTAGAGGTCATCCTGTTTTATTGAACAGAGCACCTACACTTCACAGACTAGGAATTCAAGCCTTTCAACCAAAATTAATCGAAGGAAAAGCAATACAATTGCACCCGTTAGTATGTACAGCATTTAACGCAGATTTTGATGGTGATCAGATGGCAGTTCATTTACCGCTTGGACCGGAAGCTATATTGGAGGCTCAACTTCTTATGTTGGCTTCTCATAACATATTAAATCCTGCAAACGGTTCCCCGATAACTGTTCCTTCTCAGGATATGGTACTAGGACTTTATTATATGACTAAACAAAAAGTATCAACTGCCGATGTTAAAGTAATTGGAGAGGGTCTCACTTTCTATTCTCCTGAAGAGGTTATTATAGCATATAATGAAAACAAAGTTGATTTAAATGCTACAATAAAAGTAAAGACTAAGGATTTAGATTCTGAAAACAAATTAGTTGATAAAATAATTGAAACTACAGTAGGTAGAGTTTTATTTAATGAAAAAGTTCCAGAAAGAGCGGGTTACATAAATGAAGTTCTTACAAAAAAATCACTTAGAGATATTATTGGTGATATTCTAAAGATCACAAGTGTCCCTGAGACAGCTGAGTTTCTTGATGAAATAAAAACTTTAGGTTACAAGTTCGCATTTCAGGGAGGACTGTCATTTAGTCTTGGTGATATCATCATTCCAAACGAAAAATTTGAAATGATAAACTCTGCAAATAAGCAGGTTGATGTAATCAGATCAAATTATAATATGGGTCTGATAACAAACAATGAGAGATATAATCAGGTAATTGATATTTGGACATCTACTAATGCTGAGTTAACCGAATTGTCAATGAAAAGAATTAGAGAAGATCAGCAAGGTTTTAATTCTGTATATATGATGTTAGATTCCGGAGCGAGAGGTTCTAAAGAACAAATTAGACAGTTAACTGGAATGAGAGGTTTAATGGCAAAACCAAAAAAATCTACCGCAGGTGGAGGAGAAATTATCGAAAATCCAATTCTTTCTAACTTTAAAGAAGGACTTTCAATTTTAGAATACTTCATATCAACACACGGAGCAAGAAAAGGTTTAGCTGATACAGCACTAAAAACTGCAGATGCTGGTTATTTAACCAGAAGATTAGTGGATGTTTCACAAGATGTTATTATTACAGAGGATGACTGTGGGACTTTAAGAGGTATCAAAGTATCCGCATTAAAGAAGAATGAAGAAGTTGTTGAAAAACTTGGAGATAGAATAGTCGGAAGGACCTCGCTTCAAGATGTTTATGATCCAGTTTCTGGTGAGTTACTTGTAAAATCAGGTGAGTTGATAAACGAATTATTAGCTGATAAAGTTGAAAATTCTTCTGTTGAAACCGTTGAAGTTAGGTCAGCTTTAACATGTGAGTCTAAGAGAGGAATATGTGCTAAATGCTACGGAAGAAATCTTGCAACTGGAAAAGATGTACAGATGGGCGAAGCAGTTGGCGTAGTTGCAGCTCAGTCTATTGGTGAGCCTGGAACCCAGTTGACACTAAGAACTTTCCACGTAGGTGGTATTGCTGGAAACATTTCTGAGGAAAACAGTGTTATTTCCAAATTTGACGGAAATATTGAAATAGAAGATTTAAAAACTGTTAAAGGAAAAAATAATGATGGAGAAGAAGTTGAAATTGTAATTTCTAGAACATCTGAAATAAAAATTTCTGATCCAAATACAGGTTTAACATTAAGTAACAATACAATTCCTTATGGGTCTTTTCTGTATGTCAAAAACAAGAAAAAGATTAAAAAAGGAACTGTTGTATGTGAATGGGATCCTTATAATGGAGTAATAATTTCTGATTATGCTGGAAAAATTAGCTATGAAAATATTGAACAAGGATTAACTTTTGAGGTTGAAATCGATGAACAAACTGGATTTCAGGAAAAAGTGATTATTGAATCAAGAAATAAAAAGCTTATTCCAACATTACATGTAAAGAACTCTAAAAATGAAATTATAAGATCATATAACCTTCCTGTTGGAGCACATCTTGTTGTAAATGATGGAGATAAAATTGATCTCGGTAAAATCTTGGTTAAAATTCCTAGAAAATCAGCAAAAACTGGTGATATTACTGGTGGTTTACCTAGAGTTACAGAATTATTTGAAGCAAGAAACCCTTCAAACCCTGCTATTGTTAGTGAAATTGATGGTGTTGTATCTTTTGGAAAAATTAAAAGAGGAAATAGAGAGATTATAATTGAAGCTAAAACTGGAGAAGTAAGAAAATATCTTATAAAACTATCAAACCAGATTTTAGTTCAAGAAAATGATTTTGTAAAAGCTGGAACTCCAATGTCTGAAGGATCTATTACTCCGAATGATATACTTAATATTAAAGGACCTTCAGCTGTTCAGCAATATTTGGTTAACGAGGTACAAGAAGTATATAGATTACAGGGTGTAAAAATAAACGATAAGCATTTTGAAGTTGTTGTTCGACAAATGATGAGGAAAGTTAAAATTCAAGATTCTGGAGATACAATTTTCCTACAAGATCAGCTTGTCCACAAGTCTGATTTCATAGATGAAAATGATAGTATTTATGGAAAGAAAATTGTAGAGGATGCAGGTGATTCCCAAACATTCAAGGTTGGCCAAATAATTTCCTCAAGAGACTTCAGAGATGAAAATTCAATTTTGACTCGAGAAGATAAGAGTTTAGTGGTAGCAAGAGATGCTAGACCGGCAACTGCAACTCCTATTCTTCAGGGAATTACAAAAGCTTCATTACAAACTAAGTCATTTATTTCTGCTGCTTCATTCCAAGAAACAACTAAAGTTTTAAATGAATCTGCGGTTAATGCAAGGGTTGATTATCTTGACGGATTGAAAGAAAATGTAATTGTTGGTCATAGAATCCCTGCTGGTACTGGTCTTAGAAAGTATGACGATATTTTAGTAGGATCCAAGGAAAGTTATGATGAGCTTATGGATGCTTCTATGCCTGATCAGGAAATGAATACTAATTAATTTTTTTTATGGAAAAAAATAAAGATCCCAAAGGAAAGATTAATATTGAATTAGATGAAAAAGTAGCAGAAGGAACTTATTCCAATTTAGCTATTATTAATCATTCTGTTTCAGAGTTTGTTATTGACTTTGTTTCCATAATGCCCGGATCTCCTAAGAATAAAGTAAAATCAAGAATTATTATTACACCACAGCATGCTAAAAAATTAGCTAAGGCTTTAAATGATAATATCAGTAGATTTGAAGATAACTTTGGTTCTATAAAAGACTATGATAACCCAAAATTTCAATTGAATTTTGGTCCAACAGGTAAAGCTTAATTTAATTAGGTTAATTGAGTTTACCTTTTTACTTTTGATATATGCAGGAGGAAAAGGTTATTTTAGTTGACGAGCTTGATAATCAATTAGGTTTAATGCCTAAAATGGAGGCTCATTTAAAAGGGTTATTGCACCGAGCATTTTCGGTCATCATTTTCAATAGTGAAGGCAAAATATTACTTCAAAAGAGAGCTTCTACTAAATATCACACTCCAAACCTTTGGTCTAATACTTGCTGTAGTCATCAAAGACAACATGAAAATAATATTGATGCTGGTAAAAGAAGACTTAAAGAGGAGATGGGTTTCGTTACAGATCTACAGAACTTTGATTCTTTCATTTACAAGGTAAAATTCCCAAATGGTCTAACGGAACATGAAAATGATCATATTATATTGGGAGTTTACGATGGGATACCAAAACCAAATCCTGAAGAGGTTGATGAATGGAAGTGGATGTGTATTAATAAACTTGTTGTAGACATGAAAAACAACCCTGCAAATTATACAGCTTGGTTTAGAATAATTATGGACAAATATTCTCAAAGTTTAATAAAATGGAAATCACAGTAAGTAGAAAAGCACACTTTAATGCAGCTCATAGACTTTATAATAAAAACTGGTCTGATCATAAAAATGCAAATGTTTTTGGAAAATGTAATAATCCAAATTATCATGGACATAACTATGAATTGATAGTTAGTGTCACAGGAAAAATTAATCCTGAAACAGGTTATGTTATTGATATGGGTGAACTAAAAAATATTATAAAAAAAGAGATTGAAGAAAGATTAGATCATAAAAACTTAAATTTAGATATCGCATATTTTTCAAAAGTAATACCATCAGCAGAAAATATATGTATTTTCATTTATGACATATTGAGGCAAAATATCAATTCTGAATTTAAATTATCTGTTAGATTATACGAAACACCTCGTAACTTTGTAGAATACTCTGGTTAATGAAAGATATTTTTTTTAATACAAAAAAACTAATTGAATCTTTTGGTTTTAATATTGTCGGTTTTGATTTCGATAGGCCTTGGGGTGGTTTTTTATTAATTGATGAATCACAATCTAAAGAATTTATATCTAAGTTTATTTCAAAAGAAAAGCTACAGATTGATGATAAAGTAAGTCCAAAAATTTTAATTGTAAATCCAAAATCGAGACTTTCATGGCAATATCATTTCAGAAGAAAAGAAATTTGGAGAATCTTAAAAAATAAAGTTGGTATTATTAGATCAATGGATGATCATGAAAATGAAATGGAAATTTTCAAAGAGGATGATGTAATTCACTTTCAGAAAGAAGAAAGGCATCGATTAATTGGTTTATCAGATTTTGGTATAGTTGCAGAAATTTGGATTCACACTGACACGGATAATCCATCAGATGAGGATGATATTGTTAGGTTACAGGATGATTACTCTAGGGCGTAGAAATTATTTTTTTTGCATAATATGAATCCTTAAGCTTATCCGAAAAATTAGCATATATTTTTTCTAAATAGTTTTCATTAATGCTTTCTTTATACTTAAATGCAATGAAGGCCGATAGCGGACTTGAGTTATTGTTAATACTATAATTAACTATTAATAATATTTTCTTTTGATTTATCTTAATTCTTTTTTCTTCAATTAAATTATAGTTTTTTTGATCACCCTCCACTGAAAATTTTATTTGATCAGCTAACAGCTCTAAATCTTTCTCATCGTATTTTTCTATTTGAGTTTTTAATTTATAATATTCAGAGTTCATCACAGAGTTCTCTATTTTTCCATTATATTCAAACTTTTCTTTGGAACTTGTAAATATTAATTTAGATGATGGTTCTGAAAAAAAACTATATGATTTTGTTGAATTTTTTGATTCCATCCTTATTGCTAACTCTAGTGGTTCATTTATGTAGGCAGTTAAATTAACTTTTTCATCTACAACCTTACTTGAATCTAAAACTATATTTTCATCTACTTTAACTAAATAAATAGTAGAATTATTTAGACCACTAATTTTTCCGCTGATTTTTATTTCATCTTTATCTGAAAAACATGAGTAAATAACAACAAAAATAATAACAACAATTTTTTTCATTTATATATCTAGCCAGTATGTGAGTTTAAGATTAATTGATCTGTTTTTTACTCTTGGAATAAATATGCTGTCGTACCTGTTTTCGGTATAATAATTATCATTGTATACAAGGAATAAATCTGAAAGAGGGGCAAATCTCCATTGAAGTCTTGTATTCAAACTTAAATTATTATTTTGATTGCTATATTGAACAAGTGTTGCCCAATAAACGTTTTTCGAAAAGGTGAATTCCATTCTTGGTGATATTAAGAATATTTTAGCTGACGAATATGATTCTGGTAAATCTACTTTATCGTATTTCATTTGAATCGAACTGGTAAATTTTGGTCTTATTCTTTGACTTAATTCTAAATCAATAGATGTTTTATAACCATTGTAGAATTTACCAAAAGATGGATTTATTTGATAAGTAAAATCTTTTGAGTAGTCAGAGTTAAAAGAAAAATCAAAGTTTGTATAATAGTAATCACTATTAGCTGGAAGTGGGTTTCCGTTATTAGTGCCTGTAGGATCAAAATTTTCATATAAATATGTATATCTATTCCACATTGTGAAATTAATTCTACTACTATTTCTTAGTTCTGCAGCCCATTTTGATATGATATAGTAATCAGAAATTTCATTATTTATACTTGGCTTTAAAACATAAACAGGTGTAATTTCAATGCTGTGATTAATTAATTTTGATTCATTGGGCCAAAATGTATATCTAATTTCTGGATATAATTTAATTATATCAGTTCTTCTAATAAATCCAAGATCTGATCGAAAATCTTCTCCAATATATGAGCCAGCGATTCTCGTGCTAAAAGTTCTTGATTCATAAGTTGTACTTATACCAAAAGACGTTGAATCATCATTATTTTCAGGTGAATAGGATTTATGAAAATAATATTTACCGCTCCACTTACTATTAATATCTCTTAGATTATAATCAAACCCTATAACCCTGTTAAATTTTTCATTATTGTTTAAAAAATCATAATCACTTGTAGCATCTCTATTTATGAAAAATGCATTAAAGTTGGATCTGCCAAAAACTTTTTGTTGAAGAACAAATATTGAATTATTAAATGCTGAAATTTCGTTATCTAAATCTTGCTCGGTTTGCATATTTAGTAATCCTACCCTAAGTTTTTTATTTATGTTACCGCTAAGTCTTAGTCCAGCTATAATTTTATTTTGAATATTATTTCCGTTTAAATCTTTTGCTATTCCAATTCTCCTGGAAAAAAACGGTCTAGCTTCTCTTCCGTTTCCAAGCTCTGTGAATAGATCACTATTTTCAATAAAGAATTGTCTTTTTTCAGGAAGAGAAATTTCAAATCTCGTAAGGTTAGTAACCTGCTGATCAACCTCTACTTGAGAGAAATCAGGATTTACGGTTAGGTCAAGGGTTAAAGAGTTGTCAAGAATAAATTTAGCATCACCACCAAATTCAAAATCATCACCTTTAATAGTATTTTGAAAATCATTATATGCAATGCTATTAATATATGGGATAAAAGATTTTTTTGAAACTGATTTTCCAAGAGGTCTTTCAAAATACATGTCTCCCGTAAAAGCTAAATTAAAAAACATTAAATTTTCGGGTGCAAGATTCCAGGTTATCCATGAATTACTTTTGGTATTCCTCATGTAAGAATTTACTCTCCATTTTGTTTCTCCCTCTCTATATTTAAAAGCAGCTAATGGTATTTTCCATTCAGTTATATAAAAGTCATCATAAATTTTAGATTCTGAAAACCATTTAATATCCCAGGTCATATCCCAATCCCTCATACCATTCCCTCCATTGAATAGCAACATATCTCTTTGAATTCCTAAATGGTTGCTTCCAATTACAAATGCATTATTACCATCATTGAAAGTGTCAAAAATCATTGTTATATTATCAGAATTTCCAGCTTGAAAATCTCTTCTTAAGGTATTTGATTTTAAATCTTCTTTTTTAACAAATACCTTGATTCCAACATACAGAAAATTATCATCATTCATCACTTTTATAATTGCCTGATTTTTGCTTGTTATTCCGTGATTTGGAAAAGATTCATAAAAGTTGGTAGCAGGTGATGCAAGAGACCAATCAGACTCGTCTAGAACTCCATCAACAATTATTTCATTGTCTGTATACTTAACAAATAGCTCTTTCTTGTCATTGTAAGCTTCAGAAATATGGGTTATCAGAAAAAGAAAAATAAATAGGATTTTTTTCAAAAGTGTCATTTTAACAAAAATATATAATAATTTTAATTGAAATTGGTTCTTTAACAAAACTTTAAAATGAGAATATTTATAATTGTATTATGTGCATTTTATTATATTTTTTTAAATAATAATCTTGAAGATGGATTTGTTTATTTAAATGATATTGATGATAGTATAATTGTTGATTTAAAGTATTATTCTTCTGAAAATTTTACAGGTAGATTTGTAGATGGTTATCTTGCAAATAAAGCTATTTTAACAAATGAGGCTGGTATAGCTCTATCAAATGCTCAAAAAGATTTTAATAAACTTGGATACTCACTAATATTATATGATGCTTATAGACCTCAGTCAGCGGTTGATTTTTTTGTTCGATGGTCTACTAATTTAAACGATACTATTTTTAAAAATTTATATTATCCTGACATTAAAAAATCAAATTTATTTAAACTAGGATACATAGCATATAAATCTGGTCATTCTAGAGGTAGTACAATCGATGTATCTCTTGTTGATATTACAACTAATAAAGAAATTGATATGGGTACTATATTTGATTATTTTGGTATCGAATCTCACACATTTTATGATAATCTTACAGAAAATCAAAAAGCAAACCGACTACTTCTTTATGAAATAATGTCTAATAACGGGTTTCAAAATTATTCGAAAGAGTGGTGGCATTATACTTTGAAAAATGAACCTTTTCAAAAATATTTCAATTTTCTAATAAATTAATTAGTGTGATTTTATCTTTTCAGGCTAAAGTGTGCTCTAAATGTTTTGATAATTTCGGTTCCAGGTTCTTCATATTTTACTGTGAACCAATAGTCAGTTGCTGGTAGTGGTTTTCCGTTAAATGTTCCATCCCAACCTTCACTAAGAGGACTTAGTTGTTTTAGTAGCTTACCGTATCTATCAAAGATGTATATTGTTGACAGAGGTCTGGTATCAATACCTATGATTTGCCAAGTGTCATTGTATCCATCTCCGTTAGGTGTAAAGAATCTTGGATAATCAATCACTAATACAGACTTAGTTCCGATTCCACAGCCATTTAAGTCTCTAACGGTAATTATGTGTTCACCAGGGCTAACATCCGTAAATGTTCCATTTAATTGCCATGGTCCATCATCTAAGCTATATTCATAATCACCACTTCCAACAGCATTCGCTTCGATTACATGTTCTTCCGCAAAGGCAAGTGTAGTGACCACTGCTTCTACAATAGCAGGTGAGCTAGGGATTACTTCTGTTGTAACTTCTCTTCTACAGCCAGTCAATATATCAGT
>Ga0208127_1000954_pt1 | contig 14783 bp, 5 predicted proteins | sample ETNtaG_6_FD_185751 | JGI IMG/M metagenome (GOLD analysis project Ga0208127, IMG submission 185751) | Marine microbial and viral communities from oxygen minimum zone, Eastern Pacific Ocean - ETNP201306SV45 (SPAdes) (version 2) | ecosystem: Environmental > Aquatic > Marine > Oceanic ...
CAGGCTGAATTATTTGATTCTGCACCTATTTCAAACACTACTTTTTCTGCATCAGGAGGTTCTGATACCACAACTTACTTTCTTTCTGCTAGTTACTTAGCTCAAGAAGGTGTTGCAGCTGGTGGAGATAAAGACTTCTTTGATAGATCTACTTTAACTGCAAACTTTGTTTCTGATTTAAATGACGATTTAAAAGTCTTTTTCAATACAAAGTATTCTAACCTAAAAGGAAATGGACTTGGAGGAAATCAAATTTTTAATGCTTTAAATTTTGATCCATCTATTTCACCAATGGTTGATGGAGCATATGGAATGAGTAGTACTATTACTCAAGAAGTTATCAACCCTCTTGCTGGTGTTGCTAATTCTTACAGTAAAAGTAAAACTGATAAATTAATTGGTAAGATTGAATTACAGTACGATCTTTTAGATAACCTAAAAATTACTTCAAGATTTGGTTATTCTGCTATTTTTCAAACAGGTAAAGGATTTACACCTTTACAGTTCTATGGAGTTGGTCATAACAGAACAAACGCTAATGAGGACTTAACACCAAGAACTGAAGATGATCATAACAGAGTTAACGAGTTTAAACAGAACTGGTTTAACTACACTTATGAAATATTTGGAAATTATGACTTTTCAATAGATGATGAGCATAACTTTAATGTTTTTGCTGGATTTACAATTGGTAAGTCAACTTCAAATGGTCTTTCTGGAAGTAATGTGGATGTACCTTTTAACTCATGGACTTATGCTGACTTGAGTTCTGCCTCTGGTGGAATTGAAGATCAAACAACTGGTTCATGGCAAGGTGTTAGTAGAAGTGTATCTTTAATGGGTAGAGTTGAGTATGATTTTAACGAAAAATATTTAGCATCCCTTACAGTTAGAAGAGACGGTTCTACAAGTTTTGGTAAAAACAATAAGTTTGCAATTTTCCCATCTGCATCTTTAGGATGGGTTGCTTCTAATGAAGACTTTTTCGAATCAGAGACAATTAACTTCCTTAAATTAAGAGCTAGTTATGGATCTGTTGGAAATGATAATGCAAGCCCTCAGTTTGGAACGATTTCAACATTCCCAAGATATTCATTTGATGGAAGTATAATCAGTGGATCAACTTTACTTGGTATTCCTAATGATGACGTTTCTTGGGAAAATCAAATCCAAACTAACGTTGGTGTTGACCTAAGAATGTTTGATTCAAGATTAAGTTTAACTGCTGATTACTTCATTAAAACTGTTGATGATCTTTTATTCAGTCCTACTCTTTCACTTTATTTAGGTATTCCAGCATATCCAGTTGCTAACATTGGAAAAACTGAGACGAAAGGATATGAAATTAGCTTATCATATGGTGATGAAATTTCTGAAAATGTAAGTTTTAATACAACATTTAATTTTACAACTGCTGAAAATTTAGTTGAAGAAATTAATAATGGTGATAAATACATTTGGGGATCAGGTTATGGTATTCCGTACAAAAATCTAACTCAGTTTAGACAAGGTGAATCACCTGGAATTTTCTGGGGTTACAAGACTGATGGAATATTCCAATCTCAAGCTGAGGTTGATGCTCATGCTACTCAACCAAATGCACAAGCTGGTGATATCAGATATGTAGATGTCGACGGAAACGGAGTAATCGACGCTGAAGATAGAACAAAAATTGGTGATCCATTCCCTGACTTTACTTTAGGTTGGAATTTCAATTTAAATGTTTCTGACTTTGATTTAACAGTATTTACATACGCATCTGTAGGAAATGATATCTACAGAGGTTATGAAAGAGGATTAAACTATACTAATAAATTTGCTTCTGTATTAAACAGATGGACTGGTCCTGGTACTAGTACAACTGAGCCTAGATACAGCTTCGTTGATGGAAATGATAACCAAAGAGTATCTGACAGATATGTTGAAGATGGAAGTTTCCTTAAAATCAAAAACATTCAATTAGGATACAATATCCCACTGAGTTCAGATTCTTATTTCTCCAGTGCAAGAGTGTATGCATCTGCAAAAAATGCATTTACTTTCACTGACTATACTGGATACGATCCAGAAATTTCAAATGGAGGAAACACAGTTCTTGATACTGGTGTTGATAGAGGAACTTATCCTTCTCCAAGAGTAATTTCTTTAGGAGTAAAACTTAAATTTTAAAAATATTTCTTATGAAAAATATATTATATAAAAACATTTTATTAGTCTTTATCTCACTAGGAATTATTTCTTGTGAAGATCACGTTGACTATGAAGCATCTGAGGGATATACTATTGTTGCTTCAGATTATTTTGCAAAGCCAGCTGATTATGAAGCAGCTTTGGTTGGTACTTACGATCCTCTAGGGTGGAACATATACACCGTAATGATTGGGGATATGGCCACTGAAAATTCTCTTTGTGGTGGTGAAAGTGCTACTGATGTTATCGGATTACAAAAAATTGATGACATGATCCACAATCCTGTTAATGATCAATTGGAATCAACATGGAAGTGGATGTACGAAGGTGTAAACAGAGCTAATTATTTAGTTGAAAACAAAGATAAAATAGATTTTCCTAGAAAATCTGAGTTATACGGAGAAGTTCATTTTTTAAGAGCTTACTACTACTTTGAATTAGTTAAGTTATTTGGTGGAGTTCCTTTATTTACAGAGGGAAGACTTACTGCAGGTGATTCTGCTACTTTAGAAAGAGCAACTGCCGCTGAAGTTTATGCTCAAATAGAATCAGACCTTCAGGCTGCTATTGCTGCATTACCTGCAGCAAAAAGTACAGACGGAAGAGCTACTTCTTTTGCTGCTCATGCTTTACTTGGAAAAGTTTACTTGTACCAAGATAAATTTGATGAGGCTGCAAGTATTTTAGATCCATTAATTGGTGTTTATACTTTAGTTCCTAACCTTGCGAATGTATTTTTACCATCAGGTGAAAATGGTCCTGAATCAGTATTTGAAGTTCAGCACGTTAAGAACTCAAACTGGTGGGATTGGGGATTCCCTCAAGGAGGTGAAGGAAACTTTGGAATTATTCACCATGGACCAAGAGGATATAACGGATCTGTATATACTTCAGGTTGGAGTTTTAATGTTCCTACTCAAGCTCTTTACGATGCTTTTGAAGATGGAGACTCAAGAAGAGATGTTGCAATTTTAGACATTCAGGCTTGGGCTGATCAAACTGGTGCTGAATACACTACTGGTTACGAGCACACAGGATATTTTAATCATAAATATATCCCAAGAGCTGGTGGAACTGCTGCACAGGGTGAATTAAACCATGAAACAAACTATAGAGTTATTAGATATGCTGATGTTCTACTTATGGCTGCCGAAGCTAACAATAGAAAATCAACTCCGGACGATGCAAAAGCATTGAACTTATTAAACCAAGTTAGAGCTAGAGCATTTGGAAACAATTCCAAAGCGTCAAGTTCAACTGGAGCAACATTAACTCAGGAAATTTGGGACGAAAGAATGCTTGAGTTTGCTATGGAAGGTCATAGATTTTTTGATCTTGTAAGAACTGGTCAAGCTGCTAGTAAAATTTCAGGATTTGTTGCTGGAAAACATGAAGTTTTTCCAATACCACAAACTGAAATTGATATCTCAGGTTTAACTCAAAATCCAGGATACTAACCAATAATATTATTAAATATGAAAACAATAAATAAAATATTTACTTTACTTTTCGTTTTTACAGCATTTATCAGCTGTAAGGAGGATTTTCTTGAAGAAACAGACTTCGGGATTGTTGCTCCAACGAATGTAAATGCAACTTTTAACATAACACAAGACAATACAGGTCTTGTAACTATTACACCAACTGCAGATGGTGCTGTTAGTTTTGATGTTGATTATGGTGATGGTAGCGAACCTGCTACTGGAATTGCTATAGGAAAGCATACTAAACACACTTATACTGAAGGTAATCATACAGTTGGAATTATAGCTAACGGACTAGGAGGATTAAAAACTGCAGCTACTGTTGATTTAGTAGTTTCTTTTAAAGCTCCTCAAAATTTAGTAGTGGCTATCACAAACAGTGCTACAATTTCTCAACAAGTTGATGTTGTAGCAACTGCTGACTTTGCAACTACTTTTGATGTTGATCCAGGTGTTGCTGGTGCTGATGCAGTAAGTGCAAATATTGGTGAAACTGCTTCTTATAAGTATGCAGAAGCTGGTACTTACACAATTACTGTAACTGCTAAGGGTGGTGCAATTGAAACAACAAGCTACTCTGAAGAATTTGAAGTTACTAAAATTCTACAACCAGTTGCTTCTGCTCCAACACCAAGAAACAGACCTTCAAGTTCTGTAATTTCTCTTTATGGATCTGCTTATCCAGATCAACAAGTTGGAAACTTTAATGGTTTCCCTGACTGGGGTCAAGGTGGTCAAGGAAGTAGTTGGGCTGAATTTGATTTAAATGGTGATAAGATGTTACAATATGTAAACCTAAGTTACCAAGGAAATCAGTTTGATGCTGTTGATTTATCTGGGATGGAGTATATTCATCTTGATGTTTGGACTGCTGATGTAGAAAAATTAGAATTATCTATTATTCAAACAGCAATTCCACAAGAGACACCAATTGTTGTTGATCTTGTTGCTGATCAGTGGAATAGTATAGACATACCGTTATCTTCTTATACAGACTTGGGTCAAGCAATCACTGCTATTGATCAACTTAAGTATGTTGGAACTCCATGGGGTGGCGGTTCAGTATTCATAGATAATGTATATTTCTACAAAGCTTCTGAAGTTAAACTTCCAATAAGATTCAGCCAAGAAGAAAAATTTGAAGGAGTTGGCGGTGCAGCTTTTGCACTTGGTGTTGACCCTACAAATTCATCCAATGCAACAGGTGTTGTTACTAACGGAGGAAATGACTGGGAAACTGCTGAAATATCTTTAGACGTACCTATTAGTATAGTTAATGGAGGCGATAATGTATATTCTGTTAGAATACACTCACCAGATGATGCTGCTCATGCTCTTATGATGAAATTACAAGGTTCTCCTGATGATGAGTACATAGAATTATCTAAACCTTTCCAAGGTGCTGGATGGCATACAATTACATTTGATTTCTCTACAATTACAGCTCAAGCATGGCCTAATCCAGGTGGAGCTTGGGATGGAACTGCAGACTTTTCAAGATTAGTTTTCTTTATTGATGGAGGTTCGTCTACACCTGGTGTTTATCACCTAGACGATATTGCTAAAAAGAGTCAACTTTATGGATTACCAATTGATTTTAGCGATGCTACAACTCCATTTGAAGGAGTAGGTGGTGCTGCATATGAAATCTCTGTTAGTCCTACTGATTCTTCAAATCCAACTGGAAAACTTACAAATGGAGGTAATGATTGGGAAACTCTTGAACTTTCTGTGGAAAGACCAATTAGTATTGTAAGTGGTGCTGATAATAGCTTCTTTGTTGATATACATTCACCAGACGATGCTGCACATACACTTATGATGAAATTACAAGGTTCTCCAGATGACGAGTACATCGAAATATCTAAACCTTTCCAAGGTGCTGGATGGAATACAGTTCATTTTGACTTCTCTACAATTACAGCTCAAGCATGGCCTAATCCAGGTGGAGCTTGGGATGGAAATGCAGACTTTTCAAGACTAGTATTCTTTGTTGACGGAGGTTCGTCTACACCTGGTGTTTATCATTTTGATAATATAGTTAAAAGACCAGCTGTAGCTCTTCCACTTACGTTCAGTGTTGATACTCCTGTTGAAGGAGTTGGTGGTGCTTCTTTTGCAATGGGTGTTGATCCAACAGATTCATCCAATGGAACAGGTGTTCTAACTAACGGTGGTCAAGATTGGGAAACTTTTGAATTAACTTTAGACGTTCCAATTAGTATTACATCAACAGGTACAAATGTATATTCTGTTAGAATACATTCACCTGATGATGCTGCTCATGCTTTAATGATGAAATTACAAGGTTCTCCTGATGATGAGTACATTGAATTGTCTAAACCTTTCGAGGGAGCTGGATGGCATACAGTTACATTTGATTTCTCTACAATTACAGCTCAAGCATGGCCTAGACCAGGTGAAGCATGGGATGGAAATGCAGACTTTTCAAGACTAGTGTTCTTTGTTGATGGTGGATCTAAAACCACTGGTGATTTCCACTTTGATGACATTAAAAAGAACTAATAAATTTAAAACGATAAAAAATGAAAAATATTAATTTATTACTTAAAACAATTCTAGCTTTAGTTGTTTTCACGTTTGTTAGTTGTGAAGATGAAGAATATAAGCTAGGTGAAATTAAAGCTCCTTCTAATGTTGAGATTACTGCTCAAATTGTAGGTGCTGATGCAGACAATCCTGGAGGTGACGGAACTGGAGTTGTTCACTTCGAAGCAACAGGAGGTGATGTAATCACTTGGAAGTTTGTAGAAAATGGGGTTGAAAGAATGGTGCCCTCTGGTAAAACCACTTATGCCTTTAGTAATTTAGGGTTAAACACTTACACTGTAAGTGCGATAGCCATTGGTGCTGGAGGTTCAACTACTTCTGCGGCTATTAACGTTGAGGTTTTAGCTACTTACAGTCCACCTGCTGATTTAATAGCACAGTTAACTACTGGAACTTGGAGAGTTCCGATTCCTGATGGAGGTCATATGGGTGTAGGTCCTAATGACGCTACAACAGGAGTATGGTGGACAGCTGGTGCTGGAGATAAATCAACAACAGGGATGAAAGATGATCTATATACTTTCCATGCTGATGGTACTTTCACTTTCGATGTTGGTGCTGACTTTGAAATTTTCGGTAAAGGTTACGCTCTAGAAACTGATTTTGGTTCATTAAGAGATCAAGAGCCAGATGGTAATAACGATGTTGAAAATTTCCCTGTAACACAGGAAGATGTTGACAAGATTTCAGGTACTTGGTACATTACTGCCCCAGGTGGAGTTGAAACTATCAATTTTTCAGGTCTTGGCTTCGTTGGTTTCTATGTTCAATCTCATGCTTATGAAATTTTAGATAGATCAGATCCTAATTCTTGGAAATTAAAGAACTATTATGCACACGAAAATAATGCTTGGTTCTGGACTATTACTAACAAAGAATAATTTTGTTTAATTCAAAAAAACCTGAGTAATTTGTATTGCTCAGGTTTTTTTTTACAATTTAAATATGCAATTAAGTAGAAGATTTAGTTTTTTATTACATTTTGGTTTAATTTTTTCATCATTACTAATTTTTAGTTGTGGTGGAGGTGGAGTTGAAGATAATGGAGGCTCCTCTGGTGGTGGAGGTCCTGTGGATCCACCAAAAGAAATTATTCCATCTAATTTAAGTTTGAACGTAACTATTATTGGACAAGATTCTGATAATCCAAATGGAGACGGCTCGGGAAAAGTTAGGTTTTCTGCATCTGCTACAAATGCTGTTTCTTACAGCTACAGATTTGGGACAGGTGATCTTCAAAGTTCTACAAGTTCTGTTGAATATACTTACACTGATACTGGCACAAAAACTTACAATGTTACAGTACTAGCATACTCTTCTACCAATCACTCCGTTAGTGTATCTAAATCTATTACAGTATACGTTAAAGCTGTTTCTGATATAACTTTACTTGAACTTTTAGCAGGTTCATCTTCAAAAACATGGAAAATCAATGCTGCTCAAGACGCTCATTTTTCATTAGGTTCATCAGATCGTCAGTATCCAAACAATTGGAATGCACCGTCATTTTCTAAAAGTGAATCAGGTTTTTACGATGATGAGTTTGTTTTTAATGTTGATGGAACATATACTCATACAACCAACAATACTGTATTTGGAAAAGCTTCATTTTTAAATTCTGATTTTGGAGAAAAATCTGGTTACAATGCAAACAGTGATGGAGAAATTGAAAATTATCCTTTAGAAAATTATCAAACAACTTTTTCTGCAAAGAGTGAAAATGGTGTGGATAAACTGGAATTTGGTGATAATGGATTTTTAGGTTTTTATGTTGGAGAGCAAGATTTTACAATCACATGTTTTGACGAAACTAATATATTATTTAGAACATTAGATACAACTGGAACGGCATGGTATTTCTGGTTGACCTCTGAAACTGTTTCTGAAACTCCCTCAGCAGATCAATTCACAAATTTAGTTTGGTCTGATGAGTTTAATAATGATGGATCCTTAGATTCAAGTAAATGGGTTCATGAAACTGGTACTGGAGAATGGGGATGGGGAAATGATGAAAAGCAATTTTATACCAATAGAAGTGAAAATTCTAAAGTCGAGGATGGACTGCTTAAAATTACAGCAAGAAAAGAGAGTTGGGAAAGCTCAAACTATACTTCTGCAAGAATTAAAACTAATAAGAAATTTGATTTCAAATACGGAAGAATAGATGTTAGAGCTAAAATGCCATCAAAAACAAATGGAGTATGGCCTGCTATTTGGATGTTAGGCTCAAATTTTTATTCTGACGGGTGGCCTGAATGTGGTGAAATTGATATTCAGGAATATGCCCATACAAATAATTTTAGGGTTCAATCAACAGTACATCACCCTGATGTATCTCCTGGGGAGGGAGATACACATATTGCCTCAGGATACAATGATGTAAATGATAAGTTTTACACTTATTCACTTGTTTGGACTAAAGAAGCTTTAACATTTTATGTAGATAATAAGCCTCACAAAATAGTTGGTAACTCATGTGCTCTACCTTTTAATTCAGAATTTTTTATCATTCTAAATTTTGCCATGGGTGGTACTATGGGAGGAGATATAGACCCGAATTTTTCCAGTGATTCTATGGAAATTGACTTTGTCAGAGTTTATCAATAAGTTATGTTTTTAAATACAAGAAATAAATTTTTATTTTTTTCATGTATTTTCATTTTTGCTTTTAAACTTTCTTTCTCTCAAATTGATAATGATTTTGGTAACCCTTACATCAGAAATTTTTCCAAAAAAGAAGTAAATAAAAATCTTAAAGTTTTTGAGATCTCTCAAAACAATAAAGGTGAACTTTTTTTTGCCACACCTGGTAATTTATTAGAATATGATGGGCTTATATGGTCAGAATACTTTGAAAAAGATCAAACTGACTTAAGGGCAGTATTACATACTAAGGATTCTCTGATATATACTGCTGGTCATGGAGGTTTTGGTTATTGGAAAAAAAACAGTATTGGAGAATTATCATATAATAGTCTGTTTTTTAAATATCCAACAAAAGACTCTCCCTTGTTACCTGTGTTTTCCAATATAGTTTCAGTTGAAAATAAGGTTTTTTTTCAATCTTTTCAGCAAATAAATGTTTACAACCCAAAATCTAAATCCATTGAACAAATAAATGCAACGAAAGGATTTAGCTCTCTTTTTTTAGTTAATGATGATATTATAGTTCAAGATGTTTCTGTTGGACTATTTAAAGTTAAAAACCTAAAAAAAAATATAATTAAAGGATCAGAAAAATTAGCTTTTAATGTTATAGGACTATATAAAAAATCTGATAGTTCACTAGTTCTCGCAACTGAGAATAATGGGTTTTGGAATTTAAAAAATGGTATTTTAAATAAAACCTCATGGTTAGTTAATACTGAATTAGAGGATGGGGTAATTAGTTGTATAACTGAATTAGATGATGAACAGATAGCTGTAGGGACTTTAAGAAAAGGAATTTATATTATTTCAAAAGATGGAAAAAAAATATCTAATTATGATACTGAAAATGGAATAGACAACAATTCCATTAGAACTATTTTTAAGGATATAAACAATAACCTCTGGGCTGGAACTGAATCTGGCCTTTCATATATAGAAGTTAATTCAAAAACAAAATATATTCTTGATAACAAAAGTAAATTCGGTACAGTATACACTAGTTTATTAAATAAATCTAATCTATATATAGGAACTAACCAAGGTTTGTTTTTATGGGATATCTTATCTCCTTTTTCAAAACCTAAGATTATAAAAAATAGTCCTGAACAAATTTGGACAATTAATAAAATCGACAATCAAATATTGGTCGGTAGTGATAAGGGTATTTTTAAATTAAAGGATGATAAATTAGAAACAATTCATTTGGAAGGAGGTGGGTGGACCTTTAAAAAGCATCCTAAAATTAACAACCTTATTTATGTTGGTTTTTATTCAGGAATAGCTGTATTTGAATTTAAAAACAGTAAGTGGAATTTTATTAAAAAATTTCAAAACTTTGGAGAGTCCTCAAGGTTTATTGAATTTGATCAATATGATCAATTGTGGGTTACTCACCCATCCAAGGGTTATTACAGAATAAAATTAACATCAAATGGTCTAGAAATTCAGGACTTTGAGTTTTATGGCAAGGAAAATTCTACAATAGATACTTATGCTTATTTTACAAAAATTGATGAGAATTTAGTTTTTTATAATCCAAAGGGTTTTTATTACTACGATATAATTAATAATAAATTTTCAAAAGCTGATTACCCATCAAAAATATTCAAAGGATTACAAAACATAAATTATATTAAACAATATGAAAACATTTTTTGGTATTCTACCGATTCTTCATTTGGATATATAATGAGAAATGGTAATGATTTTATTAAAACTCATGAAGCGTTTTATGACATTTGGAACAACCATCTAAATGATTTCAACAAAGTTGTAAAAATTTCATCTAATAAATTTATAGCTGGAATTGATAATGGTTTAATATTTCATGACGTAGATTATAATTTCAAAAATTTTAATTTTGATCCCCCCTTAATTAAATCTGTAAATTTTATTAGTTCAGTAGATACAATTAAAGCTCCTTTAAACAACAACAAAGATTTAAAAATTCCATATAATAATAATTTTTTAAAAGTTACTGTAGCCTTACCAAGTTTGCCTTTGAGTTCATCTAGGCAATTTCAATATAGATTAAAAAATAATCAAATTAATTGGTCAGATTGGATTACTAATTCAGAAATTAAATTTCCTGGTTTAAAACCAGGATTTTATACTTTAGAGTTAAGATCGCGCACTGAGGTTGATTATCATTCAGAGATTTCAACCTTTTCTTTTGAAATAACTTCTCCTTGGTATTTATCAACAGTTTCAAAAATAATTTATTTATTAATAATTGTTTTTATCTTTTTGGGTTATAGAAATTTTTTAAAACATAGAAATGATAAATATGTTGAAAAATTAAAGCTGATTGAAAAGGAAAAAAGACAAAGGCAAAGGGAAAAATTTGAATTAGAAAAATTGGGAACTGATAAAGAGTTACTTCTACTTAAAGAGAAAAACTTAAATCTTGAAATAAAGAAAAAAGATTCTGCGTTAGCTCTTTCTACACTCAATAATATTAAGAAAAATGAGCTGTTAAATGATCTAATTAATGATCTTAAAGTTACAGAAAATGAATTTTTGAATAGTTCAATTAACTCACCTATAAGTAGAGTTTTAAAAAAAATAAATAGGCACTTAAAAGATAAGGAAGACTGGTTAACATTCGAACTCCATTTTAGAAATTCTCATTCGCAATTTTTTGATAATCTTATTAATAGACACTCAAATTTAACTTCAAATGAAATTAAGCTATGTGCCTATTTAAAATTAAATTTATCTTCGAAAGAAATTGCCTCTTTAATGAATGTTGCTGTAGCTAGTGTTGAACAAAGTCGATATAGATTAAGGAAAAAATTTAAACTAAATAAAACCGTTAATTTGTTAAATTACATTCAAAAATTTTAAAATACCAATTGTAGAGACTTTTTTTTTTAGTCTAGTTTTTGTAGAGGTCAAAAAGTCCAGTGTTTAAGTCATTTAATTTAAATTTGTCTATATATTAATGTTAACTATACATTTATGAAAAAAGTACTTCTTTTTTTAATGTTTTTATTTATCAACTTTTCCTTTTCTCAAGGCCTTAAAACTAGTGGAAAAAAAATTGTAGATAAAAACGGTAATGAAGTTTTGCTTCGTGGAATGGGTCCAGGAGGATGGCTTGTCATGGAAGGCTATATGAACCAATCCGCAGGTATTGCTGGTCCCCAGCATGAAATTAAGAACAAGCTTATTGAACTTATGGGTGAGGAAAAAACTGAAACTTTTTTTAAGGAGTGGAGAAAAAATCATTTTACAAAAAGAGATGTTGATTCTTTGGCTGCTTGGGGTTTTAATAGTATTAGACTCCCAATGCACTACAACTTAATGACATTACCAATTGAGGAAGAACCTGTACCCGGTGAAAATACTTGGATTGAAGAGGGGTTTACTATAATCGACAATCTTCTTGAGTGGGCAAAACCTCATAACATGTATATAATTCTGGATATGCATGCTGCTCCTGGGGGTCAAGGTTATAATGCAGATATTTCCGATTACGATTCTTCCAAACCTTCATTATGGGAGAGTGTAGAAAATCAAGATAAATTAGTTGCTCTTTGGGGAAAAATCGCAGAAAGATATAAAGATAACGAATGGATTGGAGGGTATGATTTAATAAATGAAACAAATTGGACTCTTCCTAATGGAACTCTTTTAAGACAGGTTTTTGAAAGAATCACTGAAGCTATCAGAGAAGTTGACCAGAATCATATCATTTTCATAGAAGGAAATGATTATGCAAATAATTTCACAGGACTTACACCACCGTGGGATGATAATATGGTTTATAGTTTTCATAAGTATTGGAGTACTGTAAACGATAACGATTTAGATTGGATTCTTCCAATGCGAGATCAGTATAACATTCCTCTTTGGATGGGAGAATCTGGTGAAAATTCCAATACTTGGTATACTAGATTTATATCTCTTTTGGAAAAAAACGATGTTGGTTGGGCTTGGTGGACTATAAAAAAAGTTGGTGATATTGATAGTCCTTTCTCTGTAAAATTAAATCCAGGATATCAAAAAGTACTGGATTATTGGAAAGGAGAAGGGCCAAAACCTAGCGAACAAGAGACATTTGATGCTATGATGAAACTTGCAGACAATTTACTGATTGAAAATTGTTTATATCGAAAAGATATACCAGATGCAATGTTTAGACAAACAAAAACAGATGAAACTATCCCTTATACCAATAGACAAACAATTCCTGGAACCATTTTTCTTTCAGATTATGATTTAGGTAAACATAATTTTGCATACTATGACACTGACGTCTCTGATAACAGAGATAATGGTGAGTTCAGGGCTTGGAATAGAGGATGGACTTATAGAAATGGTGGAGTTGATATAGAATCAAATAATGAAAACAGTCCGTTTAATAATGGAAAACATATTGGTTTCGTTTACAATGGAGAATGGATTTCTTATTCCATTAAGGTAAATCAAACTGGTGCATACAAAGCTGTAGCTAGGGTTGCTTCTCAGGAAACTGGAGGTCAATTTCATCTTTCTTTAAACGGTGAAGACATAACAACTACTCAAACAATTAGTTCAACTGGAGGATGGACTTCTTTTCAAAATCATCCTGATATAAATGATATTGTTTTAACAGAAGGAGAACATAATTTAAAAATTCATTTTGATAGCGATATTCCAATGAATATTGCCAGTGTCTATTTTGTTAGAACAGGGGATGCAAGCACTGTTGATTTCGAGGCTATAAACGGAAATACAGCTTCCGATGAAAAATCAATCGAACTTTCATTTAATCAAACAGTTTTAAGTTCTTCTATTGGTGGATCTTTAGCTGATTTTACAGTTACTGTAAATGGAAATGAGACAGAACTTACAAGCGTCAGTGCTCATCCTGAAAAATCTAGAAAAATAATTATTAATCTAAAGGAAACGTTAATTTTCTCTGATGAAATTAAAGTTAGTTATTCTGGAACTTCAATAAAGTCTACATCAGACCAGTCTCTTCAATCATTTAATGATTTAACTATTAATAATACCTTACAAAAAAGATTTCCGTTACCAGGTAAAATTGAAGCAGAGGATACAAACATTAAAGTTGGATTTGGATTGGAAAACACTGAAGATGTTGGTGGAGGAAAAAATCTTGGGTATACTGACCCAGGTGATTATGCTGATTATATGGTTTATACTAATAGTTCTCAATCTTATGTTGTAGATTTTAGAGTCGCAGCTCAAAACGGAACTGGTGAAATAGGATTATATTTATTAGACTCAACTGGGACTAGAGAATTTGAATTGTGTACTGTTGAGACACCTAAAACTGATGGTTGGCAAACTTGGACAACTGTTAGTGCACCAACAAAAACTCTTGGAAAAGGAGTTTTTACAATCAGAATGAAAGTACTAAAGGGTGGATTTAACCTTAATTGGTTTGAATTTATTGATGTGGATTCTGATGGTGATGGTGTTGGAGATTCCGTTGATGCCTGCCAAAATGAGCCAGGTTCACCAGAAATGAACGGATGTCCTGATACTGATGGAGACGGAGTTGGTGATAATGTTGACGAATGTGTTGACGAAGTTGGTTCGCCTGATAATAATGGATGTCCATGGCCAGATTCAGATGGCGATGGTGTTCCTGATAAAGATGATAATTGTCCTGATGTAGTAGGATCTGCTGAATCCAATGGTTGTCCAGACTCAGACAATGATGGTATTTTAGATTCTGTTGATTTATGTCCTAATACTCCACAAGGTGCTGTAGTTGATTTTAACGGTTGCGAGATCTTTAGTTTACCGTTTGATAACAATAAGGTGTCAGTAACCAGTTCAACTTGTATTGGATCAGATGATGGTTCATTAGCCTTTAGCGTAGAGGATGCTAGTTATGACTATACCATTACCGTCTCAGGCCAGGATAATCCA
>Ga0208127_1000955_pt1 | contig 14776 bp, 11 predicted proteins | sample ETNtaG_6_FD_185751 | JGI IMG/M metagenome (GOLD analysis project Ga0208127, IMG submission 185751) | Marine microbial and viral communities from oxygen minimum zone, Eastern Pacific Ocean - ETNP201306SV45 (SPAdes) (version 2) | ecosystem: Environmental > Aquatic > Marine > Oceanic ...
ATTAGGTCATTAGCAGCTAAATCATTTATCTGAATTGTCGTATTGTATTTTAAATAGTTTAAAGAATTTTTATTGTCAAATAAATCTGAAGGAACTAAAGTTGAAGACTTATTGTAATAAATCACCTTAACTTTTTCAGGAAGATTTATTTTAGAGAATGACCTTAAATATTTTTTAATGGTTTTTAATAGAAAGGTTGATTTCTTTTTGTCTAAAAAATTAATTTTATTAACATCAGATAGTTTTTCTTGATTGAATAAACAAAAAACAATCCAATTTTCATTTACATGAATACAAAGAGATGTTTTGTTATTTTTGATAACCGATCTATTTATCTTTAGAATAGTTTTTTGGCCAATTTCCGTTGGTGTTTACTTCGTTCATGGAACCAATTTTTAATGAAGGACCATTGACCCCATCAACTGATTGAACTTGGTTTTCTTTTAAAACTAAATTTGTTGATTGATCATAAAGAATTACTCTTTTTTTGACCAAAGCTTCAAAAACTGGAATGTCTATACCATTTTGATTTAAAAAACCTGCCTTAAGCTCAAATTTTGTGTCATCTTTTTTTGAAAAAGGAACATTCATCATGGTTTGATACCTATTGTCCAAACCAAATAGCGAGTCTTTTACAGAAACAAAGCCTAATGTGTCAACTATTATAATATCCTTGTATGTTTTTACACCACCATACCTTTTTGTCATTTCTTTATCCAACACACTAGAATCTCTTCTTTGGGTTATAGTAAAAGAGTCTACTTCTACAAATTTAACCAGACTGTCCCAGTTATTTTGAAAAACACCTTTGACAGTTCTGTGGGCTAATTGTGAGTCTCTAATATCTTTAAGATTTTTTATAACAACTTGATACCTTGCATTTTTAACTTCATCAAATTTAATTTCATCATATATTGAGGTAAATAGAAGTGAAGCAAAAACCAAGATAAGTACCCACAAACTTCCCAAAACATAAGGTTTATGTTTATCCTGCATTTTTGTTTTTATGTAATACACTATTCCTATAGCAATTAGTGGAGATAAGAAAAGAAGAATTTTCATCATGGTTTATGTGGGTTTTATGAGATAAACAAAACTACAATTTTTTTTTATTTGTAAAAATCTATAGCAACAAAAAACATTTATATATTTGATAATCTAATTTTATTTAAAATATGGAGGAAAATCTTTCAGAAATAATTAAAAATTCCCTCCGAGACAATTTAAATAAAAATCAGGAACTTGCATTAGATTATATTATATCCTTTATTGAAAATAAAAAGAATAATAATATTTTTCTTTTAAAAGGTTATGCTGGAACAGGAAAGACATTTATAATATCTAATATCGTAAAAAATTTATGGAAGGTAAAAAAAAGTGTTGTCTTGCTAGCACCAACTGGGAGATCTGCAAAGGTGATATCTTCATATTGTAATAAAGAAGCTTACACAGTCCATAAAGAAATCTTTTACACAAAAAATAACTTTTCTGGAAGTCTTGAATTTACTCTCAAGATAAATAAGCATAAAAACACATTGTTTGTTATCGATGAAGCATCAATGATCAGTACAAACAGAAACGATGGAGTAGGTTTGTTTTCTCAATCTCTTCTTGATAACATAGTAAAATACGTTTACTCTGGATTTAAATGTAAATTGTTGATAATTGGTGATACAGCTCAATTACCTCCTGTCAAATCCGAAATTTCATATGCTTTGGATTCTGAATTTTTAGAGAATGAATATGAAAAGGAAGTAATTTCAGTTGAACTCACTGATGTTATTAGACAGCAAAAAGAATCTGGCATTCTTTCTTATGCAACCTCGATAAGAAATAAGATAGAAAATAATTATTTTGATGATATAAGTTTTGATTTCAACCCTTTTAAAGACATTATAAATGTCGAGGATGGCGAACATTTAATGAATTTGATTCAGGATTCCTATAATAAATATGGGGTAGAGGAAACAGCAATTATTGTAAGATCAAATAAAAGAGCAAATCTTTACAACAAAGCAATTAGGGATAAAATATTAACTAATGAAAATTTAATCAATGTTGGGGACCTGTTAATGGTTATTAAGAATAATTATTTCTGGCTAAATAACAAGAAAGATATAGGGTTTATCGCTAATGGAGATATAATTAAAATTGAAGAAATATTTGAAATCAAAAACATATATGGGTTTAAATTTGCTGAGGTAAGAATTTCAATGGTAGATTATCCAAAAATCCGACCTTTTGAAACTGTTTTAATTTTAGATTCTTTGTACATAAATAGCCCTGCATTAGATTTCAACACAATGAATAAGCTTTATCAAGAAGTCTTAAAAGATTACATGAATGTTAAAACTAAATATAAAAGACATTTAGCTGTAAAAAATAACAGTTTTTTTAATGCACTCCAGGTAAAGTTTGCCTATTCCTTCACCTGTCATAAATCTCAGGGAGGCCAATGGAGTTCAATATTCCTCGAGTTTCCTTATCTCCCAAACGGTATGGATAAGGATTTTTTCAGATGGCTTTATACTGCGATAACCAGATCTAAAAATAAATTACATCTAATTGGATTTAATCAATGATTTTAATCATTTTCTGTTAATTTTGCGATATGAAAATTGTTGCTGTTATTCCTGCAAGGTTAAATTCTACTAGGCTTAATAATAAGTTATTAAGAGATATATGTGGAAAAACATTGATTAGAAGAACCTATGAAGCGACAAAGGATTCAAAACTCTTTGACGATGTTGTGGTAGTTACCAATAGTAAGAAAATTGTTAATGAGTTAATGAATTATAAAATAAAGTATTTATTTGATGAAAGTGAATACGAAACAGGTACGGATAGAATAGCTGCAGTTGCAAATGAAATTCACGCTGATATAATTATAAATGTTCAAGGAGATGAACCTTTTGTTAAACCAAATACTGTTTCTTCAATTATTAATGTTTTTAAAAATGATTTAGACAATTCTATTAAAATAGTTTCTGTAATGACTCCTTTTAAAGACGATTTTGAATTGAACAATCCAAATAATGTAAAAGTTGTAACTGATAAAAGTAACAATGCTATTTATTTTTCTCGATATCCAATTCCTTACAAAAGAAATATCAACACATCTATAGCTCATAAACATGTAGGAATTTATGCTTTTAGAAAAAAAGCTTTAATACAGTTTTCAAAACTTAGTATTGGTGATCTGGAATCATCAGAAAAAATTGAGGCACTTAGACTAGTTGAGAATGATATAAAAATTAAAATGATTAATTCTAATGATTTATTCATAGGAATTGATACAGAAGATGATCTTCAAAAAGCAATAAAAATATTTTGTGAAAAAGATAATTTATAGTTTTATTTTAAAATATATAGTTGGTTGGAAAATTGAAGGTAACAAAACATTATCTCAGGATACTATAAAAAAATCTGTGATTATCACCGTACCTCATACTCATTGGTTGGATTTTTATTTAGGAATTTTAATTAGAGGCTCAATAGGCTTTAAATCTAATTACCTTGCTAAGAAAGAACTATTCGTATTTCCTCTCAATATCTTTTTGAAATGGACAGGGGGAGTCCCTGTGGATCGAAAATCAAATAATAAACTAGTTGATCAAATCGTGAATATATTTAATTCTAAAAAAGAATTTAGATTGTCATTAGCTCCAGAAGGTACCAGAAAAAAAGTTGATAAACTAAAATCAGGATTTTATTTTATAGCTAAAGAATCTAAGGTTCCAATATTTTTAATGACTATAGATTTTGAAAATAAAAAATCACTAATTTCAGAGCCATTTTACCCAACAGCTAATAAAAAAGCAGATTTCGATTATATAGAAAAATATTTTGACGGAGTTATTGGTAAGGTAAAAGAATATAGTTTTTATAAAAAAAATTAAGAGTTCATGTTGTGAAATACATTTTGAACATCATCATCATTTTCAATTTTTTCTAGCAGTTTTTCAATCTCTAACTTTTCCTCTTCTTTTACATTTGTAAGATTGTTTGGTATTCTATCAAAGCCGGAAGAAATTATTTCAACTCCTTTTAATTCTAATGCCTTTTGAATTTGACCAAAACTATCAAAAGGTCCATAAATAAGTATTCCATCCTCTTCTTCAAAAACTTCTTCAACTCCATAATCTATGAGATCAAATTCAAGATTTTCAATATCAATACCTTGTTTTTCAATTTTGAAGTTACATGTGTGGTCAAACATGAAAATTACAGAACCAGAAGTACCTAAATTTCCGTTACATTTATTAAAATAGCTTCTAATGTTAGCTACAGTTCTTGTATTATTATCGGTAGCTGTTTCAACCAAGATTGCAACTCCATAAGGCGCATAACCTTCAAATAATATTTCTTTGTAATTTCCAAGGGATTTATCAGAGGCTCTTTTTATTGCCCTCTCAATATTATCTTTTGGCATATTAACAGCTTTAGCATTTTGAATAACAGCCCTTAGTTTTGAGTTGGAATCTGGATCAGGTCCAGCTTCTTTGACAGCAATAACTATATCTTTACCTATTCTGGTAAATGCTTTACTCATAGCTGACCATCTTTTCATCTTTCTGGCCTTTCTAAATTCAAATGCTCTTCCCATGTGATTATTTAAAAGGTGGTTTAACCACAATTGCTTTTTTTATATTTTTTCTTATTTGAATAAATAATTCGGTATTTGTTTTTGAATATTCTGTTTTTACATAACCTAAACCAATACCAACGCTTAAAGATGGAGACATGGTTCCAGAAGTTACATTTCCGATAATTTCATTTTTTTGGTTCAATATTTTATAATCTTTTCTTGGAATTCCTTTGTCTTCCATTTTAAATCCTATCAATTTTTTACTTACACCGTTAGTCTTTTGTTTTTCAAATAATTTACTTGATGTAAATTCTTTATTTGTTTTTGTTATCCATGATAATCCTGCTTCAATTGGTGATGTCTCATCATTAATATCATTACCGTATAAACAAAAACCCATTTCAAGTCTTAATGTGTCTCTTGCAGCTAAACCCGTAGCTTTGATTTCATATTGTCTTCCTGAATCAAATATTTTATCCCACAAATCCTTAGCAAACTCATTTTTACAATATATTTCGAACCCACCACAACCTGTGTATCCTGTGTTTGAAATAATAATTCCGTCGATATACTCAAAATGATAATACTTAATATTATTAAGTTCAATATTGAAAATTGGGTTTAAAACCTTAATTGCATTTGGTCCTTGCACAGCAATAAGAGAATAATCTTCTGAAACATTTATTATTTGTGCGCTATAAGTGTTCTTATTTTTTAAAAAATCCAGGTCTTTTTCAATATTTGAAGCATTTACTACTAGCATATACCTGTTGTCTTCAAATTTATATAAAATTAGATCATCAACTATACCTCCATCTTCGTTAGGAATACAATTGTATTGCGCCTGACCTTTTTTTAAAATGCTTAAATCATTACTTAATACTGATTGTAGAAAAATTTCAGCTTCATCTCCGTGAACATATAATTCCCCCATATGGGAAACATCAAATACACCAACATTTTTTTTGACATTATTATGCTCTATGTTTACTCCCTCATATTGGACGGGCATCAGATATCCAGCAAAATCGATTAATTTGGCATTTAAATCTAGGTGTGAATCATAGAGTGCTGTTTTCTTCATTTTAAATTTTTTGTGAGATCAAATTTAATTAATTTTAGATCAAATTTAATTTAAATGACTTCTTTCATTTTAAAAAACAATAATATTTCATTCAACGATATTTATAAAATCGTTAATGAAAATTTAAATATATATCTAGATTCATCTGTTATTGAAAGAATAAATAAATCAAGAACTTATTTAGAAGATAAAATTATTAGATCAAATGAAAGTTTTTACGGTATTAACACTGGCTTTGGAGATCTTCATAATATAAAAATTAAAGATGATGATCTGGCTAAACTTCAAGTTAACCTAATTAAGTCACATGCTTGTGGGTCGGGTGATAAAATTGACTCAGAGTTAGTAAAATTAATGCTTTTACTGAAAATTATTTCGCTTTCAAAAGGATTCAGTGGAATCAAGCTCAAAACAGTTGAAAGACTAATTTTCTTTTTTAATAAAAATATAAACCCTATTGTTTATAAATATGGTTCATTGGGAGCATCTGGTGATCTAGCCCCATTATCACACTTGTCACTTCCTTTAATAGGTTTGGGTGAAGTGGAATATAAAGACAAAATTTACAAATCAGAGGAAATTCTTACAAAATTTAAACTAGAGCCATTAGCACTTGGTTCAAAAGAGGGATTAGCTTTAATTAATGGTACTCAGTTTATGTTAGCCTCACTAATTAATTCTACAATAAATTCTATTAATTTATGTGAATATGCTAATCTAATTTCAAGTATTTCGATTGATGCATATAAATGTAATTTATCTCCTTTCAATCCTCTAATTTCTAATATTAGACCTTTTTCGGGTCAAATAAATGTTTCAAAATCAATTATTGAAAATTTGAAAGGAGGAGAAACCGAAAAAATCGAAAAAAATGACGTTCAAGACCCTTACTCTTTTAGATGTATTCCACAAGTTCATGGAGCTACTCAAGACACCTTAAATTACGTAATAGGGATTATAAATACAGAAATTAATTCAGTTACAGATAACCCCTTAATTTTTGTAAATGAGGATGAAATTATTTCTGGGGGAAATTTTCATGGCCAACCACTTGCTTATGCTATAGATTTTTTAAAGATCTCTATGTCAGAACTTGGTAGTATTTCTGAGAGAAGAGTTTTTAATTTATTATCTGGTAAAAGAGGTTTACCACCTTTTTTAGTTAATGATCCTGGGTTAAATTCAGGATTGATGATTCTTCAATATACATCAGCTAGTATGGTAAGTGCAAATAAGCAGTTGGCTACACCATCCAGTATTGACTCTATAACATCTTCTAATGGTCAGGAGGATCATGTTAGTATGGGTGCAAATGGTGCTAACCAGTTAAAAGAAATAATAAATAATTTATACGATATTTTTGCTATTGAAATTATCACTGCTATTCAGGCAAAAGAATTCAACAGCCATAGATCTTCAGTTTTACTCAATGAATTTATTTTAGAAATCAGAAAGATTCATCCTAAAATTTCATCTGATAGAATTTTTCATAATGATATAAGTGTTATATCAAAATTTATTAAAGAACAGAGTAGGGTGGATCTATTTTTTTGAAGTTTTAGATTCCTTTTTATTTTGAATTTTAATACTTAATTCTTCTTTTCCAGTATTATGATCAATATTAATTGTATCACCTTCATTAATCATAGAATTAAGTATTTCTGAGGCGATTAGGTCTTCAACGTGTTTTTGAATCGTTCTTTTTAGAGGTCTAGCACCATATTTTTTATCATACCCTTTTTCAGCTAGAAAATCCTTTGCTTTCTTACTTAATTTAATTTTATAACCTAATTCTTCAATTCTTAGGTATAATTTTGATAGTTCTATATCTATAATTTTGTGAATATTCTCTTTTGAAAGAGCATTGAAGACTATTACCTCATCAATTCTGTTCAAAAATTCTGGAGCAAACTTTTTTTGAAGTGCATTCATAATTGTCTTTCTTGTGAATGAATCTTCTTGTGATTTTTTTGCAGTTGTACCAAAACCAACACCAGAACCAAAATCTTGAATTTTCTTTACTCCAATATTTGATGTCATAATAATCACACAATTAGTAAAATCAATTTTTCTTCCAAGGCTGTCTGTTAAAAAACCATCATCTAAAACCTGTAATAGCATGTTAAAGATATCAGGATGAGCTTTTTCAATTTCATCAAGTAAAACTACAGCATAAGGTTTTCTTCTAATTTTCTCAGTTAATTGACCACCGTCTTCATAACCAACATATCCAGGAGGTGCGCCAATCAATCTTGAGACAGCAAACTTTTCCATATATTCACTCATGTCAACTCTAATCAAGGCTTCTTCACTGTCAAATAATTCTTTTGCAAGTGTTTTTGCAAGTTGGGTTTTACCAACTCCTGTTTGACCAAGAAATATAAAGGATCCTATAGGTTTCTTAGGATCTTTTAATCCAGCTCTGTTTCTTTGAATTGATTTAACCACTTTGTCAATTGCCTTATCTTGGCCAATAATACTTTTCTTAACTATAGAAGTAAGTTTTGACAACTTGTTACTCTCTGATTGTTTCAACTTGTTTAGAGGTATTCCAGTCATCATTGATACAACATCGGCAATACTTTCCTCATCAACAATCTCTTTATTCTTTTTACATTCTTCTTCCCATTGCGATTGTGCAGAATTAAGTTTACTTTCTATAATTTTTTCTTTATCACGAAAGCTAGCTGCCTCTTCATATTTCTGGTTTTTTACGGCATTATTTTTATTAAATTTTACATCCTCTAGCTCAGCTTCTAAATCATCAATATGTTGTGGCACATCTAAATTTGTTAAATGCACTCTTGACCCAGCTTCATCCAATGCATCAATAGCCTTATCTGGTAAATGTCTATCAGTCATATACCTAGATGTAAGCTTTACACAAGCCAATAATGCTTCATCGGTGTAAATAACATTGTGATGATCTTCATACTTATCTTTAATGTTTTTTAATATTTCTAAAGTTTCTTCTTCATTAGTTTGTTCAACGATAATTTTTTGAAATCTTCTTTCTAATGCACCATCTTTTTCAATGGAGTTTCTGTACTCATCAAGGGTAGTCGCACCAATACATTGGATGGTGCCTCTTGCAAGAGCTGGTTTAAACATATTTGATGCATCAAGACTACCAGTAGCACCACCTGCACCAACAATAGTGTGTATTTCATCTATAAAAAGAATTATATCGGAGTTTTTTTCCAACTCATTCATCACAGCCTTCATTCTTTCTTCAAACTGACCACGGTATTTAGTTCCAGCAACTAAGCTGGCTAAGTCTAAAGAAATGATTCTTTTGTTATATAAAACTCTTGACACCTTTTTTTTAATGATTCTAATAGCAAGACCCTCAGCTATCGCGGACTTTCCTACACCTGGCTCACCGATTAATAAAGGGTTATTTTTTTTCCTTCTACTTAATATTTGGGAGACTCTTTGAATTTCAATTTCCCTACCGATAATAGGGTCAAGCTCATCATTTTCAGCCATAGATGTGAGGTCTTTACCAAAGTTATCTAAAACAGGTGTTTTAGACTTTTTAGAAGACTTAGATTTTGTCTTTGTTGGTTGTGTAGGTTTTATTTCGTCAAATTCAGAACTTTCAGAACTGTGAGATGATTCATCTGAAAAGTCTTCGTTTCCTATGATAGATTTATATTCATCTTTAACCACATTATAGTTGATTTCCATATTATTGAAAATTTTAGTGGTAGGATCGTTTTCATTTCTAAGAATACATAAAAGTAAGTGAGCGGTATTAATAATTGAACTCTGAAAGAGTTTAGCTTCTAAAAAAGTTGTCTTTAATGCACGTTCAGCTTGCCTTGTTAAGTGTAGGTTTTTTTTTGAGGACTCCTTAACTTCATTTTCAAAATTAATTGGATTGAGAGATTCAATTTTTCTTCTTAATTCGTTTAAATCTATTCCTAAAAAATTTAAAATATCAATAGCTTTTCCTTCACCATTTCTTATCAGCCCTAAAACCAAATGTTCAGTTCCAATAAAGTCATGACCTAATCTTAAGGCTTCTTCCTTACTGTAGGTAATAACGTCTTTAACTCTTGGTGAAAAATTATCATCCATAAAATATAATTTCTATAAAAATAATCATAAAGATTTTTTAAAACAACACTAAATTGTATTAAAATTTTTATCCAAATAATTGTTAATAAATTATGTTTATCGAGTTTAATTTCTCACACAAAAAATGTATGTAAATTCATATATTTGTTTACTACTATTTATATGATATAATTAAACTTTTTTTTATTATGAATGACGGGGAAAAATTAATACCAATTAACATTGAAGATGAAATGAAATCAGCTTACATTGATTATTCAATGTCTGTTATTGTTTCAAGAGCTCTTCCGGATGTTAGAGATGGCTTAAAACCAGTACATAGAAGAGTGTTGTATGGAATGCATGATTTAGGCGTAAGATCTTCATCGGCTCACAAGAAGTCTGCCAGAATTGTTGGTGAGGTTATGGGTAAATACCATCCCCATGGTGATTCTGCCATTTACGATACTATGGTTAGAATGGCGCAAGAATGGAGTCTTAGATATATGCTGGTTGATGGTCAAGGAAATTTTGGATCTGTTGACGGTGATAGTCCAGCAGCAATGAGATATACAGAGGCTAGAATGCAAAAGATATCTGAAGAAATGCTCTCTGACATTGAAAAAGACACGGTTGATTATAAATTAAACTTTGATGATACTCTTAAAGAACCTACTGTTTTACCAACTAAAATCCCTGCATTGCTTGTTAATGGAGCATCTGGTATTGCAGTTGGTATGGCAACAAATATACCACCTCATAACTTAACGGAAGTTATCGACGGTACTCTTGAGTACATAAAAGATAACTCAATAGACATAGATGGATTAATGCAATTTGTTAAAGCACCTGATTTTCCGACCGGTGGAATTATTCATGGGTATGAAGGTGTAAAAGAAGCTTTTCACACTGGTAGAGGTAAAGTAGTTATAAGAGGTAAAGCTGAAATTGAGGAAGTTGACGGTAAAGAGTCAATCATAGTTACTGAAATTCCATATCAGGTTAATAAGGCTGATATGATTAAAAAAATTGCTGATTTAGTCAATGATAAAAAATTAGAAGGTATTTCAACAATTAGAGATGAGTCTGACAGAAACGGTATGAGGATAGTTTTTGTGCTTAAAAGAGACGCTATCCCAAATATTGTTCTTAATAAGTTGTATAAATACAGTCCCCTACAATCTTCATTCAGTGTAAATAGTATCGCACTTGTAAAGGGTAGACCACAAATGCTAAATCTTAAAGATATGATTAAGCATTTTGTTGATCATAGACATGATGTTGTTGTAAGAAGAACCAAGTTTGAATTAAAAAAAGCAGAGGATAGATGTCATATTCTTGAAGGTTTAATTATAGCATCTGATAATATTGATGAAGTGATTGCATTAATTAAAGCTTCAAAAAATGCTGAAGATGCTAGAGATAATTTGATAAAAAAATTCAAACTTTCTGAAATCCAAGCAAAAGCTATTGTTGAAATGCGTCTAAGGCAGCTTACTGGTTTAGAGCAAGACAAATTGAGAAATGAATATGAAGAAATTAAAAGATTAATTGAGGATTTAAAAGATATTCTTTCAGACGAAGAAAGAAGAATGAGTATAATTTCAGATGAGCTTAATGAAATTAAAGATAAGTATGGTGATAACAGAAGATCAGTTATTGAGTATGCAGGTGGTGATCTTTCTATTGAAGATATGATTCCTGATGAAAAAGTTGTGATAACAATATCTCACGCTGGATACATTAAACGAACACCTCTAGACGAATATAAGGTACAAAATAGAGGAGGGGTTGGTCAGAAGGCATCCACTACAAGAAATGAGGATTTTTTAGAGGACTTATTTGTAGGTACTAATCATCAGTACATGCTTTTCTTTACTCAAAAAGGTAAATGCTTTTGGATGAGGGTTTATGAAATTCCTGAAGGAAGCAGAACATCTAAAGGTAGAGCTATCCAAAATTTAATTAACATCGAACAAGATGATAAGGTGAAAGCTTTTATATGTACCAAAGATCTTAAAGATGAGGAATATATAAACAATCATTATGTGATAATGGCAACAAAAAAGGGACAGGTTAAAAAAACATCCCTTGAACAATATTCAAGACCAAGAATAAATGGTATTAATGCTATAACCATCAAAGAGGGAGATGAATTATTAGAAGCTAAATTAACTGACGGTAATAGTCAGGTTATGTTGGCTTTAAAATCAGGTAAAGCAATCAGATTTGAAGAGGCTAAAACTAGACCAATGGGAAGGAATGCTTCAGGCGTAAGAGGAATAAGGTTACAGCATGATAAAGATGAGGTAATAGGAATGGTTTCTGTTAATGATATGGAAAGTAATATTTTGGTTGTCAGTTCTAATGGTTACGGTAAAAGATCTAAACTCGATGATTATAGAATAACAAATAGAGGAGGTAAGGGTGTTAAAACCATTTCCATTACCGAAAAAACGGGAGATCTTGTAGCTATAAAGAATGTTGATGATTCAAATGGCTTAATGATTATAAACAAATCAGGAATAGCTATAAGAATGGCGGTTGAGGATTTAAGAGTTATGGGGCGTGCTACCCAAGGAGTAAAGTTAATTAATATAAAAGATGGTGATTCGATTGCTGCAGTAGCAAAGGTAATTCATGAAAAAGAGGATGAAGAACAAGATGTTGAGTCAACTGAAACGGAAAATAAAAACTTAGAACAATGAAAAAAATAATTGTAATCTTATTAACATTTTGTGTATTTCAATTTAGTTATTCTCAAAAGAAAGAGCTAAAGACTATTGATAAATTAGTTAAATCTGGTGAATATGAAAATGCCTTAAACACAATTGAATCAATAAAGAATCTAATCAATACAGCAGATGATAAAACAAAAGCAAAATATTACTATTTAAAAGGTTTGGCTAGATATCAAAATGGAGAAGGTTCATTCGAAAACAAACTCTTAAGTGTAGATGATTTTAACAGAACAAAAGAAATCGAAGATTCAGGGTCAAAAATTTATTCATCAAAAGTTGATGATATTTTTACTAGCCTTTTCAATTCATTTGTTAATGACTCAAGAACTGCTTTAGATAACAAAAATTATAAAGATTCCTACTCAAACCTTGAAGCAGCATACACTGTTTCAAAAAAGGATACATTATATCTTTATAATGCTGCATTAGTAGCAACAGAAGCTAAGGAATATTCAACAGCACTAGGATTTTATGAAAAACTAATTGATTTAGGTTATACTGGTGTGTCAATAAATTATTATGCAATTGAAAAAGAATCTGGAAAAGAACAAGTTTTTCAGGATGAAAAATCTAGAGATTTTTCTGTAGATGTAATCGGCACACATGAATCTCCAAGAGATGAAATGGCTAAATCTGTCGAAATTGATATTTATAGATCTATTGCTGCTATTTATAGAATTGAAGAAAATTATGAAAAATCTATAGTTTATTTAGAAAAAGCTAAACTTATTGATTCAAACGATATTAACCTGATATTACTTGAATCTAATATAAGATGGGAAATGGGCGAAGTTGATACTTATCAAAAATTAATTTCTAGAGCATTAGAAATTGAACCTGATAATGTTGACTTAGTATTTAACCTCGGAGTAGTAAATGCTGACAAAGGTAATTTTAATGATGCTATATCTTATTATAATAAGGCAATTGAAATAAACTCTAATTATACAAAAGCATATTTAAATGCAGCTGCTTTAATTTTAGACAGAGAAGGGCCAATGATTGAAGAAATGAATTCGCTTGGAACCTCTACCGCTGACTACAATAGGTATGATGAATTAAAAATAGAAAGAGAAAACTTATACAGGGAAGCTATTCCTTATTTAGAAAAAGTTTACGAATTAGAAAACGATAATTTAAACGCTGCTAGAACACTTAGAAATATATTTTCCGCACTTGATGAAACAGAATCTTATAACAAGTATAAAGTTATAGTTGCGGAATTAGAAAATAAATAGAATTATATAATCTTTTTAATGTAACGGAGATAGTGTGTGTGCCGTTTTCTATCGTTATTATATATTCCAGTTTGATCTAATCTATCAATTCTTACTTTACCACTAGCGTGTATTATATGGTTTTCTTTAAGTATTATTCCTACATGAATTATTTCATCAGATTCATTATGAAAAAATGCTAGATCTCCTGGCTCAGATTCTTCAATGAAACTCAGTGTTTTTCCCTGAGTAGCTTGATCTTTTGCGTCTCTAAGGAGTTTATATCCATTGATTTTATAAACCATTTGAGTAAATCCAGAACAATCTATACCAAAAGGAGTTTTACCTCCCCATAAATAGGGAGAATGCAAATATAGAAGAGCAGTTTTTATGATAGATTCTTTGTTTTGTCTTCCAGTAAAGCATTTACCTTCATATTTATGATTTAATAAGTTTGAATTTGAAACAACCGAACCAATTGTTATGGTTAATAATTCTTTGTTTTTATTTTCTACAAATTCGACTAAATCATTAGAGAATGATTGATTTTCAAATGATGTTTTTTGAATTTCATTTATTTTTTCATATTGCTTTGAATCAATCCATCCAACATAGTTGTCAAATAATGATTTAATTTTAGTCCAATTATCTTTTTCCTCAATAATCGAAATTATATCGCCATATAATAATTGAGTAACCATTTCTGATTTATCGGAACTTGAAATTCTAACAGGAACTATACTAAGTTTACAAACTCCAAATTGCATACTATATCTTGATTTGAATAGAGGAAGCACCACCACCACCGTTACATATAGCGGCTATACCGTTTTTTTTATTAGAATGATGTAAGCTATGAATTAGTGTGGTTAATATTCTTGCACCAGAGCAACCTAGTGGATGTCCAAGAGAAACAGCACCACCGTTAATATTAACTTTATCCTTGTCTAGCTTTAATAATTCTATATTAACGAGTGGTACCATAGAAAAAGCTTCATTTATTTCAAATAAATCAATCTCGTTAATATCTGTATTTGTTATTTTGGTTAGTTTTTCAATCGCATTTTTCGGAGCAATAGTGAAT
>Ga0208127_1000956_pt1 | contig 14772 bp, 14 predicted proteins | sample ETNtaG_6_FD_185751 | JGI IMG/M metagenome (GOLD analysis project Ga0208127, IMG submission 185751) | Marine microbial and viral communities from oxygen minimum zone, Eastern Pacific Ocean - ETNP201306SV45 (SPAdes) (version 2) | ecosystem: Environmental > Aquatic > Marine > Oceanic ...
ATGATAAGAGTATCATCCTCAAATACTTTGGTTAAAAAAGCAGCGCGCTCTGCTCTCGAGCTAATGCGATTATTTTCTTCATCAATTTTTCTAGCTTCTAGAATCGCATTAGAATCAATAAGACCACAGTCCTCATAGCCTTGTTTTTCTAAGGCCAACCTTATTAAAGGCTTTTTTAAATTTTCACATGATATAGCATGAGTAGAACTTGTACTAGTAACCTTGTATCCCGCATCTACAACCGCCCTAGCTCCATCTCCACCGTTGCGTATGTAGGAGTCGACAAAGCGTTGTTGTTTTAATGTAAGCCTATTATTGGTACCAGCATCATTATTTGAGCTGTAGGATTTGATATCATTTTTACTCATATAAACGAATCAATCTTATTTCTAAACTAAACCAATATCAAATATTAAGTTTGGATAAAAGAACGATACACTTGCCAAAATTCTTAATTTGATTTTATTTTCCAATTAAAATCTATTTGATTATTGAATAAGAAATTGGAGTAATATTTGACCATGAAATTTTTTCGAGATGTATTCAAAACTAAAGATATTACATTTTCAAAAGATTTAGACTTAACTCCATATAACATATCAGTAATTCTAATCAGGATCCTCATCATAGTTTTTATCTTTTTTACTGTTAAACGCTACACTGGAATGTAATGGATTATCAAAAAGATAAAATAAAATCTCCCTCCATAACTCCAGCTTCGGATAGATCAATAATGCTTCGCTTTGACGATGGAATATCTGAATATATCCATGAGCATGTTTTTTATTTTCATAGTTTACTTGTAAAAAAATTTAAAAAGAAAATTGCGAACACCTCACCAGCCTATAATTCCATCTTGATTCGATTAGCTGATGGAGTATCCGTTTGGAGAATGATAGCAAAATTAAAGCAACTTTTTGAAGAAGAGCATGAAATATCAATTGAGCAAAAACAAACGGTCAGAATTCCAGTATGCTATGATAAAGAATTTGCTCTTGATATTGACAGAGTGTCAAAACACACTAAACTAAGTACGGATGAGATCATCCACCTGCATACCAAAGGGAAATACCTTGTTTACTTCCTGGGATTTTCCCCTGGATTCCCATACATCGGTGGTATGGATCAAAAACTGGAGACCCCAAGGTTAAACTCCCCGCGAATAGAGGTAATGCAAGGTTCTGTCGCCATTGGAGGAAAGCAAACTGGCATATATCCAATTACTAGTCCTGGTGGCTGGAATATTATTGGCAGAACACCGCTCATTCTTTTTGATTGGAACAAAATATCTAACCCTATTCTACCGATGGGAGCAAGAATTCAATTCTATGCTATTACTCATAAAGAGTTTAGCCAACATCAAGGTACATTGTTTTGAATTTGACTGTAATCAAACCTGGCTTCCAAGACCTTGTACAAGATCTTGGTAGAGATGGATACACGCATCTTGGCATTTCCCCCACTGGAGCTGCAGATAAAGCATCAATGAAGATTGCAAACCTTCTTTTAGGTAACAACGTAAATGATCCTGTCATAGAGATCACGCTATTTGGAGGCTCTTACAGTTTTGACTGCACAACAACTGTCTGTTTTGCTGGAAGTCACTTCCCGGCCTCTATCAAAGGCAAAGAAATACCCTTTTTAAAACCAGTTGCAGTAAAACAAGGGGACATACTCACAATCTCTGGCTCAACTTCAGGAGCGAGATGTTATCTTGCGATTCAAAATGGGTTTAATGTTGCAAAACTTTTGGAAAGTAGTTCGACACATTTAATGTCAAAATCTGGAGGTTACAGAGGAAGAAATCTTGAGTTAAATGACAGAATCCCATTTAACAAACCAGAAAAAAGACAGTTTCCTTTAGATTTAAAATTTGCAATAGATTATGATAGATCAGTAATTAGAGCTACTCCAGGACTACAGTTTAATCTGTTTGATAAACCATATCAGGAACTCTTTTTTGGTAAAGAATTTACTGTCTCCCACCAATCAAATCGCATGGGCATTAGAATCAATGGTCCAAAACTTCAAAAGAACACAAGTCAAGACATCATAACAGAAGGACTACCACTTGGTGCGGTCCAGGTTACGGGAAACGGAGATAGTATTATTACATTTGTTGACCACCAAACAACAGGCGGCTATCCAAAAATTGCTAATGTGATTGCTGCTGATATGCATAAGGTTGGACAATTGCGTCCAGGAGACAGTTTCACATTTGAACACATAACAATGGATAAAGCAGAATCACTTTACCAAGAACATGAGGCCATTTTTAAACAATGATCGATATAAACTGTGATATGGGTGAATTAAATGAGCTTATGGATGATGGAACATATGAATCTCTAATGGACCATGTAACCTCAATCAATGTAGCTTGTGGAGGCCATGCCGGGGATGATGTAATGATGAACACCATGGTTGAACTTGCAAAAGGTAAAAAAGTTAATATTGGAGCGCACCCCAGTTATCCAGATAAAGAAAATTTTGGGAGATATGAAATAGACATCAGCATTTCAGATCTCAAAGATTCCATTTCAACACAAATTATCAATCTGATGGATATAACTAATAAACATGGCTCTGAATTGAGCCATGTTAAACCCCATGGAGCTTTGTACAATAAAGCGGCTGAAGATAAAGGATTAGCAATGTTAATTGGCGAGGTGGTCAAATCTATTGACCCCCTGCTTCCTATCATGTGTTTGGCGGGCTCACAAATGATCACCGTGTTAGAATCAATTGGATTGAAAGCTATGCCTGAATCCTTTGCAGATAGAACATATGAGCCAGACGGAACTTTACGAAAAAGATCTTATAGTAATGCTTTAATTAATAAACCTCAAATAGCATCAAAACAGGCATTTAATATATACTATAAAAAAAGAATCATAGCTCATGAAGGCTCGGAATTCTCAATCGATTCAGAAACAATTTGTATCCATAGTGATACGGAAAATGCATTAAAAATCGCAAAAGCAGTTAAGCAAAAATTAATCAGGAGTTAATAATGAGTTCATACGTTCAAGGCCTACTTACAGGCGGAGTTTTAGTTTTTTCAGCACTAATTTTTATGGGTCAGCAAGATCTAGAGCTTGCCGAGCAAAGGGCAAATAATAGGTTTGATGAAATCGTAAAAGCACTAGAGATAGTGTATGAGCAAATAGATTCCACATCAGAAAACAACTTTGTAAAAATGAATGACCTTGAGAAAAAGATAGACCATATGGAAACTCTTGTGGTAGAGATGTACAATTATGGAATAAAGTGCAAGCTTTAGATAATTACCAAGAAAATCATTTTCTAGTTAAAACCTGCCCAAATTTTTGTTAAAATAAAAAGCATGAAAATAGCACTATTAGCTCTCCTTTTTTCTTTAGTAAGCGCCCAGAAAGACTATGACATAAAAAATCTGGTAATTTTTGAAGATAAGTTTCTAATCAAATTTTCAGATGAAATAGTTAATGGAGATGTTTACACAAATCACACAGGAATTCTGGTAAAAAATGGAAACATAGTAAGAGGCGTAAAAGATGGAAAATGGACAGAATGGTATGATAAAGGAACTAAAAAATTAGAATTTACTTTTTTAGGCGGCTTTTTAGTTGGTCCCGTTAAGATGTGGAACGAAGCTGGCAAATTAATTGTAAGCGGTAATTATATAAAAGGAAATGGGACAACAATAGTGCAAAATATTGACCCAAACTCCTTTCCAACAAATGGGAGAGATGGTATTTGGAATTTTTATTACGAAGATGGGACTATTAAGCTTGACGAGGAATGGATAGATGGAATTCTCGTTTCAGAAAAAGAATACTATAAAAATTCAAAAAGTATCAAATATGAAGCCTATTATGGTGTAAAAAACCCTGACCCTGATAAAAAGGTACTCCTAGAATACATTGGTTCGATTGATGTCCCTGTGAGCAGTTATGCCGGTTTGAAAACATACTATTACAAGAGTGGTGAAATTTATTCAATTCAGCAATGGGACTGGGTTCAAAATAAACCTTACGGCAAAAGTTCTTTTTTCCATGAAACCGGAGAAATTTGGATGAAAGTGCAGTATAATGACAAAGGCAAAAAGCATGGCTATTTAGAGCATTACTTTTTAGGAAAGCTGTATAAGAGATATTTTTATAATAAAGATCACATTGTACATATTGAAACATACAATTTAAAGGGTGAAATAGATTACAAAACTGATTGCATGCTCAAGTATTGTAAAGAGCCAACGCTCGCAACTATTGACTAATAATTTATTATTGTTATCGCTACAAATAACCCTGCGCAGTTAGCAATCATATCTTTTACACTAAAAAACCCGTTTTTACCCCTTCTGTCGTTTAGCTCTTTTGATAAACCAGCGCTGAAACTTAGAGCAGTTGATATAGGCAGCGCGTCTGATTCCGAAATGTCTTTTTTGTTTACCAAAACATATTGACAGCCAAGCGAAATCAAACAGCTGTAGCTAAAATGCTGCAGCTTATCTATTGCAAACCATTTATCTACCCTTTTTATCTTTTCTTTTTTATCTACGTTTTCGTTATTCGCAGAAACCTCAAGAGCACTTTGAGCATGTAGATTATTTGAAAGGATAAAAAAAAGACTTACCAGTAATACTATATGTTTATTTGTCATCAGAATACAAATTATTCGTATGATCTATGGCCATCTTCCATTTGCCATCCACTTTTACGTTATGAGTAGACCAGTGTCCCTCTCTTGTGGTTCTGACACCATCTTTGGATGTTCTGTCCACTTTCCACTTTCCATATGCAAATGCCTTATCACCGAATTCATAAGCAGCGATAACTTCTGCACTATGATTAATAGATTCTGAGCTATTGTAGTATCCCACAAAATTTGCTCTAATATTATCTGCACCTTTTACTACATCCCTACCATTACCATTAACGATTGCATCTTTAGTATATAGGGAAACACTACCTTCAACATCCATCGTGTTTGCATAGAGTGAATATTTATCACATATCTCTCTTTGATACTCTTGCTTAAAGCTTGTGCTTTCTTCCACTTTGACACAATTAATTAAAAATACCAAACCAATAACTGCAATAAATTTTTTCATTGAAATCTCCTTTGTATTAGAATCAAAATCTAAGGATCAGATATGTATTCTCTTAGATGTTTAAATTGATTTTTTGGCCAACCGCTTTTAAAGCTGGATCTGTAAAAAAGCCGCAAAAAATACTAAAGTAATACTTTAAAAAAATATTATAAATTACTTATATAATTAAAAATCAAATTTTAATTGAATATCGAATTCTTCCTCTTTGCTTTCTCCTACTGCAAAAAGATTTGAAATAGAAATCCCAAGCAGCCTAACTGCTTTATCTATTTTCTTTTGATAGATAAGCTCTTCAATAATTGGAAAAAAATCCTCTTTTTTTGAAATATAATCTTCAATTGTCTTGCTCCTTGTTTGATTGGTAAAGTCATTATATTTCAGTTTTACTGTTATTGTTCTTCCTTTATTTTTTGATTTTCGCATTCTACGCTCGAGTTCATCAGCAATACTATTAAGCTCATCAAGCATAAAGGCCTCTGATGATATGTCTTTTGAAAAGGTTCTCTCTGCTCCTACTGATTTTCTTATTCTACTTGGATTAACAGGACTATCCTGAATACTGCGGACAATCTTGTAGTAATGACTGCCAGTTTTTCCAAAACGATCAATAAGGATCTGCCTATCTAACTTTCGAAGATCTTTTCCATAATATATTCCATAGTCATTCATTTTCTTGGCTGTAACTTTACCTACACCAAAAAATTTCTCTATTTTCAGCTCATCAATGAATTTATCTACATTTTTAGGGTGAATTGTTTTTTGACCGTTTGGTTTGTTTATTTCTGTAGCTACCTTTGCTAAAAATTTATTAATTGATATTCCTGCAGAAGCTGTGAGCCCTGTCTCATTTTTGATACGTCTTCGTATTTCCCTAGCGATATCAGATGCTAATTCCATATTTTTCTTATTAACCGTTACATCTAAAAATGCCTCATCTAAAGACAGAGGTTCTATTAAATCCGTATAATCTTTAAAAATACCCCTAATTTGCGCTGATATTTCTCTATACCTATCAAACCTAGCTTTGACAAAGATAAGTTCACTACACTTCTTTTTTGCTATGATGGATGGCATTGCTGATCTAACTCCAAACTTCCTAGCTTCATAGGAAGCTGCAGCAACCACCCCTCTTTCTTTACTTCCGCCAACAGCTACAGGTTTTCCTCGTAGCATTGAATCATCTAGCTGTTCAACAGATGCAAAGAAAGCATCCATATCAATATGAATTATTTTTCGAATAATTTTATTCAATGTAAAAGGGATAAATAGATGGTTTTACTGTAAGCTGGGACCAACTTAGGATAAAATTACTGGTTCCAGTACAGCTTTCTTTTAAGTTTATTTGATAAACTTTGCACTTCAGTATGTCTAAGCTTTACACCAAGTAATGCTTTCGAGTCTTTTACAAATTCATGAAAAGGTATGCGCAGAACTGCGGTTTCTCCTGAAGTAAGCGATTTTTCACCATCTGGGGTTACTATAATGATCATACCAGTATGTGATTTTAGTTTTTCAATTGCCTCTTTGGGTTCTTGTTCATGGTAACCAAGCCTGGTTTCAATAATTTTATCCCAGAAATAAAATTCAGGTACAGTGTCTTTTACTTGTTTCCTGCAAGAAAATTGATTTTCTTTTGTGACTCTTTTTGGGTTTTTTAGTTCAGTAAAATTATATTTTTTTAATAGAGCATGAAAAAAGCTATGAAACGCATTCTGCATACTCTCTCTTGTTTTAAGCTGATTTGTAAAAGCCTTCAGGTCAACTCCCACTTTCAACAAACCTGCAGTCCAGTAGCCGTATTTTGCGCAAATTGCATGATACAACCCTTTTTCATGTGTAGATGCATATTTACCTAAAAGCCTGTTTTCACCTGTATTTAACGACTCTTCCACCAGCCTTCTAACATTCTCATAGATTACTTCAATTTTCCATGGGTCATCAAGCTCATCATGGTATAACGAATCAAGGTCCTTAACAGGCAAACCCAAGTTTTCCATAAAATCTATGTAGCTGCCTTTCCCAAGCTCTGTCATTTGATCAAGTACTACAGCTTCTTTTTCATCACTTTCTAGATACTTCCTGGTGATTCGCTGACCATTTGAATATCGCCTAAAAACGCCTTGCAACATATGATCAAATTTAGAGGCGTCTTGGAGATCATCATCTGTGTAAATATCACGAAAAACTCTTTCGATGTTTTTCTGGTAATACTCATGAGGAGCAATTGGTTCTTTATCCCTGTAGTAGTATGCCTCAATTAAGCTACCTAAAAGAAAGTCATCGTCGTGCATGAACTCTCTAAATTTTGAATCACCCCATGTAGTCCGAAGACCGCGGTAAAAATATGAAATATAATCATACTTCGGCTTGGTTAATTGTTCCTGCTTAAACTCAAATTTTTGTTCAATAAGGTAATCTAAAAACATTAAAACAAAACGTTTTCTGTTTGCGGCAGCAATTTTTTGCTTGATCTCACTATAGTCAAACCCAGCAGACTCAACTGCAGCACGCCAGCAAACTTCATGAGATTCCATATCCTTGGTACCAAACATTCTAACACCTTCTTGCATTATAGAGACCAAAGAGATTCTTAATTCAGGTGTTTTTTCCGCTTGAGATAGAGGAAAATCGGTTCCAGGATAACGAATGAAATCTGGTATACGGATGAATTTACGGTCATCTTTATCTTTAGGATTCATATACTCAGATGCCAAAACACGATCACCAAATGTATTTGCAACAATTTTAAGCGTCTCGCACCAATTTTTCTTCTCTTCCTCTTCACTTCTACCATAAACAACAGGTAAATGACAGTTTGGATTTATTCCAGCATGGGCATAAGCATCTTGCACTGTAATGAATAGCTTATTTTTTCCGAGATTTTGTAATTGGGCAAGTAATGGTTTATTAAACTGATTAAAAAAACCTCTAACTGATAGATCAAATGTTTTTTTATTTTGATGTCTTTTGGCCCATTTATCATGCGCACTTCTAAGTTCATGAACCATGCGCTGCTTCGACCAGCGGTCATACATTGCCTGCAAATAATCTGTCGGATTAGCTCTGTAACGTTTTATTGTATACCGAATTTGTTTCTCTGTCAGATTCGGAATAATGTATGAAATCTCCTGAACAGTTTTTTTCTTCCAAATACTTAAAACAATTGCGAGCGCTTTTTGTTGCACATCCTCTAGTTCATGAGCCATAAGCTTTTCAAGAAGAGAAACCTGCTTTTCTGTGGGCGCTTTAATAGCTTGTTCTACTTTTTTTTCTGCCATAATAAGTTTCTGTTAGGATATAATCAATTTTTCCGCAGTGAAATTTAGCCTATTTTAAGATGAAGTCGGAAATATTCGAAGAGTTTCTTGTAAACATGTTTGCCTGCGTTATTACCGTATATTCCATGATTTCTTGTTGGATAGTACATCACATCAATTGGTTTATCTGCTTGAATGCAAGCCTCAATGAATCTCGTAGTATTCTGCGAGTGAACATTATCATCATGAGTTCCATGCATTAAAAGAAGTTTACCTTTGAGTTTATTAACATAGCTAATTGTTGATGTAGAATCATACCCGCTGGCATTCTCTTGCGGTAGACCCATATACCTTTCGGTGTATGCAGTGTCATAAAGCCTAAAATCTGTTACTGGGGCTACAGCAACACCAACATCAAACAACTCAGAGTTTTTGGTGAGCATTAAGCAAGTAAAATACCCTCCTCCACTCCAACCCCAAGCTCCAATTCTTTTTTCATCAACATACCCTTCATTAATTAAATACTGAACACCCGTAGCATTATCTTTGGATAAATAATGCGCCATATCTCCGTAGCTAAGGTTTTTAAAATCTCTGCCTCTGCCAGCCATTCCTCTTGTATCCATAGAAAAAACGATATATCCCTCTTTAGCAAGAAACTGCTGAAAACCTCCTTGCCAACGGTTCCTTACAATCTGAGTTCCAGGCATACCATACCCATAAACGATTAAAGGGTATCTATTACCCTCTTCATAATCGTGAGGCAAGGTTAAAATACCATTTAAAACTGTTTCATTATCATCAGCAAGAAATCGTACTATAGATGGTTTGGAAATCTCTGTTGTATCTATTGCACTTAAATTAGTTTTACCTAATGTTCTGATAAGCGTGCCATCATTACTACGGTATTTTATCGTTCTTGGCTTATCGATGGAGGAAAATACATCTATAAATGTTTTGCCATTGGGATTCATCGATATGGAATGATTCCCAGGCTCTGGAGTTAATAGTTTAAGATTGGTTCCATCAAATCGGACTGAATAAAAATGATTTTCTAAATTCGACTTCTTGTTTGATGTGAAATATATGATTTCACTTTTTTCATCAACATGAACGATATCATTTACCTCCCACTGCCCGCTAGTAACTGGGACAGTGAACCTCCCATCCGCACGCTCCAAATATAGATGCTGATACCCATCTCTTTCAGAAATGTGCAAGAACAATCCTTTCTCTTTTAAAATTTGATTTGTTTCATGCAACTCAACCCAACCATTTGGATCAGATTCCTGAAGCCCCTCCATTATTCTGCCACTAGAGACATCTGCGTATATCATCTGCCATTTTTTTTGCATTCTACCCAGTTTCATGATCCAGAGATTCTCATCGTCATACCACTCAAACCATGGATAATACGAACTTGTGTCTTGATCAAGGTCTACAAATTTTTTCCCCCCACCCTGAACATTTATAACTGCAATCTTAATGGATGGGTTTCTATTTCCTGCTTTGGGATAAAAGACCTGCTGGATTTCTGGGTATAACTTTAAATCATCAATCATATTAAAACGTTTAACTTTGGATTGATCTTCTTCAACAAAGGCAATAAACCTACTATCAGGGGACCATCTATATCCATCGTACCCACTTAATTCTTCCTCATAGACCCAACCAAAGTGTCCATTTAAAATTGTTTCTGACCCTGTTCTAGTAAGCTTTTTTTCACGCTTGCGGTCAATGTTATAAACGTATAGATTATTATCATCTCTGATGTAAGACACCCACTTACTGTCTGGGGATATTTTTACGTTTCGAAGATTTTCATTTTTCTTACTTACTTTTCGGATTGATTTATCTACTAATTTCAGAATGTAAAAGGTGCCTTTATTAGAATGTCTCCAAATCTTATGCCTTTTTGATTGAATCAGCATCCATTTACCATCTTCTGAAAAACTCCAGTTAACGATTGGAATGTCATCACCTTTGTAATTAAAAACACTACTATCCAAATAAATTACAGTATCACCAAGAGCAAGATCAATTTTATAAAAGGACCTTCGGTTTTCTCCTTTACCCTTAAGTATGATTTTTTCTGAATTATGCTCCCATGCATAATCACCCATTCTAGGGTATTGGATATCTAAATTATAACTTACCTCCCACCACGGTGTTGGATCGGCAAATGAACAGTCTACCCAAAATACCGAAGACAATATTAAAATTTTTATACTACTGAATTTCATTTTTTAGGTTTTTTAGAAATTTAACCATCATATCGAAAGTTATTCTTTTCGTATTAACATTCCTAGGACTAGGATGGTAAGCACCGTATAGAGTCACACCTGAAGGTAGCTCATATCCAACTCCGTGTTTAAATGGAAAATCTTTCATTTTAATATCATGAGATTTTCTGGTGTAATGCAAAAATGATTCAAACCCAATTTTACCCAAACCTAATACAATTTTCATATTAGGCAAACATTCTATTTCATTAGCTAAGTGACCAGCACAATTGTTTCTTTCCTCTGCAGTGGGTTTGTCACCTGGGGGCACACATTTTACGGCGACTGACATAAACCCATTTAGTTTAAGTCCATCATCAAATGAGATAGATTCAGGCTGATTAGCAAGACCAGCAGCATGCATGCATTTAAATAGGAAATCAGCTGATTTATCGCCGGTGAATACTCTTCCTGTCCTATTACCTCCATGAGCAGCAGGAGCTAAACCTAAAATAAGCAATTTAGAATTATCATCACCATACCCTGGTACAGGCTTACCCCAATAATCCCAATCCATATAGGACTTACGTTTTTCTTTAGCGATCTTATTTCGAAATTCTACTAACCTAGGACATCTTGTGCAGGAAATGATTTCATTTCGAATTTTTTTAATATTTGTGTCCGACATATCTCAATCTTTTACTAAAATTAATATAGCTAAAATTTAGTCTTGTTCATTGATTCATGCTTGCTGAAAGTCTAAATTTGCTCCCACCTATTGTATTAGGTTTTAAAATTTTATACTTAAAGGAATTATTATGGGTTTAATGACCACGTTAAGAACAAGAATGACAGTAGTTTTATGGGCTTTGCTAATCCTGTTTCTATTGAGCATGGCTGTCGGAGGTTTAGTCGGCGGTGCAAATATAATTGACCAAATTGCTGGAAGGGTTGACCCTTCAAGAGTGATTGCACGAATTAATGACCAGGATATTTCTCCTGACTATTTTAATAATTTAGTTAATCAGCAAATAAATCAGTTTAAATCATCTGGCCAGCCCGTTAATGATGCAATGTACGAGAGAGCAAGAAGTACAGCCTGGACAAACTTAGTTCAAGAGGTACTTGTAAGCGCAGAGATCAAGCGTTTGGGTTTAGAAGCGACTGATGAAGAAATCATATATCATTTAAGGGAAAATCCACCTCAGTTTTTACAATCTAATCCTACTTTCCAAACAGATGGAAAATTTGATTCTCAGAAATATTTATCAGCCTTAGCCTCGCCACAAGGAGATGAGTGGGTTCCAATAGAAAACTGGATGAGAACAAGCTACATTCCAAATTTAAAACTCACACAGTTTTTAAATGAAGATGTTCTCGTAACTGAGCAAGATGTAAAAGATGATTTTATAAAAAAGAATGTCAAATTTACAGTAGATGCTATTCATGTTACATATGATAAAGCCCCGCAAGATAAAACAGAGCCATCTGAAACTGAACTTACAGATGAATATCAAGCTTCACTCGATGATTTTAAGCATGATGAACTTCGTAATGTTAGTTTTGTTAGCTGGAAAAAAGCACCATCTGCTCAAGATAGCATAAATAATGGATATTTAATTTCAGATATTATGGAAAGAGCAAATTCTGGAGAGAGTTTTGCTGATTTAGCAAATGAATACACGCAAGATCCTTCGGGGCAAGATAAAGGCGGCGATTTAGGATGGTTTGGTAAAGGCCAAATGGTAAAACCTTTTGAAGAGGCAGCTTTTAAAGCTAAAAAAGGATCTATAATTGGACCAATTAAATCACGATTTGGTAGTCATATAATCAACGTGCGTGATAAAAGATCAGAAGATGGTAAGGAGCAAGTTTTAGCATCTCATATACTTCTTAAGGTTGAGGCAAGTCCAACTACTTTGTCTGACCTTAGAAGGACTGCAACACTTTTTAGCTATGATGCCCAAGATTCTGGGTTTACTTTCGCTGCAAATAGTAATCAACTTGCAATTTTAAACCATGAAAATCTTGATGCATCTACCTCAAGACTTAGAACAATTGGGGCGTTACGCAGCGGAGTGAAATTTGCATTCAACAATAAAGTTAAATCAGTGTCCGATGTATTGGAAAATGATCAGTATTTTGCTGTTTTGCATGTTGATAGTTCAATAGAGGCTGGGTATAAATCCTTTGAGAGTGTTAGACCACAGCTCGTAAATAAAGTTAAAAGAGCCAAGCAAAAAACAGCCTCCAGAGATTTAATTGATGAACTGGTCATAGATTTAAATGCTAATGAAAAATCTCTTAGCTCAATTATAGAAAAGCAAAAAAGATTTGATAATATTAAAGATGAATCCAAAACAATAAATGAAGCATTTACTTCTATTGGTAGAAGTAACTTTGTTACTGGTGCACTTCTGAATGCTTCCAAGGATGACCTGCTTGGCCCTGTAGAAACGAACAGGGGTTGGGCTTTAATTCATGTAAAAGATATAGCAGAATTAGACTCCTCAGAATATGAAGTTCAAAGAGAATCATTAAAAAATAGCTTAAGGACTAGAAAACAAAATCAGCATCTTCAAGCTTGGCTAGATGAATTAAAAGATAATGCTGAGATCATTGATAACAGAAATTTCTTTTATTAAAGCGCTCTTGTCTCTAAAAATTTAGCTTTTTGATCTTGATAATGTTGGTATTCAGGATTTCCTTGAATACACTCATTTATAACTTCAATAGCCTCTTCTACTCTTCCTAATTTCCATAGTACTTCTGCCTTGGTATCCAGAATCTTAAGGTCTTCCTTTATTTCAAGAGCATAATTTACTTTTTCTAAAGCTTCAGGTAAAAGTTGACCTATTTCTGTCATACGCCAAGCAAAGCTATTCAAAAGGCTTGCAAGATACTTATATTCTTCGTCATATAAATTTACCGCTTTAAGGTAAAGCTGGGCCTCTAGAGAAGGGTCACTATCATTTTTCTTTATGGTTCTTATCATTTGCCAATAACATTGCTTTTTTCTCGTTGTATCATCAGTGATATCAACATATGCCATTAGGTCATCAATCATATTATTTTTTTTGGCTTTATAGAGAAGACCATAAAAATAGGCCGATTCAGATGAATCTATACCTTGATCAACAATTTGATCGAGAATATCAATTGAAACATCGAGTTCGCCTATTCTATAATAAAGTTGACTAAGGTTATAAAAATTTTGGAATGTAAATGCATTATTACTTCTATGATAATTCTGAATATCGTCTAAATACTTCTTTGCTGAGTCCTTAACATTCAGATCTATGTATTTTTTAGCTAAATCTATTTGAATGGTTATATCATCAGAATTTTTTGAGTACTTAAGCTGAAGATCAGATAATGTATTAGTGCCATCTTTTATACGATTAAGCTCTTTTAAAAAATCCTCTGGCGGTAGATAGCCCACTATTCGATCTAGTTCATTTCCAGAATTATCAAGGATAATAATTGTTGGATAACCTCGCACACGATATTTTTCTTTTTGCTTAGGACCAGAACCTTTTTCTGCGTCTATTTTCAAAGAAATCAAATGATCATTAGCAAAATTAATTATTTTTTCATCTGAGAAAGTATCGTTATCCAAACGATCACACCATGTTCACCAGTCAGTTTCAAAATCTAGCAAAACCATTTTTTCAGAGTTTTCATTAAGAATAACATCCAAATCATCATCATTCCAGGGATAAGATTTCTCCTGCCCACAACCTAGAAAAAATATTAAAAAAAATATTAAAACGATTGCTTTTATTTTTATCATATGTGACTTAAACCTTATGAACAAAATTAATAATTTAATTTTTCCAAAATAATTTTAGGCGCTTTTAAGGGTTTATTTTTTGAATTTACAAATGCATGTTCTGTATAGCCATCCACTAAAAGACTTAAATCATCTGCACAATTGATCTTATAATCAATGATCAACTTAGCTTTTGGTAAAGTTTTAATAGCTGAATTCACGATTAATTCTTGTTCGAAATTTGCACCATTATAGTATCTACAGTAACTAGTGACAACAGGAAGCCTAATACCAGCTTTTTCAATTTTAGTAACAGAGAGACCTATGGATTTAAGAAGTTCAGTGCGAGACTCTTCAAAATATTCTAAATATCTAGTATTATAAACGATTCCCATTTGATCAACATCTCTGTAGTAAACTTTAATT
>Ga0208127_1000959_pt1 | contig 14736 bp, 8 predicted proteins | sample ETNtaG_6_FD_185751 | JGI IMG/M metagenome (GOLD analysis project Ga0208127, IMG submission 185751) | Marine microbial and viral communities from oxygen minimum zone, Eastern Pacific Ocean - ETNP201306SV45 (SPAdes) (version 2) | ecosystem: Environmental > Aquatic > Marine > Oceanic ...
TTCGCAGCTGTTTGTCCTGCGTGGCAATGCCCACCGGGCAGGTGTTCAGGTGACACTTGCGCATCATGATGCAACCCATCGTGATTAGCGGCGCGGTGGAAAAGCCCATCTCCTCGGCCCCAAGCAACGCAGCGATCACCACGTCGCGGCCGGTCTTAAGGCCGCCATCGGTCTGCAGTACCACGCGGCTGCGAAGGTCGTTGAGCACCAAGGTCTGGTGCGTCTCGGCAATGCCCAACTCCCACGGCAGTCCGGCGTGCTTGATACTCGTCAAGGGCGATGCTCCCGTTCCGCCAGTTTCGCCAGAGATCAAAATGTGGTCGGCCTTGGCCTTGGTCACGCCCGCGGCAATAGTGCCCACACCCATTTCGGACACGAGCTTTACGCTGACGCGCGAGGCGCGGTTGGCGTTCTTGAGGTCGTGGATCAGCTGCGCCAGATCCTCAATGGAATAAATATCGTGATGCGGAGGCGGACTGATCAGGCCCACGCCGGGCGTGCTGTGACGAATGCGCGCGATGGTTTCATCCACCTTGCGACCGGGCAGTTCGCCGCCCTCACCGGGCTTGGCACCCTGAGAAATCTTGATCTGAAGCTCGTCGGCGTTCGTGAGGTACCAGATGGTCACCCCAAACCGGCCCGAGGCAATCTGCTTGATCGCTGAGCGCTTGGAATCGCCGTTGGGCAACGGATTAAACCGCTCCGGATCTTCGCCGCCTTCGCCGGTATTGCTCTTGCCGCCCAGACGGTTCATCGCAATCGCAAGGCCCTCGTGTGCCTCGGCAGAGATGGAGCCGAAGCTCATCGCGCCGGTGCAGAAACGCTTCACAATCTCACTGGCTGGCTCCACTTCCTCAATCGAGATCGGGCCTCCATTCACGCCCTCCTTGAACTCCATCAACCCACGCAGCGCGCAGCGCGCCTTGGAATCGTTGTTAATGTGATCGGAAAATTGTTTGTAGGAATCAAAATTGTTCGTGCGCGCTGCGGATTGGAGCGCAGCGATGGAATTCGGATTCCACATGTGCTTCTCGCCCTCGGCGCGCCAGTGGAATTCACCCGGGTTGGGCAGCGTTTCCACCTTGTCCTCCTCGCGGGATGGAAAACCCAGCGCATGGCGACGCAACATTTCCTCCGCCAGTTCATCAAGGTTTACACCCTGCACACGACTGGCCGTACCCACGAAGCTCAGGTCGATCACCTCGTCCTGCAGACCAATCGCCTCAAAGATTTGCGCACCCTTGTAGGAATGGAGCGTGGAGATGCCCATCTTGGCCATCACCTTGAGCATGCCCTTGGCCACGCCCTTACGATAGGCCGACACCAGCGAGGCGTCGTCGCCAAATTCTTCAGGATTACACAGGCCCTCGCGGCGCGACTTCCACAACGCCTCAAACGCCATGTAGGGATTGATCGCGTCAGCGCCGTATCCCACGAGCAGACAGTGATGATGCACCTCGCGAGCTTCTCCGGTTTCCAGTACCAACCCGATCTGCGTGCGCAGAGCGTTTTTCACGAGATAATGATGCACCGCGCCCGTGGCCATCAGCGTGCTCACCGGCACGCGATCGGCCGACACCGCACGATCGCTAAGGATCGCGAGGCTGTAGCCATCCTTGATCGCCTGCTCGGCCTCGGCACAAATGCGATCGAGCGTCTCGCGCACCCCGGCAATGCCGGACTCCTTCGGGAACGTGATGTCGATCTCCTTCGAGCGCCAGCCGCGATAATCCATGCCCTTGAGCGCGTGCAATTCTTCGTTGGTGAGAATTGGATGCGGCATATGCAGGCGTTGCGCATGGCCTTCGGTGGTTTCGAGCAAATTCTTTTCCGGCCCAATGTAACACTCGAGAGACATGATGACTTCCTCACGGATCGAATCGATCGCGGGATTGGTCACCTGAGCAAAGAGTTGGCGGAAATAATCGTAGATCATCCGCGGCTTGTCGCTGAGACAAGCAAGCGCGGCATCGTTACCCATCGAGCCAAGCGGATCGCGCTTCTCATGCACGAGCGGCAAGAGCATGAACTGAAGCGTCTCGGTGGTGAACCCAAAGGCCTGCATGCGCTGCAAGAGCGTGGCTTCATCCAGCCCCGCGGCCTCGCCGGCAGCAGCAATGTCGTCCATCTCGATGCGCTGGTTCTTGAGCCAGTCGCCATAGGGTCGTTGCGTGGCGAATTCAGACTTAATCTCGTCATCTGGCACAATCCGGCCTTGCTCGAAATCCACGAGGAACAGACGGCCCGGTTGCAGGCGGCCTTTCGATCGCACGTTCGCCGGATCCACCGGTATCACGCCCACTTCACTGGCCATGATCACGCGATCATCGTGCGTTTCATAATAGCGGCTCGGCCGCAGCCCGTTCCGATCCAGAACCGCGCCAATGTATTTACCATCGGTAAAGGCAATCGACGCCGGGCCATCCCACGGCTCCATGATACAGGAGTTGTACTCGTAAAAATCGCGCTTAGATTGCGCCATGTGTTTGTGTTTCTGCCATGCCTCGGGAACCATCAGCAGCACAGCCTCCTGCAGAGTACGCCCGCTCATCAGTAGGAATTCCAGCGCGTTATCGAAGTTCCCGGAATCAGAGCATTCCGGCTCCATGATCGGATATAACTTCTGCAAATCCTCTCCCATCAGTTCGCTCTCGAGCGTGCCTTGCCGAGAGCGCATGGCGTTCACATTGCCGCGAAGCGTGTTGATCTCGCCGTTATGACTCATGAACCGGAACGGTTGCGCGCGGTCCCAACTCGGGAAAGTGTTGGTCGAGAATCGCGAGTGCACCATGGCGAGGTGCGTAGCGAAATCCGGATTGTCCAGATCAGCGAAGTACTGCAGCACCTGCTCGGTGTTCAGCATGCCCTTATAGATCATCACCTTGGTGGAGAGACTGCAAATGTAAAAGAGTAACCGTTGCTCCAGGCTTTCATCAAAGCGCAACTGATGACTCGCGCGTTTGCGGATCACATACAGCTGCCGTTCGAAATCGTCGCCCTCCAACCCATCGACCGCGCCAATGAAAAGTTGCATGATGTACGGCTCCGCCGCGCGCGCAGCCGGCCCCACATTCGCTTCCTCCGTGCGGACGGGTACATCCCGCCAGCCCAGACATTGCTGGCCCTGCTCGGCGATGATCGCCTCCACGGCCTCCATGCACCGCTTACGCTCAGACTCGATCGTGGGCAGAAACACCAAGCCGGCACCGAACCGACCCTTCGCCGGCAGCTCCACGTCCAAATCTTCCTGAGCCACTTTACGTAGAAAACTCTCCGGCAATCCGACCAGAATACCGGCGCCATCACCGGTGTTCGGCTCGCAACCGCAACCGCCGCGGTGCTCCATATTCACCAGCATCTGCAACGCATCGAGCACATTCTGATGGCTCGGTTCGCCCTTCAAATTCGCCACAAACCCAACGCCGCAGCTGTCTTTCTCGTTTGCAGGATCATAAAGTCCCTGCTTTTGAGGCAATCCAAATTGAAATTTGTTACCCATGTTGTTAATTATGTTTCTCTTAACTGGAAACCTTTTGGCCTCAAAGGCCTCGGAGTCGGAAACTCGATTATATTGACGTTTTTTTAATCGGCCAAACAAAGAACAGACTCTTATTTTAATTATAAGTAAAAATTATCTTGAGGGCTTATTTTTTAAGCCAAGTGATAAAATACGTGAACTGAGTCCATATGACTTCCCTTTAAATTAAACTCATACAGCATAAAAAATCAAAAATAAGCCCTCAAACAATCCTAGCGCAAGCAATTTGTGATTTTTTTCACAAAGTCTTTTAAGCCGCAAAAATAACCATTTAAAACAAAGTTTAAACATTTCTGATGATTTGCGTTTAATTTAGGATCATGGCAAATTGAAATCCAATGGGCGATTCGGATTTAGGGAAGACGAAGTTTGATTTATCTGAGGAGAGGAGAAAGGCGTTGCTATGTTTGTTAGCCGATGAAGATCCCGAGATATACCTACCTGTTCGCGAGAAAATAATCTCTCTGGGACCGGATTTCTGTGGCTGGCTGGAAAATTATGTTTTAGATGAAAACCCCTTAATGCGGCGCCGTTCGTTAAGTATAATCTCCCATTTCAAATGTCTTAGGGCAGACACTGAATTTCACGCTTTTTGCCTGAATCATGGTGAGGATTTCGAATTGGAAGAAGCCTGCTGGCTCTTAGCCCGCACCGTTAATTCCGATATCAACACTGAGGCCTATCGCGCTGTGCTGGACGATTACGCGCATGATCTCATGCAGAAAATTGATTTTGGCTCCGAACCCGAAGGCATCATGGCCGCCATCAATCGCTACCTCTTCCAAACTCAACGCTACCAGGGCAACGAAGATAATTATTACTCCGCAGACAATAGCTACCTCAACCGCGTAATTGATCAGCGCACGGGAAACCCCATTTCCCTATGCATCATCTACCAACTGGTAGGCCGACGATTGGGCCTGCCAGTGACCGGCATCGGATTACCCGGCCACTTCCTGTGTCGATTCCAAACGCCTCGCCAAGATTATTATATTGATGCCTTTAACAAAGGGCGCCTTCTCACCAAGACCGATTGCATGAAATATCTCAAACAAGCCGGCTACGAATATCACGAGGCCTTTCTCATGCCGGCCAGTTCTCGTCGCATCCTCCTGCGCATGTGCAGTAATCTGCACCAGATTTACCAGCGTGATAATCAAACTGCCGACGCCGCCCGCCTTCACGGGTACATCGTCGCCCTCTCAAAATAAGAAAATAAATGCGTTAAACCTTTGATTTTCAACCCTTTCTGGATAGCCTCCACGGAATGGCCAAGGAGGCCGTTTCATGCTTCACATTCTCGTCAACCGGGATGGGCGCCATTTGGGCCCTTATACCTATGATCAAGCGTGCCAACTGCTCGCTGAGGGAAAACTGCATACATGGGACATCGCTTGGCCCGATGGCAGCCGCGAATGGGTGACCCTCGATCAAATTGATGGCCTTTCCGATCGCGCCTTTGCCCTGCGCGAACAACGCCGAGCCGAAGCAACCGCCGCCGCTACGTCAGCTCTCGGAGGCCGCCCAGCCAGCCCAACCGCGCAGTTCATGGTGTCCCGTCACCATACTGAACTCCCCAAACGCAACTGGATACGGATCGGCATTTGGGCCGGTATGCTCGGGGTCCTTTGCCTCTCACTCGTTGTCTGGCTGAAATTCCTAAACGAAAAAACGCTGATGGAAACCCTCGAACGGCGCGGGGATAATCTCACCTACGAACAAGGCCAGACCGATCCCTTTGACGGCATCGCGCACGCCTTTTTCAACGACGGCGCGCAATGGGAACAAACCACTTTCTCCGATGGCGCTCGCCATGGTCAACGCACCGTATGGCACATCAATGGCAAAACAGCCCTCAAGGAAACATATCATAATGGCCGGTTAACCCAGGCGACCAGCTACGATTTCCAAGGGCATCTCTCCGGCCAACTACAGGAAGGCACCGGAACCATTTTGCTTTACTGGAATGACACTGGAATCCGTTCTCAGGAACTCGTTTATGAAAACAACCACATCATTCGGCGGACCATTTGGAACCGCGAAGGCCAGCTGCTATCCATCATCCCTCCGCCCGTCCAAGTCGCCCCACCCCCTCTCGAGCCGATCACCAGCATCACCAACACTCCACCGCCGGCCAACCAATCCACCAACACCAATGCAACGACCGTGATCCCCGGCCAGTTACCCAACCGCACACGCGCTTGGTTGACTGGCAAACCCGACACCCCCACGCCGCCCGGCCAAGTAGATAAACGAATCGATCTGGTGTACCTCAGCCAATACTACACCAAGATAGTTGAGGAATTTGGCAATCCCGATGAAATTATTGACGGCAAAGTGTACGCCTATCGGAACATGAGAATCCGAAATCTCGTCGATGACACCATCCGCTCACAGGTGCACTTCCATTTTGTCAATGGCACGGTAACCCTAGTGGAAGCATTGCCCTGAGTTATTTCAGCTTCAGCAATTCCGCTTCGGTCCAGGGTGCTTCTCGTTTTTTCTCAGCCGCCTTCAGGCGATCCACCTGTTCGGGGGTGACCGGATCCGCTCGGTGATCCCATTCGCGGCGGGTATAGGTAAGAATGGCCGCAATTTGTTCGGATTGAAATCCCTGTAACGCCGGCATGCTCATGTTATATTGCCGACCATGCACAGTGATTGGCCCGGTTACCCCATGCAACACAATACCAATCGCCCGATCTGCCGGCCCCACGAGAAACGGCGAATCCAAGAGCGGGGGTGCCTTACCTTCTTCGCCCAAGCCATTGGCTTGATGGCACGCGCCACAGGTGGCGGTGTACAAAATTTTACCCAAATCAAATTGTTTAAGTTCGGCTGCCGTCAAGGCGCGTGGCGGTACTGGCGGCTTCGCCAATTCTCCCCACACGATGAATTTTGATAAACGCGCCACGCGTTCCTTTACCTTTTGATCGTCACTCTCCGCCATGGACGCCATGGACTGGGGCTGTGACTGGAAGGCCACCGGTTTCAAGCCCCGCCCCTTCGGAAACGCCGCCTTGTTGATGCCATCGAGCAAATTAATCTGCGCTGCCGACGGCAGGCTTTGCGCCAGCTTCAGCAACTGCTCCAACCGCGCGGCATTCCGCTGACGTGCCACGCAACCGGCCAAAGCCTGAACGATGTTGCGAAGGTTGCCGTTGGTCACCCAGTTTTCATTGGCGGCGACGCGTTGGAGGAATTCTAACTCGCGCCCGGCCAGGCCGCTGATTAGCCCGTCTCGCACCACGCTATTCTCCGCGTGCTTCACCACGAACGTCCGCAGTAACGGCTCCAAGCCTGGCACCTTAATCGCGGGCAGGCTTAAGGCCATCTGCTGGCGCACATCGGCATTCTCGTCCTGCGCCACTTCAGTCAGCGCGGGCAACAAAGCCAAACGCGCTTCGGCATCCGCCTCACGCCCCCCCAGCTTGGCAGTAAATGATTCAGCCACTCGCAGTGCAGCAATGCGCACGCGCGGATGTTTGTCCCCCAAGGCTTGGGCGATGGTCGGTGCATCCAGTCCGGCCAGCCCTTCCAACGCCCACAGCGCATGCTGGCGTGCAAGATGATATTCGCTGGCCGTGGCGGTCTCCCGCAGGATCGGCAGTGCGGCTTTCTCGTTTCGCTCGACCAACAATCGCTGAGCAGTGTCACGCCGCCATCCATTGCTGGATTCCAGATGACCGATCAATTGCTCGTAACCTTGTTCGGATAATTTCGGAGCGGCCTGCGGTTTTCGGCCGGTGTGTACCACGCGGTAGATGCGGCCGAGCCCGATATGTTTATCCAACTTGCGATCAATGATTTGCTTTCGCAGGAACGTGGTCACATAATGTTTATGCTGCAGAATACCACGGTACATATCCACGATATACACGCAGCCATCGGGTCCGTTGTAAAGACTCACGGGGCGAAACCGTTCATCGGTTGAAGTCAGCCATTCGGCCTTGTCGTAAGCGTTGGTGCCAGAAGGCCGCCCGTCCTTCCAGGTAAGTTTCTGCAACCGAATCATGTTGCCGCACGGTTCCGGGATGAAGGCGTCGCCCACCAGCTCGTCGGGATATTGGTCTCCCCGATAAATCATCGGGCCACTAGCGCCGGTCCAGCGCGCCAAACGACCGTCGCGGAGCATCCCATTTTGGTAACCGCGATTGATTCCGGTGTTCAACCGGCTGGTCCACACGCTACCATCCTCCCACAGCCGATAGCCTAAGCCATTGCGGGTGGGATGATGCGGATTACGCACCGTATACACGCCGGGTATGGTGTCACAAAAGAGGGGCGCCGAATTGCTGTTGTAATAAAGGCGGCCATAGTTGTCTTGCGCGATGCCCCATTGGCCGCGGAAGACAGTGTTTTCTACCACCAACTTGCCATCCACAAACTTCAGGCGCTTGGTGGACTTGGCGTTGTACAGCCAGTTATCCAGCCCGGGCATCAACCCGTTCTCTGTATGCTCCACCGGCCCTTGAGTTGCGTATCCGCGAAACGCTTCGGTCTTCTTATCCGCCTTCAAATCCCCATCAGTATCCTGACAATACCAAAGGACAGGCGGCTCGGAAATCAATACGCCCCCCTTGACCAGTGCGATCGCTCGTGGCGTGTTCAGGCCACTGAGAAATTCCGTACGTTTATCCATGCGGCCATCGCCGTTGGTGTCTTCCAGCACGGCCACGCTGCCCACCTTGGCATCCTCGCCCGTGCCGTCCACGTTCGGCATGTAAGCGCGCATTTCCACCACCCACATGCGCCCGTCCTCATCAAACTTCATCGCCACCGGGTCGTGCACCAACGGATCAGCCGCCGCGATTTCAATGCGAAAACCGGGCTGCAGCTTAAAGCTCCTCAACGCCTGTTCGGGCGTCAGGGCCGGCGCGGGCGGCACATCAAAATTCTTCCACACCTCCGGTTGTTGCTGGCCCTTACGGTCGCCGCGTTGGGCCCATGCCGAGGTGCTCCATCCCGCCAATCCGGCGGACATCATGATGATCAGAAAACGGTTTTTCATCCCAGAAAGGCGCACGGTACGGACCGCTGCAGTTACTGACAAGACGCAATTGGATTGTGAATCGTTCCCCCTTGTTCATTTATGGGCCGCTGCTTTGATTGGCGGTCCAATGAGGGCGATTAAAACATACTTTCTGGCGGGCTTGGCTGTGGTGCTGAGCGCGGGCTGCTTTACCACCGCAGATGATAAATCCAAATTCACCCCCATCCCTTGGCGGTCCGACTCCGTGGAACGGCGTTACGATAAACCCGTGGCCGACGTCATGGCGGCCACTCGCATCGCTTTGGGCGCCATGGGCACGATCACCGGGGAAGAAGCCACTAAAAGTGTCATTAGCGCCCGGATCAACACACGTTATGTGTGGGTGAAAATCTCACCGGATCCACAGGCGCCTGATGCGATTTCCGCCGTGCGCATACAAGTGCGCACCAAGTATCGAAACCCCGATCTACAAACCGCCTCGGCCATTGCTGAGCAGGTGACGCTGGCCCTGATTGCAGCGGCCAATCCGCAACCGCAGAACTAAACCACATCCTGCATCCGAGTGAGGCGCGCCTGCGCCTCCTCGGCAAACGGTAAATCCGGAAACCGCGCAATGACCTGTTGAAGGCATTGCCGAGCCCCTTCCGGATTATTTTTTTCTAAATGCCAGTCAGCCATGAGATTGAGCCAGCGCGACAAGTCACGAGGTTGCTGGAATGGATTGGCGAAGAGCTTGTTTAATTCCTCCCATGCCAAGTCCGGCTTGCCATAGCGATTGAAATAAACCCGCGCCAACTGCTCGCGTGTTTGATTATCAAGGGGATGCTTTTCCAACTGCTTGAGGCATTCGGATACCAGCTCGCTGGCATCACGGCGGTCATTGGAATCCACGGAAAAATCCAAACGCGCCAGGCGTTGGGCACTGGCCAGTTCAATGCCCGATCCCGGAAAACGGTCGCGCAGCCCCGTCAGCGTCAACCGCATCGCCTCCTCTTGCCCTTCCTTTTTCTGCCAATCGGCTAGTTGGTTCATTGCCCGGGCAATCTGGCCTGGCTCATGTTGTTTTTGGGCCGTGATGCCCAACAAGGTACCTTCGGCAGTGGCAAAATCATGCAGGGACTCCATTTGGATGGTTGCCTTCAGCATTTGCCCCTCGAAATCTCCCGGGAATTTTTCGAGCTCATCATCAATCAGCTCGATCGCCAGCTTCGCTTTCCCGGAACGCCATTTCGCCTCCACCACCGAATATAATGGCTTAGGCTCGACCTCTTCGCCTCCACCCATCAATGAATTGATTGCCTTGCCTCCCAGAAGATCCATCGCCGGCCCCACCCAGAGTAACCCAAGCAAAAACGCCGGCGCGATAACGAGAATCAGACCCAACTCGCCCATGCTCAAACAGCCGATGATTAAAACTATCATTAACCCGCTGGCGCCCAGCTTGAGGATTAACGGGCCGATTTGATCGTGTTCGTTGGCCTTGGAGCGTTTGTGTTGGTAAAATGTCCACGCAATCAAAAGAGCAAGCGGCCCTAGGATCATGGCAAGGCAAAGCCACATACCTTAGCGTTTCGGGGCCGACTTCAATTCAAAGACAATGGCCGTACGGGAGCCGGTTTGTTCGTTGCGCATTTCCATTTCCTTGAGATGCCATTGACCATCAATCTTCTTGAAAGCCTTGGGCTCAAAGATTTTCAAAAGCTTTCCCTGCGCATCAAACAACTCCGCCCGCACGATACCCATCGAATCTTCATCCACCCAACTCACCACTTTACTATACCCGCCTTCGGTGACTTTAACAGGACGGCTTACCAGAACACTGCAGAGTTCGCCGCGACGCAATTTACGATCAATCACGTTTTGATTAGGCCAACGCAACATCTCCAAACCCAAATCCGCCATCCAGAAATCAGCTCCGGAAAACGGCCGCATGGCCTGCTCGGCATCCAGTTTCTCCGGATTTTTACCCGTTGCGGTCCATTCATATTGCGTATCCTTCCCAACCGCGGCACGAACGGTCAACGTACCTTCCTGCACTGAATAATGATTCACCAATGCCGCACCCTGCGCAAAGGTGCGAAACTCCACCGGTACGGTTCGGCGTTTCCCGCCGCGTGGTGGGCGGATGCGCAACATGCCGTTACCGTTCACCGCATTGGCCGGCCGCATCGCCTGCATGTACAAAGCCATCTGCGCCCCAAACCGTGTTTGCAGTTTCTCATCAAAGATTGTTTGAAACACCCGTGCCTGTGGGTCCTGCAATATATGATCAGGCTTCACCTCCGCGCCCAATCGACCCACCAAAACTGCCACAAATAAAATTATCAACGCACGCATACTCACAGTGTTTGCACCACGCTAGGATCACCTCCTCCCCTCCGCAAGGGAACATTCCACACAGTGGGACACAAATCATTTCCACAGCCAACCCAACAGTGCCATTAAGGCGCAGTGTCCCGCTATGATGACATGCATCTTAGGAGAATGCCTAGATTTCACGGAAATACATGGGTGGCACTCCGGTTGCTCTAAAGAGGCAAACAGTTGTGCTTTGGCACAGTTTTGAAAGAATAATATGGGCAAAATTTTAGGCATCGATTTGGGCACCACGAACTCGTGCATGGCGGTTATCGAAGGCGGCGAGGCGACGGTGTTGGAGAATTCAGAGGGCAAACGAACCACTCCATCGGTGGTGGCGTTTGCCAAGAACGGCGAACGACTGGTGGGCGACGCGGCCAAACGACAGGCGGTAACGAACCCCGCCAATACCGTGTTTTCCGCCAAGCGTTTCATCGGTCGCAAATACAAGGAAGTGGCCGAGGAATCCAAACGCATGCCGTACAAGGTGGTGGAAGGAAAGAACGGCGACGCGGCGATCGAGGTGGAAGTCGAAGGCGAAGCCAAGGCCTATAGCCCGCAGGAGATCGCCTCCATGGTGTTGGCCAAGCTCAAGGCCGATGCTGAAATGCGGTTAGGCGAATCCATTTCCCAGGCGGTCATCACCGTGCCCGCGTACTTTAATGACTCGCAACGGCAGGCCACCAAGGATGCCGGCTCCATCGCCGGCCTCGATGTGCTACGCATCATCAACGAACCCACCGCGGCTTCGCTGGCGTATGGTTTGGATAAAAAGGATGACGAACAAATCGCGGTCTACGACTTGGGCGGTGGTACGTTCGATATCTCAATCCTCGAGATTGGCGATCAGTTTTTCCAGGTTAAAGCCACCAACGGCGACACTCATCTCGGTGGTGATGACTGGGATAATGCCATCATTGACTGGGTGGTGGAGGAATTTAAGAACGACTTCAGCATCGATCTCCAAGGCCAACCCGATGCCTTGCAACGCATCAAAGAAGAGGCCGAGAAGGCGAAGATCGCTCTGTCCAGTTCACAAACATACGAGATAAGCCTGCCATTCATCACAGCCGATCAATCCGGCCCCAAACACATCAAGAGCGAGCTCACCCGCGCTAAGCTGGAACAGCTCACCGACGATCTCTTTGAACGCTCCACCGGTCCGGTGAAGGAATGCCTGAAGGACTCCGGTCTGAACAGTGGCGATATCGACGAACTCGTGTTGGTTGGCGGGATGACCCGCATGCCCCGCGTGGTCGACACCGCCAAGGCCTTACTCGGCAAACAGCCAAATCAAGGCGTCAACCCCGATGAAGTAGTCGCCATTGGTGCCGCGATTCAAGGCGGAGTACTCAACAAGGAAGAAGGACTGGACAGCGTATTGCTGCTGGACGTCACTCCGCTCTCGCTCGGAATTGAGACCGAGGGCGGCATTTTCACCAAGCTCATCGAGCGAAACACCACGATTCCCTCCAAAAAATCGCAGATTTTCTCCACCGCCGCCGACAACCAACCCGGCGTGGACGTACAGGTCTTTCAGGGCGAACGCCCCATGGCACACGACAACAAGAAGCTCGGCAATTTCAAATTGGACGGCATTGAGCCCGCCCCGCGCGGCATGCCGCAAATTGAGGTCAGCTTCGATATCGACGCCAATGGTATTCTGCACGTGAGTGCCAAGGACAAGAAAACCGGCAAGGAACAAAAGATCACCATCAAGGATTCCAGCGGCCTGTCCGAGGAGGAGATTGAGCGCATGAAACAGGAGGCTGAAGACAACGCCGAGGCCGACAAGCAGCGTCAGGAACAAGTGGAAGCCCGCAATGAAGCCGACACAACCTCCTACGCCGCTGAGAAATTCCTCAAGGAAAACGGCGAGAAACTTTCCGACGACACCAAAGGCAAGGTGGAGAAAGCCGCCGAGGAGTTGAAAGAAAAACTTCAGGGTGATGATCTCGAATCCATCAACACCGCCAAGGATGCCCTCAACGAGGCCATGCAAGGTGCCGCCGCCGAGGCCTATCAGACAGCCTCTTCCGAGGAAGGCGACGAAGCTCAGTCCGAGGCCGCGCCCGAAGGTGAAAATGGAACCGATGACAAACAGGACGAAGGTCCCGTGGTCGACGCCGAAGTCGTGGACGAAGACAAAAAATAAATCTCTAACCCCGGCGGGTGCCGGGGTTTCTCATTCACACTAACCTCAACTAACAACAAACACACAATGGCTAAACTCAAAATCAAGCCCCTTGGTGACCGCGTTCTCGTGGAACCCGCCGAGGAAGCTGAAGTGAAAAAGGGCGGAATCATCATCCCCGATTCCGCGAAAGAAAAACCGCAGGAAAGCAAAGTCATCGCACTGGGCACTGGCAAGACTGACGACAACGGCGATAAGGTTCCGTTTGAAGTCAGCGTCGGCGACATCGTGTTGACCAACAAGTACGGCGGCACCGAAATCAAAATCGACGGCGTCGAGTACAAGATCCTGAACCAGGACGACATCCTCGCGGTGGTCGGCTAACCCCAAAATTAAACTAGAGAAATATCATGTCAGCCAAACAACTCGTATTTGACGAAAAGGCCCGCCAGAACATCCTTCGGGGTGTGGAAAAACTGGCCAAGGCCGTGAAGGTGACGCTCGGCCCCAAAGGTCGTAACGTCCTCATCGACAAGAAATTCGGCTCCCCCACCGCCACCAAAGACGGTGTGACCGTGGCAAAAGAGATCGAGCTAGAGTGCCCGTACGAAAACATGGGCGCCCAGATGGTTCGCGAAACCGCCAGCAAGACCAGCGACGTGGCGGGTGACGGTACTACCACCGCGACCGTGCTTGCCGAGGCCATCTACCGCGAAGGCCTCCGCAGCGTGACCGCCGGTGCCAGCCCCATTCACATCCAGCGTGGTGTGCAAAAGGCTGTGGACGCCGCCGTGGCGCAGCTTGCCAAGATCTCCCAAAAGGTGACCAGCAAGGACGAAATCCAACAGGTGGCCACCGTGTCCGCCAACTGGGAATCCAGCATCGGTGAAATCATCGCCGACGCCATGGACCAGGTCGGCAAAGACGGAACCATCACCGTGGAAGAAGCCCGCTCCATCGAGACCACCCTCGAGGTCGTCGAAGGCATGCAGTTCGATAAGGGATACCTCTCCCCGTACTTCATGACCGACGCCGACACCCAAGAGTGCAAACTCGAGGACGCCTACGTGCTGCTCTACGAGAAGAAGATCAGCTCCCTCAAGGACATCCAGCCCATCCTCGAGAAGGTCGTGGCCGCCGGCAACAAGCCGCTGCTGCTCGTGGCCGAAGACATCGAGGGCGAAGCGCTCGCTACCCTCGTGGTGAACCGCATCCGGGGCACCCTGAAGATCTGTGCCGTGAAAGCACCGGGCTTCGGCGACCGCCGCAAAGCCATGATGGAAGACATTGCCATCCTCACCGGTGGCAAATTCATCACCGAAGACCTCGGCCTGAAGCTGGACGGCATTGAGCTTTCCGACCTTGGCACCGCGACCAACATCGTCGTGGAGAAGGAAAACACCATCATCATCGACGGCGGTGGCAAAGCTAAGACCATCAAGGGCCGGATCGACCAGATCCGCCGTCAAATCGAGGAAACCACCAGCGATTACGACCGCGAGAAGCTTCAAGAGCGCCTCGCCAAGCTCGCCGGCGGTGTGGCCGTCATCAATGTAGGCGCCGCCACCGAGTCCGAGATGAAGGAAAAGAAAGCCCGCGTCGAGGACGCCCTCCACGCCACCCGCGCTGCGGTGGAAGAAGGCATCGTCCCTGGCGGTGGCACTGCCCTGCTCCGCACCATCCCTGCCATTGAAAAGCTCAAGCTGGACAGTG
>Ga0208127_1000964_pt1 | contig 14704 bp, 16 predicted proteins | sample ETNtaG_6_FD_185751 | JGI IMG/M metagenome (GOLD analysis project Ga0208127, IMG submission 185751) | Marine microbial and viral communities from oxygen minimum zone, Eastern Pacific Ocean - ETNP201306SV45 (SPAdes) (version 2) | ecosystem: Environmental > Aquatic > Marine > Oceanic ...
TTTTTAATAATCGATTTTCATCTATGATTTTCGTGAGCTCTTGATTTAATTTGGATTGTTTTTCTTCTAATATAAGATAATTATTATATCCTTTATAATAATCTAATAAACCATCTTGTTTGATAAATAAATAAAAAGAAAGGCAAATAATAATAGAAATGAAAAGTTTAGTCATTATCTTGAGGTCCAAAAATTGATTCTGGAGGTAACTGCTCCTCTATTCTAAGTAATTGGTTATATTTTGCGACTCTTTCGCTTCTACATAATGAGCCTGTTTTTATTTGGCCGGCACCGGTACCAACAGCAAGATCTGCTATAGTGGTATCTTCTGTTTCTCCAGATCTATGAGAGATAACAACCCCTAAATTATTTTTTTGTGCCAGCTTTATTGCATCAAGGGTTTCAGAGACGCTGCCTATTTGATTCAATTTAATTAAAATTGCATTTATTGCATTTAAAGAAATAGCTTTTTCTAATCTTATAGGATTTGTTACAGTTAAATCATCCCCCACCAATTGCACATCATTTCCTAATGTATTATATAAATTTTGCCAACCTTCCCAATCGTTTTCATCTAATCCATCTTCAATTGAAACAATTGGATACTTTGAACAAAGATTTTTATACCACTCAATCATTTGCACGTTTGTTAAATTCTTATTTTCTGAATCTAATTTGTATGTTTTATTTTCTTTATTATAGAATTCGCTTGAGGCTACATCTAGCGTTAAAAATACTTCATCACCAGGCTTGTAATTTGACTGAATGATTGATTCAGTTAATAAATCTAAGGCTTCTTGATTTGATCGTAAATTAGGTGCAAAACCACCCTCATCACCAACAGAAGTACTATACCCTTTTTTCTTTAATACAGATTTTAAGGTATTAAAAATCTCACATCCACATTGTAATGATTCTGAAAATGTTTTGAAGCCAGATGGGTAAATCATAAATTCTTGTATATCTACATTATTATCTGCATGGCTTCCCCCATTTAATATATTCATCATAGGAACAGGCATAATGTTATTATGTGAATTAGAAATATGATTAATGAATTGATAAATAGGTAGTTTCTTAAATTGTGCAAAAGCTTTTAAACAGGCTAAAGAAACACCAAGAATGGCGTTAGCACCTAAACGCTCCTTGTTTTCTGTGCCATCTAAATCAAACATAATTTGATCTATTTCATAAATGTTATGGCTATCATTACCAATTAAGTGTGGGGCTATAATTTCATTCACATTTTTAACTGCAGTATAAACTGACTTTCCAAAAAACTTTGTTGAACCATCTCGTAATTCTAATGCTTCATGCTCTCCTGTTGATGCACCACTTGGAACATCTGCAATAGCAAAAGTACCATCATCTAAGTGACACTCTACTTCAACTGTAGGGGTGCCTCTAGAGTCTATAATTTGTCTTGAATGAATTTTGTGTATCTTAGCCATAAGATTAATATGCCTCTTACTATATATAAAATTTACAAAATAATTAATTAAAAAGAATTAAATTTGATTGTAATTAATATATTAAGATATGTTAGAAATTATTAAATATGACGAAAATGTGCATAAAAGTATTTGGGATAACTTTGTAAAATCATCAAATAACGGAACCATTTTTCATTTAAGAGAATTTTTAAACTACCACCAAAGTCGTCAATTTAATGACTGCTCTTTTATTTTTAAAGAAAAAGAAAAAATTCAGGGATTGTTTTCTGGAGCTGTTGTGAATAATATATTACATTCGCATCCAGGAGCTAGCTTTGGAGGCTTTGTTCATAATGACTTATCATTTGAAATAAGCAATCAAATGATAGATATGTTAATTACAGAAGCACAAAATAAAAAATTAAATGAAATTGTAATTATCCCAACACCTTTTGTTTACTATCAAAACTACCATGAAGTCATAGAATATTGTTTATATAATAAAGGTTTTAAAGATATTGAATACTACATATCTAGTTTTGTTGATTTAGATAATAATTTAATTGAACAAATGCATTCAAGAAAAAAAAGGTATATTAAAAAGTTTGAAAATCAGGTTAAAGTCAAATTAAGTGAAGATTTAGATAGTTTTTATCCAATTTTAATTGAAAATAAAAAGAAACATAATGCAACACCAACTCATTCCCTTGATGAACTAAAACTTTTAATAAATAAATTTCCCGATCAGATAAAACTTTTACTAACATTCAAAGATGATAAAGTCATTGGTGGTGCTTTAAATTTTATCACAAATAATCATACCTGTATTTTATTTTATAATATGATTGATTATGATTATCAAAATATGCAAATTGCTTCTATACAAATTTATGAATCTTTAAAATGGGCAAAGGAAAATAATCTGAGATTTTTTGATATTGGAGTATCACAAATTTATGATAATGATTTAATTATTCCCCATGCATCATTAATAAATTTTAAGGAACAGTTTGGTTCTAAAACCATGATTAGAAAGGTGATGAAATTAAAATTATAAACTTATGATTTCTCTAAAATCATTATTTAAATCTTCAATAATTTATGCTTTGGGTACATCCATAATGCGTTTAATGACTTTTTTGTTATTACCATTATATACAAATGTGTTAGATGCAAATGGTAATATGTGGTATGGTAATTTTGTGCTTGTTGTTACATCCATTGCTTTTTTGAGAATATGTTATTCGCATGGTGTGGGAGATGGTTTTTTAAAATTATATAGTCAGTCAAAAGATAAAAAAAATATAATATCTTCCTACCTCATTTATATTTTAATGGTTATTTTTGGAATATCTATTCTTTTATGGTTAGTTAATTTATTTATTCCTCAACAGGCAACAGGTAGCTTATTTGGATTATTACAATCACAGCTTAAATATATTATTTTAATTGTAATGTGTGACACGTTGAATTTTAGATTGATTGATATTTTAAGAATAAAAAATTATGCTGCGTATTACATGATAGGACAAATGTTAGGTGTAATTACAACATTATATTTTTCGTTTCATTATGTTAAAAATGAACTGCTGGGACTTGAGGGAGCATTAATCGCTCTTCTATATGGTGGCTTAGTAACATTAATAATGTTTATACCTATTTTATTTAAAAATATAAACTTGTCTAATTTCTCATTAAGATATGTAAAAGAGTTGGTAAAATTAGGTGTGCGATTTTTTCCAGCAGCTATCTTTTTTATGCTGATGACATTATTAGATAGATATCTTTTAAAATTCCTGTTAGTAAATCCAATTGGTGATCCAAATTACGTAAATAATTTGATAGGGACATATTCTGTAGCTGCAAAGCTAGCTAGTATCCCTTTATTTTTAATCAATGCTTTTAATTTGGGCTGGCAACCATTTTACTTAAGTAATGGCAATAATGAAGAAGCGTTAAAAAAATATCAAACAGTAGGTACAATTTTCATCATAATTACCTTAAGTATATCTTGGTTTGTGGGTATTGTAATTCCAACAATCTCAAACCTACAACTTCCTATTGCAAATGTCCCATTAATTGGAGAGGCATATTCAGAGTTTAATAATATAATACCGATTATGCTTTCCTCTCATATTTTTTATGCTCTGTACATAATAAATATGCCAGCTATTTATCTATGTAATAAACAAAATTGGTCACCTATTTTTAGAATATTTGGTGCATCCTCAAATATTATTTTAAATATTGTTTTGATTCCGATTTTTGATATTACTGGTGCAGCTATTGCAACGGCAACTAGTTACGCTATGATGTTTTTATTTTTATTCTATAAAAATCAACAATGGATGCCTATAGAAATAAATTGGAAAGATATAATTATACTATTTGGAGTAATAATTATATCAATGTTATCATTTATTTTGAAAATAAATATGCAATACCCTTTAATAATTGGAACTTTTATATTGATTTGTTATTTACTATATAAGCATGGGTTAAAAAATCTTATAATCTTATTTAAATGATCTCTATAATTCTACCAACTTACAATCGCAGTGCAATAATTAATCGAACAATTGACTGTGTATTGAATCAATCTTATACAAATTTTGAGTTAATTATAATTAATGATTGCTCGTCCGATGATACAGAAAAAGTTATAAAAAGCTATGATGATAAAAGAATAAAATATGTAAGCAACTCAAATAATATAGGGTGTGCTAATAGCAGATATTTAGGTTATCAACATAGTAAAGGAGACGTGCTAGTTTTTATTGATGATGATGATACCTGGAGACAAGACAAACTCTTAAAACAGGTGAGACTAATAGAAAATTATGATATGGTATTAAGTGATTATTCAATTAGTATTAATGGTATGTTAGAACAGAAAAATATGCGCCCCTTTGGAGAGTACTTTAAACAGGAAATTTTAAAAAGACCTGGTCCTTTTTTTCAATCAATAATGATTAAAAAAAATATTGTTGATAAAATAAATAACCCCTTTGATCAAAAAAGCGTTCCTAGTGAAGATTGGAATTTTTTTATTGAATTATCTAAGTTAGAATTAAAAATTGCCTATTTGAATGAATCATTATTTACATGGAATCTTAACTATGACAATCAATCGTTAAATTTAAAAAATGAAGCAAATGCATTATCCTATATTGTTGAAAAACATTTTGATTATTTAATGTCAAATTCTTCGAAAAAAAATATATCAAATCACTATAGAAGGATAGCAAGAATATATGAAAAAATGTTTTCTAAAAATTTTGATTCAAAAGATATTGATGAATATTATTTAAAAGCATTTAAAATTTATCCTTGGTCTTTTAAAAATATTTTGTACCGCTTCTTTGTTTTGGTTGGTTATAAAAAATCGCGTTATTTAATCAACTTATTACGCAAATTAAGAGGTGTACAAAATGTCTAGTCCTGATATCATGATTGTTTTTTGGGGTAATCCATTATATGATGGTAGGTGCGTAAATATGATTAATCAGTTTCGTGATGAAAAACTAACGGTTAAAATAATTGGGGTTGGTAAAAACAATGAAACCTTTGATTTTAATGGTGCTGAAATAAAATTAATTAATCGTGCAATGCTAAACAGTTCCTTAACTAAATATTTTAAATATTTTAAATTAATTAAAAGAATACTAAAACAAGAAAGTCCCAAAACGATTATTGCATCAGATTTATATTCTTTAATCCCTTGTGCACAGTTTAAGCAACAACAAAAAGTAAAATTAATTTATGATTCAAGAGAAATTTATACACAGTTGGCTGGTTTGGTTAACAGGCCTATTATACAAAAAATTTGGTCTTGGTATGAAAAAAAATATATTTATTCAGCTGATTATGTGATTGCAAATGCAGAGATTGATCAAGAGTATTTAAAAAATCTTTATCCTAAAACAAGCATTAAAATATTTAAAAATTTACCAGGTAGTGGCTTTTTAAATGCTAAAAAAATAGACATAAGAGACATGTTATGCATTGATAGGAAAACTAAAATTATCCTATACCAAGGTAAGCTACATAATGGTAGAGGGATAAGATTTATTTTAACCTGTTTAAAACACTTAGGTGATGTTGCTCTAGTTGTTGTGGGTGATGGTCCAATGAAAAAATCTTACATAAATACTGCGCGAAAAGAAGATGTGTCAGATAAGCTATTTTTTGTTGATTCAGTGCCATATACAGATTTAGCTAGTTTTTCTAAATCGGCAGACATTGGTGTTACTATAATACAACCTATATCCAAAAGCTATGAAAATGCCTTACCTAATAAATTGTTTGAATATGCAGTTTCTGGTCTTCCTGTTATTTGTAGTAACTTAGTAGCAATGAAAGAAATGGTATCAATTTATAAATGTGGCATTTCTATCCCACCTACTGATTTAAATGCATTTATTGAAGCTTTTAATACTATTAATAAAAATGAAAATAATTTTAAAATTGGTATTAATTTGCAAAAAGAACTACTTTGGGAAAATCAAAATAAACAGTTAATTGAATTAATCAAATGAACGACTTAGTATCTGTTATAATTACGACTCATAATCGTTTAGAATTTTTAAAAAATGCTCTATCTAGTGTATTAAATCAATCATATAATAATATTGAGGTTATCATTGTTGATAGTAGCAGTAATGCACATACTCAAAACTTTATAGAAGAGAATGAAAATTTAATTTATATACATTCTCAAATTAATCATCCAAATGTACTGCGCAACTTAGGTGTACAGTGCTCTAATGGAAATTTTATTGCTTTTTTGGATGATGATGATACTTGGGAAAAAGCAAAAATAGAAAAACAAGTACTCTGCTTAAATGATAATGATATTGGTTTGTGTTACACAGGAAAAAATATAATAAATAAGAAAAAGAGTAGGTATAGTTTTAAAAAAGGAATTATTAAATCTAATAAACATGCAATATTATGGGATAATTTTATTGGAATCACTTCTTCAATCATGATCAAAAAAGAAGTTATTGAAACTCTTGGTGATTTTGATGAATCATTACCAGCGTTACAAGATTATGACTTTTGTATTAAAGTTTGTCAATATTATAATGTGTTGGGAATAAATGAAGCTCTTGTAAATTATAATTATAAACATAATGAAAATCAGATTTCTCAAAATATACAAAGCTTAAAAAAAGCATCTAAAATTATAAATAAAAAATATCCTAATAGTTGCTTGCTAAAATTTGGATTATGGAAAATTAAATTAAAAAGAAGGTTGAAAACATTTTATGAATAAAAATATAATGACATTTGATGAATGGGCAATTCTAGGAAAAGATGAAGGTATGGAAAGAGGACATCATAAATCTGTTGAGCATATGTTTAAAATGATTTTAGAAAAAAATTATAAAAATTATACTGCTCTAGATTTAGGTTGTGGTAATGGCTGGGTTGTCAGAAAGTTTAAAGATTATTCTTTGTGCGATGATGCGCATGGGCTAGATGGTGCTAATCACATGATTAAGAAAGCTCAAAAGCTTGACCCTCAAGGAACGTACTTTAACGAAAATATTGAATCTTGGAATCCTATCCAAAAATATGATATCATCTTTTCCATGGAAACATTATACTATTTTAAAAAACCTGAAAAAATAATTAATAAAATTTATAATGATGGTTTGAATGAAAAAGGTTTATTTATAATGGGTATTGATCATTACGCAGAAAATTTTGAATCTTTAGATTGGGGTACAAAATTTAATTTAGATATAACTACTCTTTCCATAACTGAGTGGGTAGGTTTATTTAAACAAATTGGTTTCAATGATGTGCAATTTACACAAGTAGAATCTAAAGAGAATTGGAAAGGTACACTAATTATTAAAGGTACAAAGTAGTATGGAGCTAAATACTAATCAGTACTTATGGAATATAAAAAGTGAAATTAATCTGTCAACTGATCCAGATAAATTATGGAAGATCATATCTGCTCCTAATAATCTAGAACTTTTTCATCCATTTTGTAAAAGTAATAAAACGATAAATTGGGCTGGTTCAGAATCTGTAGATCAAATTGTATATTATAATGATTTATTATACCAAAGAGACTTCATTAATTGGTATGAAGGAGAAGGTTACGATTTGCTGATTGGAGAGCCGGGTGGTGACAAATCATTTGTTTCGTGGCGTATTATAAAAACACAGGAATCATCTTTATCAATCACTATATATCCATATAAATTTAATAAAGGATCTAAATTAAAAAATTATATTCCATTTAATGTGGTTGTTAAACCTCTTTTACAAAAGTATGTTGATTCTGTTCTTTTAGGGATAGATTATTACATTCAACACAATCAAAAAGTAAAAAAAAATCAATTTGGTAAAATTCGTTTTTTTTCCAATTAGATCTTAAATTGAACAAAAATAAAAGGGCTACTTTCGTAGCCCTTTTTATTTAGACGTAGAGTCCGTCTAAACCCTGATTTAAGTTACTTCAGTTACAGCGTTCCTCCGCTATAAAATAACTCCAAGGCTGTAACCGTTACTTAAATACATCGTATTCAATTGATTACCTCCTTTCACGTTTGTTAATAAAAAATTTATTCTATATTATAATCACCTGAAGATACTTCTTCTTCAGATGCTAATTCCCAATTAGCATCACCTACTACATATTTGTCTGTTGCTTCTTTCTTAACAGATGGTTTTTTGTTTTGAAAGCCAGATGTAAAAGTGACGTTAAACGGCTTAGGTAATTTAAACTTTAAATTGAAAATAACATAAGGAATTAGTGTAATAAAAAAAATTCCTAAAGCTACCGCAATACCTGTGCTATGGAAATGTATTAGTGTACCTTTTCGAGTACCAATAGGCTCAACTCCATATACTAAAAATGTAGTGATAGATATAATAATACCTGATATTGCAATCAATACAAATAGAGAACTAAGCTCAAGTGTATCTGTAATTTTATTCCATATGATCCAACCAATAAAGGTGGCTAATACTGCAATAACAGAATAAGCAATATCTTGTGACACATTTAAAAAGAAAAATGTGTGACCAATAATCAATATTGTAGCGCTAATAATTTTATTTAAATCAATTTTCATAATACTTTGTATTGTGTTTATATTGTAATTTGTGAATATGAATATTAATAAACAAGTGAGAAATTAATTGTTGGAGAAAAAAATTAAATATGGTGTAATCGGTGTTGGGCATTTAGGCAACTTCCATATTAAACAATTATTAAAAATTAAATCTGTTGATTTAGTTGGTATTTATGATGAAAACAAACAGCGTTTAGATGAAATTAGTAAAAACTATAGTGTTCATAAGTTTGATTCAGCAGTGAGTCTTCTAAAACAGGTTGATGCTGTTTCTATTGTTACACCTACCACAACACACAAAGATGTAGCGTTGCTGGCTCTTGAAAATGATTGTCATGTGTTTATTGAAAAGCCTATAGCAGACAATGTAGAGTCTGCAAAACAAATCCAAAATAAAGTAAAGACATTAAACAAAGTTGCCCACATTGGTCATATTGAAAGATTTAATCCTGTATTTAAGAAATTTCAAGAAAGAGCCCATAAACCACTATTTCTAGAATGCCATAGATTATCACAGCTGAATAATAGAAGTATGGACATTTCTGTAATTCTGGATTTAATGATTCATGATTTAGATCTTGTGATGCATATAGTAGATTCACCTATTAAACATATCATTGCTGATGGAATTAATGTAGTATCTCAAAGTATTGATTTGGCCAATGTAAAATTAACTTTTGAAAACAATTGTGTTGCTAATCTAACTGCAAGTAGAATATCTGATAAAAATATGAGAAAAATAAGGCTCTTTGAAAATAATTGCTATACCAGTTTAGATTTATTAAATCATAAAATTTCAAAACATTTTGCTAATTTTTCTAAATCAGAGGGAAAATTAAATTTTAAAAATGAACAAATTGCAATTGATAATTACGATGCATTGAAAGCAGAACTAGAAAATTTTTGTAATTCTATTATTAATAACAATAGTGATTTTTCAAATATGGATTATTCTATTAGGGCCTTAGAGGTTGCGCTTGAAATAAATAATATAATTAAATTAAAATCAAATTAATGAAAATATTCATAATAGCTGGTGAGCCATCAGGGGATGAGTATGGTGCAAAATTAATGGAAGAATTAAACAAAAATAATTCTGAATTAACTTTTTGTGGTATTGGTGGATCTCTTATGGAAGCTCAAGGATTAAAATCTATGGTTCCCTTAAATGATATCGCTGTAATGGGTTTCAGTGAAATTATCAAAAAAATTTTTTATTTTTTAAAATTAGAAAAACAAATTCTATCTTTCATAAAACATAACGCTCCACAAAAAATTATTTTAATTGATTACCCTGGATTTAATTTAAGAATAGCAAAAAAAATTAAAGCTATTTCTAATGCAAAAATCATCTACTATATAAGCCCTCAAATCTGGGCGTGGAAAGAAAAAAGAATAAATATCATAAAAAAATATGTTGATGAATTATTAGTAATATTTGAATTTGAAAAAAAATGGTATCAAGAAAGAGGTGTAAAAACTCATTATGTTGGACATCCGTTTTTAGATATATGGACCAAAGGTCATAATATTAATGAATTTATAGAAAAGAACAAGATTGATATTCAAAAACCTATTCTTACATTGTTTCCAGGAAGTCGAAAACAAGAAGTAAAAAGACATTTATCTTTGTTTGTTGATGCTGCTTTACACTTGAAAAGCATAGTGCCTGAATTACAAATTCTTTTAGGTTTGCACTCAGATCTTGAGCTAAAAAAATCAATTGATAAAGAAGTGAAAATTATAGAACATAATCAGTTAAAAGCATTGGAAATAGCAAATGCTGCTATTATATCATCTGGAACCGCAACTTTGCAATCTGCAATTATGGGGGTTCCAGCTGTAGTAGTATATAAAATGAATACAATTTCATGGTTGATAACAAAATTTTTTGTTAATGTAAAATTTGCAAGTATGGCAAACATTATTATGGGTAAAGAAATCTATAAAGAGCATTTACAAAATAATGCGACTAAAGAACAAATTGTAGCTAGCATAAGTAAAATATTTACAGATAATTTATATAAGGAAAATTTGATTAGTGAAATAAAGCAAATAAATGAATCTGTTGGTAGCGCTGGTGCAACAAAAAAAGCTGCAAAATTGATAGAGATGATTTAAAATGAAATTTTTTATACTAAAATGGATTGGGTACATTGTATTAACACTTATTTATAAAAGCTGTAAAATAGAAATTCGCGGTCAAAAAAATTTTGAGCAAGCCTTAAATAACAACAACCCTACTATGTTGTGTGTGTGGCATGGTAGAATGTTATTTCCTATCTATTATGTTTTAAATAAAAAATTATCACCTTGGGCAATAGCAAGCCCGTATCAAGATGGAGCCATTGTTGCATCTATTTTAAAAAAGTGGAATGTAAAAATTATTTGGGGCTCTAGTAATCGAAACTCTAATAAAGTATCAAAAAAAATGAAATCAATATTTGAGGGTGATAAAAATGCTATTATATGCATAACAAATGACGGTCCAAAAGGACCAAAACATATTGCAAAAAAGGGCTCTCTTGAAATAGCTCGAAAATTCAATGCAAATATAATCACAATCACAGGTAATGCATCTAATCATTGGCAATTTAAATCTTGGGATCATTTTGTGATGCCAAAACCTTTTAGTAAAATAATCATCCATGTTGCACCACAATATAATATGGATGGCACAGATTTAGTTACAGGAGTTTCAAGCTATATGCGTGACCATGAAAAAATAGCCGACCAATTTTTTAATGTTTAAATTAATTTTATATCCCATTATGTTTTTAGTCTATGTAGCAACTACGCTTAGAGATAAGCTGTATGAATATCAAATTCTAAAAAGCACACATTCTTGTTTACCTGTTATTTCTGTGGGAAATATTCAAATGGGAGGGTCTGGAAAAACGCCTTTTGTGATATCTTTATGCTATAAGTTATTGGAGGCAAATATTAAGCCTGTTATTGTTACTAGAGGGTATAAAAGAAGAACTAAAAATCAAATTATTTTTAAAGATATTAATGAATATTCTGTCTGGGATGTTGGAGATGAGCCTTATTTACAAAAATTGAAATTGCCTAATGTAGATATTATTATTGATCATAATAAAAGTCGTGCCTTAGAATTTGCAAACAGTTTGTCTGGTGTTGAATGTATAATTCTAGATGATGGGTTTCAATCAAAATACATTCAAAAAGATATAGAAATAGTGTTAATTAATAATTGGCAATCAGAAAATACTTTCCAACTTTTTCCATTAGGTAATTTAAGGGAAAGTGTAAGCGCTTTGAAAAAAGCTCATCACATTTATATGACAAAGGGAGCTAATGAGTTTAAAAGATTAAGCGATTATAATACTAAAAAAGTGGAAATTAATTATAAGCTAATTGATGCCCAGAATAAAACAGAAATATCGTTTAATGTGCTACATTCAAAAGTGAAAAAGAAAATTTATGGAATCTGTGGAATTGCAAATCCAGCACAATTTTTTGAAACATTAAATAATTTAAATATAAACTGCGATAAAAAAATTACGGTTCCAAACCATTATCAATATAACGCAAACTCAGATAAATTTGAAGATCAAGAAAATATTATTTATATAACTACATATAAAGATTATTTTAAACTTGATTTAAAAAATTCTCCTATTTTTATATTAGATATGTATATTAATATTGATGATAATATCCTTATGAAAAAAATAAAAAATCTTATTTAATATGGTAAAAAAATATGACATTTTTCCAAATGGGCTGGCTATACAATGGGCTGATAATACAGAATCGTTTTTAGATTTTCATACATTACGTGATGCTTGTCCATGCGCATACTGTTCTGGTGAAACAGATGTTTTTGGTAATGTTTATATTGGAAAGGGTATTAGAAAAACACAGGCTGCATATGAAGTAAATTATGTTGAAAAAGTAGGGCATTATGCAATTAGATTTTTCTGGAAAGATAATCATAATAGTGGTATCTATTCCTTTGAATTACTAAAAAAATTAACAAGTAGTAATGCCAAAAATTAAATATATAATTTGGGATTGGAATGGTACTCTTGTTAATGATGCCTGGCTATTTGTGGAATTAATGAATGAAGAGCTATCAATAAGAAACTTGCCGCCTATTAGTATAGCTGATTACAGAGAAAAATTTATATTTCCGGTTAAAACATACTATGAAAATTTAGGTTTTGATTTTTCAAAAGAGGACTTTGAAACTGTTGGATTAAATTTCATACAAAACTTTAAAAAACGAAATCGCGAACCTTATTTATACCAAAATTCTCAACATATATTGAAAAAACTAGCTGCAGCTAATATAGGGCAGTCAATTGTTTCAGCGCAAGAAAATCAGCTTTTAAACGATACAGTGCGATTTTACCAATTAAATAAATATTTTGATTATGTTGCGGGTATAGATAACTATTATGCAGATAATAAAATTAAATTGGCTAAATCAATTAGAGAAAAAATTAATCATCATGATAATGAAATTATCTTCATTGGAGACACAGTGCATGACTATGAAGTTGCACAAGCTCTAAATGTGCATTGTATTCTTTTTGCAAATGGACATTATTCTAAACGGCGACTAAAAAAGTGTAAGTGTATGATGATAGATGATCATCTTGATTTGTTGTCAGTTTTAGATTCCAGTATGTCTGGATAATCGGAAAACACCCCATCTACTTTAAGCTCTTTAGCTACAGTTAGCTGTTCTAAATTATTAACAGTATATAAATATAATTTTACGTTTTGGTTTTTTATCCATTCACTTATTGATGGGGTAATGTTGTTTACATTAGCATGAAATGAATAAGGGTCCAGTAAGCTATTCGCTAGTTTAGAAACATACCAAGATTCATGAATACCGCTTGACCATAATTGACCGCGTTTAATAGTGGGTTTTTGTTTTTTTAATTCCAACAATACAAAAGGATTGAATGATGAAACAATAACGCTAGAAGTTAAATTATGTTTTTCAATTGCACGAATTACATCATTAATTAAATCATGATGTATAATATTTTGTGCTTTTATCTCAACATTAATAATTTTATTTTCAGGGCAAATACTTAATACTTCATCCAATGTAGGAATATCAAAGCCCAAATCCATTTTTCTAATCTCTTTAAAGAGCAGTTGTGAAATATGATGTTTTTGATTTTGGTAACATATGTCATAGTCATGATAGACAATTAATTGTGAATCTCTAGTTAGTTGGACGTCAAATTCTAATCCATCAACATTGTGAGATAGAGCCAACTTAAAAGATTCTATGGTGTTTTCTTGAGCTAAGGATGGAGCTCCCCTATGTCCAAATACTATCATCTAATAAATTATAGATTATAAAAAAATTTAACTACATAAAAATATCTTGTTTAGTTTATAAGTTTAGTACAACTTTATAGCCCTTTTAAATTGTTAATAACTTGTTTATAGGTATTATGGAAAAACAAAATTTTTGGTCAGATTGTTTAAGTTTAATTAAACAACAAATTACAAATCAAGCGTATGAAACGTGGTTCAGTGATGTTGAAATTTTAGAACTTACAGAAGAGGAAATAAAACTCCAAGTTCCAAATCAATATCATTTTGAGTGGTTAGAGCAAAAGTATAGACACCTACTAAATGATGTGATCACAAAGGTAGGTACCAACCCTCGAGTAGTAAACTATAGCGTAAATCTTAGCAGTAAGAAAATAAATGAAATACCCAAGCTAAATGATCAAGATGTATTGCAAACTCCTATTTATAAAAAAAATAGTCAATTAAATGAAAGGTATAATTTCGATAATTTTATAGAAGGAAAGGGTAACCAGTTTGCTAAGGCTGCAGCTGTTTCTGTTTCTGAAATGCCTGGACAGTCTCCGTTTAACCCACTCTTAATATATAGCTCTCCAGGATTAGGTAAAACGCATTTACTTCAAGCTATTGGCAATATGGTACAAGATAAAAACCCAAATCTACGTTTAATATATATTACAGCTGAAAGGTTCATGTACGATTTTATTAATTCAATCCAAAAAAACAAATCTTCCGAATTTTCAAAGCGTTATAGAAATGTTGATATGCTGCTTGTTGATGATGCACAATTTTTTTCTAAGAAAGAGCAAACGCAAGAACAGTTTTTTCATTTATTTAATTCATTATATCAAAATGGAAAACAAATTATTT
>Ga0208127_1000967_pt1 | contig 14677 bp, 13 predicted proteins | sample ETNtaG_6_FD_185751 | JGI IMG/M metagenome (GOLD analysis project Ga0208127, IMG submission 185751) | Marine microbial and viral communities from oxygen minimum zone, Eastern Pacific Ocean - ETNP201306SV45 (SPAdes) (version 2) | ecosystem: Environmental > Aquatic > Marine > Oceanic ...
TTGCGCGAATGGGGTGTAATTGAATGAACATTTGAATGCGTTGCAACTAGAGGCGCTTCAGAAATGTGCGCAACATCCCAAAACCCAGCCTCGTTAAGATGCGACAAATCAAGCATTATTTTCAACTTATTACAGCGTTTGACCAGTGCAATGCCTTGCTCTGTAAGACCCAAACCAATGTCTGGGCTTGACGGAAAGCTAAATGGTACGCCTTCTCCAAAAATGGTGGGACGGCTCCAAACTGGGCCAATAGACCTCAGGCCTGCTGAGTGCAAAACCTCAAGCATATGAAGATCTGGATCGATTGCCTCAGCTCCCTCAATATGGAAAATAGCGGCGATTTTTCCTTTCGAAAAAGCATTTCGAATATCAGATACGCTGCGGCAAATTACTAGCCCACCCATTCTCTCCAATTCGCGTAGTATTGTTACTTGAGATGCAACAACGCCAACTGCGTCACTCCATTCAATAGGATCTGGAAGCGGAAGACTATATTGAGCCTTTTCCATCTCTTGGTAGCTAAATTCCAGATCGAATTGTGATGGGACATATACCGCAAAAAAGCCTCCCCCAAAACCTCCCTTTTGCGCCTTTTGCAAGTCGAGCGCGCCTTTTCTTCCTTTGTAGAAAGATGCGGCTTTAGCTATGCCACCTTCACTAAAAATCTTCGAAAGTACATCGTTATGGCCGTCAAATACTAAAGGTTTTGAAGTTTTCACTTGTAAAGTACCTTTTTAATCTTTGGATAAAACCTACAAGATCATTTAGATACGTCCAGCTATTTCGAACTTCTGCTTTTGCACATTAAAAGTTTACCTGGTCACCGCCTTTGAGAGATAAGATCTCTCTCGCCTCATCAGGCGTTGCCACACTTAGTCCAAGACTTTCAATAATCTGGCGGACTTTTGAAACCTGCACGGCATTTGATGTTGCCAACTCACCTTTACCTGCCCAAATACTGTCCTCTAAGCCAACTCGAACATTGCCACCCAGAGCCGCTGCCTGCGCTGCAACACGAAATTGATTTGCCCCGGCACCTAGAACAGACCATCTGTAATCACTTCCAAATAGTCGATCTGCGGTTCGCTTCATGTGCATCACATCTTCAGGATGTGGCCCTATTCCACCAAGTAAGCCAAAAACTGACTGAACAAAAAATGGAGCTTTGATTAATCCACGGTCAACAAAATGAGCTAAATTATATAAGTGTGAGATATCGTAACACTCGAATTCAAATCTTGTACCATTGCCGTAACAGGTTTTTAGAACATATTCGATATCCTTGAATGAATTTCTAAAAACTAGATCGCGAGAGCCTTCTAGATGTTCACGTTCCCAATCAAATTTAAATTCCTTAAACCGGTTCAACATTGGGTAAAGTCCAAAATTCATAGAACCCATATTTAGTGAAGCAACTTCTGGTTTAAACTTTGCTGCTGGCTCTACTCGTTCTTCAACGGTCATGTATGGGCTGCCGCCTGTCGTAATATTGATAACCGAATTTGTACCTTGTTTTATGCGGGGCAAAAAAGGTGCAAAACCTTCGGGCGACTGATCTGGTTGTCCTGTTTCTGGATTGCGGGCGTGAAGATGTAAAATGGCAGCGCCCGCTTCTGCTGCAGCAATTGCATCTTTTGTTATTTCGTCAGGAGTAATAGGAAGATAAGGAGACATTGTTGGTGTATGAATTGCACCAGTAATTGCACAAGTTATGATAACTTTATCATTATGATTGATGTTTTTATTCACTGTTATTTCCTAATTTGGTTTTTGGAGTAATTGGTAATTTGTTTGATATTCCAATTGCTTGTTCAAATTGCTTTGCCACTTGTAAAAGTGCCGCTTCACCTCTTGGTTTTCCCATTATTTGAACTCCTACTGGCAAGCCTTCAGATGTAAAACCACAAGGAACACTGATAGTAGGACAAGCTGTCATTGTAAGTGCAAAAGTTATAGAAAACCAGTCTATGTAGGTTTCACACGGCTTCCCATCGATTTCAGTTATATAACGTTGATCAACTGGAAATGGTGCTATCGACGCCGCTGGGCATACTAGAAAATCATGTGTTTCAAAGAAATCTAATACCCTTTTGAAAAGCTCAATTCTAATTCGCTCTGCCTCAAATATCTGAGACGGGCTGATATTCAAACCACGTTCAATGTTACCTACGATCTCTGGCGCTATCCTATCGCGATGCTGCTTTAGGATTGGCTCCATCATTACAGCAAACAAAACAGCTCGGAGCGTTTGAAACGCCTCAAGCACGCCACCGAAGTCAGGAATTTCATCCGTTACTTCAGCTCCACTATCCATAAATACTTTCATTGCACCACTGCAAACTTCAGCAATCTCCTTTTCCATCGAAACAACAGATAAATCAGGACTAAACGCTACTCGTTTTGGAATTTTAACTTGCTTTAAAACTTCAACAAAAGAAGGACCAAAATGATCAAAGGACAAAGGGTCATCCACTTGATGACCTACCCCAGCATCAAGCATAAGTGCTAAGTCATCTACATTTCTGGCCATGGGCCCCTCAACCCAAAGAGTATCCATTGACGGCAACCGGGTCCCACGTGGTACTCGGCCAGGGCTAGGTCTTAAACCAACAACACCATTAAAGGCTGCTGGTGTTCGCAAACTACCACCAAGGTCGTTACCTGTAGCCAGCCAAACAAGCCCACTTGCTAGAGCAGCCGCCGACCCGCCAGAAGATCCACCAGCACTTTTAGACAAATCCCAAGGATTGCGAGTCAAACCATTAACGGGATTGAAAGTATGACCGCCTGCCCACTCAGGAACATTAGATTTTGCTATGGCAATAGCACCATTGCTTTCAAGTTTTCTAACAGTTGCATCCGATTTTAGTGCGACATTATCAGCAAAAATTGGGGATCCATAAGTTGTAACGGCACCACCAAGATCATTGTAATCTTTTACGGCAACAGGCAATCCGCAAAGTGATTTTGGATTTGATTCATGCCTTTTGAAATCAAAGGATTTTGCTTGATCTCTAGCTTGTTCGAAACAATGAATAGGTAAAGAATTGACTTCATGATCCACAGTCTCAATTCGCTTAATTGACGCTTCGACAAGATCCAGAGGAGATAGCTCTTTTGAGCGAAGGCGGCCAACTGCTTCGGTTGCTGTCATTTTAAAAAGCTCGTCGCTTATATCTGTCACTTTACAGCTCCGGATTAATTATGATTAACATGCTTATTGCCAGAAATCATAAGCGTAAACTTTAATTTTCGCTTCTGACATAAAATTTTTCATTGTATATCTAGAACAAAAACAAACTTAACCTTGATTTAAAGTTTAAGGGAATTTGATATGACCGGAGCAGTCCGCCCTTTAGAGGGCATAAAAGTTGTTGAATTCAGCCATATGGTTCTGGGTCCTAGCTGCGGCCTCATACTTGCCGATCTAGGCGCTGATGTAGTCAAAGTGGAACCTGCGCCTGAGGGAGACAAGACCCGTCTGCTTCCCGGATCAGGGTCCGGTTTCTTCGGGGCCTTCAATCGGAACAAACGAAGCGTCACTGTAAATTTAAAATCTCCCGAAGGCCATAAGTTTGCAATTAATCTGATCCGTCAATCAGATGTCCTTATAGAAAACTTCGGTAAAGGCGTAATGGATCGTCTTGAGCTTGGCTATAAATCAACCCAAGAAATTAACAGTAAATTGATCTATTGTTCATTAAAAGGGTTTCTCAGCGGGCCCTATGAAAATCGCGCTGCTCTTGATGAAGTTGTGCAAATGATGGGTGGATTAGCCTATATGACTGGACCCAAAGGGCGCCCGTTACGAGCCGGCGCCTCGGTTAATGACTTGGTGGGAGCACTATTTGGAGTTGTTGCCATTCAAGCTGCACTATGGGAGCGGCAGCATACTGGCAAAGGAACTTTAGTCCGCTCAGGCCTATTTGAAAGTAACATGTTCCTTGTCGCTAACCACATGGTACAGTATTTTCAGACTGGTATGCCCGCAGAACCGATGCCGGATCGAAAAGCTGCATGGGCAATTTATGATGTATTCCAGACCGCTGATGATAAACAAATTTTTGTTGGTGTTGTAAGCGATAAACAATGGGGTGAGTTTTGCAAAGCATTTGATTTAGAGGATTTGCAAAAAAATAAAGAACTTAGCACAAATACTCAGCGTGTTGCACGTCGAGAAGAAATCATGCCACGTTTACATAAAATGTTCAAAACTCTTAATCTTTCGCAAGCTTCCAAAATTCTTGAAAATTTTGACCTGCCTTTTGCCCCAATCATGCGACCAGACCAACTTTTTGATGATCCACACGTAAATCACCCTGGAGCAACAGTGGAAGTAACTTTGAGTAATGGTGTTCTAGCAAAGGTTCCAACCCTACCCGTTGAATTCAATGGGGTTAGGCCCGGTCTTTATCGAGATCTACCGGAAGTCGGCGAACATAATGAAGCTATTGCTCAAGAGTTAGGTTATTCAGATGAGGCACTAGAACTTCTACGTTCTTCTTTTGAAAGCTCTGCTTTAAATGAGAAAAAATAATTAGAATAAACTTTGAAAAAGTTGATGCAAGTTGATTAAGCCAAGCCTCATCAGGAAGGGCTTAATCAAAGATTTTTCAACCTCTAAAGGTAATCAGCCTGTAAAGGATTCATCTCCCATGACCGTGACTACATTGGATTCTAAGATAGCGCCCGCTGCTACGCGCTTTGCTTTTAGCTCTTCATTAGTAGCAAATGCTTTCATTGCTTCCGGCGAGTCAAAGTCAATTAAAACTACCATTTTGTTATCGTCTTCTTTATGAGGACCAGCAAAAATAAGTTTACCGCCTAAAGCTTCTAGAGCTGCTTGATTTTCAAAATACATTTCTTTCCACGAAACAAAGCCTTTAGAAAGATCTTGGGTTAGCATTACGATCATTTTTTATCCTCCACATAAAAATATTTTTTTAAAATCATTTTGAATATATTTTCTATTGGAGTGCAGTTATCCATTTTTAGCAATGTTTACCGAATGTTATCAGTTAGATCTTTCAATAAAAGAACTGCAATGATTAAAAATAACGCAAAAAAAACCCTCACTGAAAAGTGAGGGCTTTAGTCAACAGGGAGGAAAGAACGAATTAACTATTCGCCCAATCACAAAACCTTATACTGTTACGTTTTAAAAATGGATTAATTTAAAAAAAATTAACTTTTTTCAACTTCGCGAAGAACATAAATTGGGCTCGACCAAGCCTGAGTTCCGTCCTCTAAAGTAATACGAACATAAAAAGGATTATCTCTTCCCGTCTGCGGTTCTAATTTTCGTTCAATAATGACCGATTTATGAGTGTTTTCGTTAGGTAGTCGGAATAATCGAATACCACGTGGCAAAATATCTGAGGCATCAAGTATTGTGTCTTTGTAACCAATATCAACCAAAGCCACAGTTTCATTGATCAATTCTGTTTTAATTTCAATGCTTCCTGATCTACTATCATTTAACTTTGTAATAAAACCTGCAAAGTTTCCAGTCGTTACCGACTTCCAAGCTAGATCGGAGCTTGAGACGCTATCAATTGTCTTATCACGGTTAAAAAAATTTACTGCGGAAGTTGACGAAATTTTTGCTTTATCAAAATGAGCTGATCCATCCCAAGATACAGCTCGAAAACGACCACGATACTCAGCCCCTTCCCACAAAACACCAATACGGTCACCAAGATCACTTTCAGCATAAGGACGATAACATTCCAAATGTTCAAGCCCATTGAAGATATCAATACAACGAACAGGCGATGCAGCATCAACACTAACTTTCAGATTTGCATTCCCAACTGGAAGGTGCACAATATCGCCCATTATTGCTTCAAGGCACTTCTTGGTTGAACAAGCTTTAGCGATCATTGGGTCATCTAAATACTGAGTTGCAGGTTCGTCAAATGACATTGAAACACTCAAAAGCATTCGCCCACTTGGGCCACCCGTCGTCGCGTAATGATGGCGACTGTTGATACACTTTATCAAACTTTCACGTGTAAGTTCTGGCATTAAAAAGCAGGTCAGACCACCCACAGCACCAAACCAACCGGCACCGGGATAGCTCGCTCCAGGGCGCCCCTTATGCCCATCTGAATTACCAATAATACCTACCCGGTATCCATTTTTAAAAGCATCCTGAACAAGCCACTCAAAAGTACCCCAGGCAGAATGCACTTCGACAGATTTTTCAAAGCGACCATCATGGGCGATACTAATGTCTGCATATCGTCCACCACAATGAGCGAAGCAAATAACATCCCATTCTTCATTTTGAGAAAACGCCTCAAATAACTCATTCACTGTATGACAATCAGTATCAAGATCACCTTGATCCTCAATAAGAGCATGCGATGATCGCCGCATAGTACGACCCTCTACTGGAAAGAAAACATTCCGATCACCACCCAGAGCTGTATTCCCAGACCACTCATAGCCTGGCAGAGTTACAAATTGACCATCATCGTTAAAATGGGCTGTAATCTTATTAAGATCCCTCCAAAACGTATCCGTCATTTGAAAATCATTTCCCTGATGAGCACAGGCATCCAAAAATGCGAGATCGCGGCCAAAGGCGAAATAATCAGTCGCACTATTAGTGCCTAGTGTTTCTTCAGATTGACCATGCAAATCACCCCAATAATTTTTCAGAATTGAAGAATTGAAGACCTTAGAAGGGTTGCAAGTTGCTACAAGTGAGCCATCGGGTGAATAGAGTTTAATTTCTAGCGCACCTGCAGAATTTACCATAAGCCCAGAGACAACAGTAGCGAAGTCACCTTCTTTAATATTAATAAATTCCGGCAAGTTTTTGATCGGCTGATTAGTTCTTGGTATGAGTTTCTTCACTGCTTGGTTTGTGGGATTACCCCAAATATCTTCCGCCTTTATCTTTAGCGAAAAGGCTTCACCGCAAACAATTGTAGAGGGGATAACAGCAACCCATTTTTCTGGAGGGCCAGGTACGATAGAAATGGCAGGCTGATTTGGAAGTGTTTGAAAATTATATGTCGCAATTGGATCAACTAAAACGCGAAACTCAAATCGGTTTTCACAGAATGTTTGCAGACGCATACCAGAACCACCATGATCAGTGACTCCAAAACGAACTGTAATTGTGTCACCCTCTTTCATGAACCCTTTGACAACTTTTATCTGGAGAGTCCGGTCCCACGGCCTAATGTTTCCCTTTGGATCAAAGCGAGCCTGAAGAACGGCATTATTGGAAGCTTCTACTTCGGTAAAGCCTGGACCTGAAGGGGCATCGAACTGTGGGTTTGTCTGGTCAGTTGCGAAGCGAAAAACAATCCGAATACTACCACTGTCATCGACACCAAAACGGCCAGCCGTATAGGTTAGCGTTAAACTTTGATAACTACCCGCCTCAAACTCTCCAGTTTGATCAAGAACAGCAGTACCAAGTAGATTTTCTGGAATTGGCTTGCGCAATGTACCATTGTGAATACCCAGGGGTGTTATCTTAGAACTGGAGTTAGGCATCAAATGTATCCTATATTTAAAATTCTAGAAAATTGAAAAGCTTAATCACATCAACACTATAGTATTTAATTAAATCATATGTTTGGCTACGATACTATTTAAGATGTGTAACTAGGATTATTAAATTTTGATGAAAAGTATAAAAACTATTGAAGTCGTCAGTGCCCATGCTGAAGGCGAAGTTGGTGATGTAATTGTAAAAGGTGTAGACCCTCCCCCTGGTGACACAATATGGGAGCAGAGTAGGTGGATAGCAAAAGACCAAGTCTTGCGTAATTTTATGCTGAATGAGCCGAGAGGTGGCGTCTTTAGACATGTAAATTTACTTGTCCCACCAAAAGATCCCAATGCTGCTGCTGCTTTCATAATAATGGAACCTGAAGATACCCCACCCATGTCCGGCTCTAATTCTATTTGTGTTGCAACCGTCCTGCTCGATCATGGAATTATTAAGATGAAAGAGCCTTTCACAGAATTTTTTTTGGAAGCCCCAGGAGGCTTAGTAAAGGTCAAAGCAAGCTGTAAAAACGGGAAAGCAGAACGAATTTTCATTCAAAATTTACCAAGTTTTGCTTTCAAACTAGACACAATATTGGAACTTGAAGGTTTTGGAACAATTTCTGCCGATACAGCTTTTGGTGGCGATAGTTTCGTTATGGTGGATGCACAGAAATTGGGGTTTGCAATTGAACCAAGCGAAGCAGCTGATCTTGCTCGGTTAGGAGCAAAAATTACAGATGCTGCAACTGAGCAAATTGGTTTTCACCATCCAGTAATATCTGAATGGAAACATTATTCCTTTTGTCAATTCAGTAGCATGGAAAATTTTGCTGAAGATTGCATCACATTCAAATCAGCTGTCTCTGTTAAACCTGGTAAAATTGATCGCTCCCCAACGGGCACAGCACTTTCAGCCAAAATGGCCGTCCTTGAAGCTCAAAAGGAACTTAAAGTTGGTCAAAGAGTAAAAGCAATTTCGATAATTGGTTCCACATTTGAAGGAAGAATAGTGGAAAAGTGCCGCGTCAATGAAACCCCTGCCATTATTCCTGAGATCAGCGGTAGAGCTTGGGTTACAGGCATCCACCAACATATGTTAGAAGCATCCGATCCATGGCCTGAAGGGTACAAATTAAGCGATACCTGGGGAGTAAATTAAATTATAATCGCTCACATTTAGCCGTTATAAAGTCGCTGGCATCATAGGAAATTGCGACAATACTAAATTTATCCTCCTTTAACTTTGCGACAATGTTACCGTCCTCACTGTTCAAAGCCAAAATTTTATATCCGATATAGCTAATGTTTAGCGCCAAATTTTCGAAGTAGCTTGCCTCTTCAAATTTCACTGTATTTTCATCAGTAATACTAAATTTAAACTGCTCTTTTTGATATCCAGTAAGCTCTGTCTTTTCCCAGTCCCACTGAACAAACGCTTCCATTTGGCAGGTAAACACGTCACCGACAGCCAAGGCTTTTGCATTCGCATTGACGGCTCCTGCGCTTAAGATGAAATATAAAAGTATAAGAAGGTATTTCATTGGCTTGAGCCAAACCTATTCACTATCACCTGACAAACAAGATGAATAATCGTGCCTAGGCATATGGAAAACACGGCATATTGAGTAGTATCAATGAGGGCTTGTCCTTCTGATCCAGGAACACTGGCAAGAGCAATAAAGAAACCTAAGGCTCCCCCAGCTAACGACCCTTTGCCAAAATTATCAACCTTCTTAAGGCCTTGTCCACCACTTCCAATTACATAGAAAATACCAATACCTACTACCAGCATAAATAATTGAAAATCAAAATATATTTCTGTTCCCATTTGCGCAGCTGGGACAACAGCACCCAAAATACCTACGATACCTATTACAAGCCAAAAAAATTGCATATTCATTCTATAATCTTTCTATTCAATATCTTTTTGATACTTTTTTGTAGCCTCATTTTATCAAATATGGTAACCTTATTTGCAAGGTTATCCTTTCATAATTGGTGGCGGAGGAGACTCCCATAAGCCTTGTTCAATTCTTCCGTCACCATTTTTATCGGCACTTTTTTATAATATTTAACATCAACAAAACGCCAATACGTTTAAATTTTTTCAATAGCCATAATGATATGGATGTAATCCATCGCATGACCATTTGGGCTATCAGCCACCTCTGCTTCATATGCTTGATAAAACGAGTCTACTATATCCTGAGCTTCATTCGATGCTCGATTGCTAAGAGCAGAAAGAAAGACTGTCTCCGACCAACTCCGCATGGTTGGAATAAGAGAGGCAGCAAACTGTTTAGATGACATCTCACCTTCCGCATCCAAAAATGCCTGTTGATATGGGCATTTGGTTAATTGAGTGGTCGCAAATTTTAGCCTAAGGCCAGCCTTAGACACTGGAGAGTTAGCATTGTCAAAAGGTGCTCTGAACTCTTCTAACGTCCGATAATGTTGAACAAAGGTAGCTTTACGAAACTCATCCTGAGTAATTCTGCCAGCCGTTAAAAGCGCACGCCAATGTTGCGTGAATTTATCAAACATGCAATGCCCACCGGTATTGCCTAGATATCGTCCCTCTTCATCAATACCAAAATTCAAAACAATAAATTGTGATCCAGATTTCATTTCTGCCGCGCGCGCAAGAAGAATTTTTTGCCAATCATCAGCGGCCTTGTTAGAAAATTGAGCATGCTCATCAGGATTAGACCCCGTCATATGAACGTGATTTTCTATCTCACACGGTTTTTCTGAAACGTAATGCATTGCCGTTGCTGAAAACCCAAGACTAAGGCTGTCAGAAGCCATAAGTTGGCGATGGAAACCAGTTCCACAACCATGGACAAAAACATTTTCATTTTGAATCTGATAAGCATTTGAAGTGTCACCATGCATACCTTGCATTGTCTTAAACAAAGTTGAAAAATCATTTGAAGGTAAATCTGTGTACAATAATTCTATGTGCCTATCATCTCCACTACCACGAAGACTTGAAATAAGTTTTGCCCATAGTTCTGCGCTTGTTCCACCGTCTGCCGCACCAAAATCTGCAAATCTAAAAACCTCCGTTTCAGGGAGACTATTTACTGCTGTTTTCATAAGAGGCAGAACACTGTCGATAGCATTTTTTGCACCAGCCGTTCGCTGTGAATAATAACCACTTGACCGCATGGACAAAACATCCTGCATATTCAGCTTCTGTTTATCACTGTTTTGATTAGAGCTTTTTTCCACCATCAGATTCTAAATCCTTTTTCTCCTAACAATTGAGCTTAAAGATAAGGATCTAGGTTTCAAGTAATTTAAATAAAGCTTAAAAAATGACTGCTTTAATTTATTCAATATTGAAAGATTAACATTATCCAATCCAAGGCTCAGGACCTTTAGGGATAGTTGTGGTCTTTCCCCGAACAATGGCTCCCTCGGGATCATACATCGGCAGACTGCATAGCTTCGCACTGTAAATTTTCCCATCTGTACCCAGAACTTTAACCTCTGAGGAAGGGCCCATCTCAGGATTATCCATACGGACCAGAGCAACACCACATTCTTGGTATGGTGACCAAGTTGAAGAACAAACAATACCAACGAGATCATCACCGAATGAGATTGTCCGTCCACGCTCTGCAATCCCACCAAGCACGCGCATACCAAAAGTACGCGACCGCTTATCAGCTTTCTCCAGAGCTTGCTTCCCAATGAAATCCTGCTTGTCCATCTGAACAAAATGACCAAGACCGGCATCAAAAGGTGTAGTTGTACTATCGAACTCAGTCGTACCCATCAACCCAGCCTCAATGCGGCGGGCACGAAAGACGGGTGTACCCGTCAATATCATTCCGTATTTTTGACCAATTTCCCATATGTGATTTCCAATTTTATGAGCATCATTTTCTGGACGGAGGTAGAACTCCCATCCCAATTCATTGGAAAACCCTGTTCGAGTAATAATGACCTCTTCTCCAGCAATCGATACAGTTGCAATGTCAAAATAGCGCCAAGGGTCAGGAAAATTACCTTCAATAACATCTCGTAAGACGTCCATTGATCGGGGACCCTGAACCTGCGTCACCCATACATTTGGATCGGTGACTTTCACGTCGAAATTATGAGCATGCGCCATGTACCATTTAATTAATTCACCATCAGCCTGTGCCATCCAAAACTTATCTTCTGCCAAACGTAGCATGACACCATCAGTGATCATTCCGCCATGATGATATAGTACGAAGTTGTAGGAACAACGGCCTACCTTGACTCGACTAACGTCACGAGCGAATACGCGGTTTGCAAATTTTTCAGCATCAGGACCCGATATCTCTATCGGCAGTTCTCCAGTATTTCGGAAAATTACTTTCTGACGTATTGCCCAGTATTGTTCATCATCAGTCACATTATTTAACCGTTCTGGTGTCATCCTATTGTTGTAAAGTGAGTACTCCGGGTCAAAAGGCAGTTCCATAAAGGACAAAGGATGTGGCTTCATATTTGCGCTTAGCTCGATAGGCCTACGGTCCTCGATAGGTATCGCTTTAATTGTGTAACGTTTGTTCAATATGGTTTTATGCATTTGCAACTCCAATTAACCAGAAGTTCTTTTTGTCCCTTTGGAAGGGTTATTTTTCAATAACTACAGTTCTAGATCTGTTTTAAAAATTTATTGAATTGATAGATAATATAAAAAAAATTTATATTAAAATTTTTTCAACCAGAGTACATTCTCTTTTTTCGTGCACGGGTACTTCGAGTATCCTCTTCAGTACCATTATGATAGGTTGAAAACCACTTATCCCAGGGCATTTCAGGAGTACCATAGTTACACTCAAAATACCTATGATGCAGTTGATGAAAAAATTCACCCAGTTCAAGTTGGCGTTTATCTCGCACTATAAGAGCATCAAACCCAGAATGCGAAAATGCCGGATTTAATGCCAGAGCATAGGCATGAAATAAAAAATGAACAGGATGAGATGGAACAATCAAATGGATCAGAAGGCCCGAAAAATAGGGTAAAGTTTCCAGGGGATGCATCGATAACCCACTCCATGGTCCGGTGTTTATGTTGCGGTGATGTACTGAATGAGCAATGCGATAATAGGGCGGCCAATGTAGGAAGCGATGTACCCAGTAGAAGTGAAATCCTTTCCAGAGAAGGATTACCCAGAAAAACAAAATAAACCAGATCGGATTATCATTAAACTGAAACGTGGGCGAAAGGCCAGTATCAATAGCGCGAAAATATATAACTTCGTAGAGGGTCCATATTGGCACACCCCAAGCAATGGACCAGAACATATTGTCGAATACCTGATTTCGAAAAGTAAAAGTACCATTATCACGCATCATATCTCGAATATCGAATTTCAAACGGTCACCTTGAAACCGCATGGCCCAGAGCCACAGATGTAATCCACCGGCTATGATAAAGATAAGAAAAAGGTTTCTCAGAAGCATCAAAATAATGCCTTCTATGCTCCACTGGGCTAATGATGGCTGGAACCATGTGAAAACTACAAAAGCCAAGGCCACCCAAATCGTTGCTCCGCTTAACGCAAACCAACCATGTCTAAACCAGTTCAAAACAAAACCTATACGTGGGCGCCAACGAAAAACAGGCGAGTTAGGAACGGGCAGATTAGGATGATAATTCCAAATTTTACTCTGTCCTTCAGGAACCAAAATATCTTCGCCTTCAGCGTTTTTCATTCTTTGACCTTAAACCTTCTCCGAATTTAGACTTGATCAAAGATTAACTTGAAAGAAGGTTTGTATAAAGAGTTTTTGACAAAGTCGCGAGAAGAAGGAATTGTTCGTCCTAAATGACTAAACTTTGACAAGAGGAATGCACATGTCTTGGATTGAAACAGTTGCCTATGAAGATGCTAATACAAAGTTAAAAGCACTTTATGACCGAGTTAAAGGACCTGATAACAACGTAGATAATATAATGATGATGCATTCCTTGAGACCCCACTCGATGGAAGGTCATATGGCAATATATAAATACGTATTGCATCACCGTGACAACACCATAGACAAGTGGTTTCTAGAAACCCTTGGTGTTTGGGTTTCAGCTTTGAATGATTGTGACTACTGTGTCGAACATCATTTTGCTGGACTAAAACGGTTATTAAATGATGATAAAAAATCAGATCAAATAAGGACAGCCATAGAAAAAAATAACATAGACGTTGCTCCTTTAGATAACCGACAAAAAATTGCAATGGAATATGCCCGTCAGCTTACACGTGATCCAGGTGGTATACGCCAAGACATTATTAAGAGACTGCGCGCGGCAGGATATTCAGATGGTGAGATTTTGGAAATCAATCAAGTGTCCGCGTATTTCAGCTATGCCAATAGAACAGTTCTAGGACTTGGGTGTTCTACCGAGGGTGATATATTGGGTTTGTCTCCAAATAATAACGATGATCCTAACGATTGGGGGCACTCCTAAACATTAACAAATACAAAACTAGGAGATTTTTTCTACATATGCTACCAAATCTCTACCAACATAAGGAGAATTGAAAATGTTTGAAGCTTCCGGCGGAATTATAAACTTTCTTGCGATATTAATACCCACAGTGATGGGACTATATTACGGTTTTCGCTGTTTATTTCAGACTGACGCCGCAATTGAACAATGGGGTATCGGGGCAGGCTCAGCTTGGATGGTAAGATTTGCAGGCGTATGCGTAGGTGCTCAAAACCTTGTATATGCTATCCTACTTTTAACAACTCCAGCTGGAGCATGGGCATTATTTGCTTATGGCACAATACAAGCAGCTGGTATGCTAGTGATGAGTTATATTACAGTAAACGGAAAGTGGGCAGAGGTTGAAGGAGTAAACCGAACTAATGAGGGAACAATTGTTGCCGGCATCCTCTTGGCATGTCATCTTTACATTATGTTTGGGATGCATAGCATAATTTATGCTTAGTCTTTTTTATCTAAGCAATAACACTTCAATATAACATTGTAGCCGCCTGCTCTAAGCGGGCGAGCTCCGCTTATGTTAGAAAAATATGCAAATAGCATTCGAGCAATCAGATGTTATCCCGATCGGTATTCATATACTCGTTTAATGCCTCTGGGCCTTTGGCTTTGGCCCGACACATGTCATAAAGACACCGGCGATAGGTCAAGGAAACTTTGTCC
>Ga0208127_1000968_pt1 | contig 14671 bp, 13 predicted proteins | sample ETNtaG_6_FD_185751 | JGI IMG/M metagenome (GOLD analysis project Ga0208127, IMG submission 185751) | Marine microbial and viral communities from oxygen minimum zone, Eastern Pacific Ocean - ETNP201306SV45 (SPAdes) (version 2) | ecosystem: Environmental > Aquatic > Marine > Oceanic ...
AATGCGACACAAGATAGAAAGTTGTTGTAGCTAAACGTCATTTACTGAGAGAAGCGTCCGCCTCATATCAGTAGTTCCAACTAAGGGACTGACCCCAAAGCCGTCAGGTCCCTAAGACCTGAGAAGGGCCTGTCGAGTTGTCTACCCAGCTCAGACGGCAGGCGCTTCTCACCTTCTGAGAAGTTCCTGTTGGGTACTCCTTCCCAAGCACACATGCAGGCGCTTCTCTACTGGTTAGAGGAGTGGGCGATTAGGATCATCCCGCCCAGGGGCCCCACCCCCCTCGGTGATCCTGAGCCCACTTCTCTTCCAGGACGTCAACGCAAGAAGTTCCGTGACCTTCCATGCGACCACAGCACGCCAGGGCACCTATCCGACACCCAACCTTTCTTTTGGACTGGAACCTAGCCCTGCGTCATGTCGCACCTGACCTATTCGTCAATGTTCTCACCTCTGGACAGATCACGCCGATAGCGTCCGACCTAATGGACTTCGGACGAAAACCACCCGTTCCCGTACAACCGGGCTCACACCAGGAATCTGTCTGGGCATACCCGAGACCGCCAGCCTTGCTAGCCTCCCAGCTTCTGGTGGAAGTCTCACTGGGAGGGGTACTCATTGCTGAAAGCACCCGTACTCTGAGGGTCTTAGAGACCTCACACCCACCCACCTTTTACTTACCTCCCAGTGACGTGAACACGAGCTTGCTCTTACGAACACGACACACAAGTTTCTGTGAATGGAAAGGAATTGCCACTTACTGGGATGTGACAACTGGACACCACACTGTCCGCAATGGCTCATGGTCATACCAAACCCCATCTAAATCATTTGCGGAGCTAGGCGACTACTTCTCCTTTTACCCTTCTCTATTCGAGTGTTTTGTCGATGGCGATTTAGTACAACCACAACCGGGTGACTTCTATGGGGGGTGGGTGACCAAGGACGTAGTTGGGCCGTTCAAGGGTCAACCCGGGTCGGAATGGTGGTAACTAGTTTGTTGCTGAACTCTTGGGTTTGATCAGCTTTTTATTGAGCTGACCAGCCGCCGTCAACCATAAGGGTCGTGCCGCTCACAAGGGCAGCCGCTGGCGATGCCAAAAACACAACGGCCCCTACAACATCAGAGATTTGACCAAACCTGCCCAGGGGGATTCGGGAAAGCAAATCTCCTCCGAGCTCAGGATCATTGAGGCGGTCGTGGGTGAGCGGCGTGTCAATAGCTGTAGGGCCGACTGCGACTACACGAATCCCGAATGGAGCCAGTTCAACAGCAGTCGACTTAGTGAATCCCTCAATAAAATGTTTCGTTGCGGAGTAGACACTGTTATTGGCTCTGCCATTAACGCCAAAGGTGGATGACATGTTCACTATTACTCCGGACCCTTGTTTCGTCATAATCTCTGCGGCAGCTTGAGCCACTAGGACCGCTCCTCGACAGTTCACTTGCAACATGCTGTCTAGGTCGTCTTCTGACAAATCGAGCAGGCTTGCGGGTCGGAGAATTCCCGCATTGTTAACAAGAATGTCTAAGTGATCGATTGCACTAATCGCGTTTCGTATTGCAGTTCTATCGCTGACGTCACAAACTATTTTGTGGCCGTTCCGACCGAATTTTTGGACCTCGGCAACTACGTCGTCGAGTTCTGATTCAGTGCGACTCATCAGGATTACGTCTGCCCCGGCCTCAGCTAGCGCTATTGCACACCCCTTTCCGATACCTCTGCCGGCTCCGGTGATGAGGGCTACTTGGCCATCTACTCGCATTGAGGGAAGCTTGGAATCACTCATGGTCGGAACCTTAATATCTCCCTCCAATGATGGTTGCGATTAGTGAACTCCTGCCGTCACTGAAGTTCCAGGCAGCAAAGAGACATGTGTGCAGATAACAACCGCGCGAACTGCGAACTGACACGGCGTATCTCACTCAGATTGTTCCCAACACAAACATCAACGAAGTGGTCACAACGCAGGCAATAGCAACTCGGGCTTTATTGAAATAGTTCCATCGAGCTTCGAACCGCTCTCGATGCTGGTGCAAGGATTCAGAACCCATTTCATCGACGCTCACGCTTTGGATCTGATTGTTCAACGGCAAATGGACCGCAACCGTAATTCCTTGGACCCCAAAGAGATAGGCGCAACCAATAACGATTACGGCCCAGCCCGCATATCCGTTAGACCCCAGCAGTGCGCTCACCATGGTGATGAAAACAGAAAGTATTGACCCCGCCCACACAGCCATGAACACCGGTTGCCTGTTCTGGATGATCTGGTCTGTCACCTGAAACGCCCTGATGAAGTCTCTGTCATCGAGTCGTGCCAACCCCGGCATGACAATCAATGCGTAGGTAAAGACAAAACCGGTCACCAGCGCACAAAAAGCTGTTGAAACAAGCAACAGGACAGCAAACAAACTCACACTTCAGCTTAGGCAGTACAAATCATCTACTGACTTGAGATTCTTGGGTCCAGCCGGTTACCCGCCGATAGATTAAGAAGTGACACACGAAGCGAGTGAAAGGGCAAGCAATGTGCGAAAACCCTGAGCGATGTTGTAGCTCACTGTCATAGAAAATGAGAAGCGTCTACTGACGGGTCCGCACTCAGTGAATCACTGCTGGAATGGACTGCGAGGTAGGTGCTTCTCTCGTTTTTGGACCCAAGTCTCCCCCCAGCTCTACCCTGCCGCACCGATAAACAGCGCTACAAAGGATCTCTGACCTCGGAGTTCTTGACTGCTTTAGCCCCTAAGAGGCCAAGAAAACAGAGTCTGGTGTCCTACCGATAAACCACACGGTCAACCCTTCAACCAGAGCAGCATTTAGAGCCCTTTCTTAAGACGATCGCTGTGACTTCTGTATGGAAGAGAGCTTTCGCACAAGTACCTTCGTGTTACATGGACAAAAGTCACCCTGATGTAATTATCGTTGGCGCCGGGATCTCGGGAATCGCAGCAGCCCGCAAGCTCCAATCTGACGGGCATGTTGTAGAGGTCATTGAGAAAGGTCGCGGAGTTGGCGGTCGTATGGCGACCAGGCGATTCGCTGGGGCAACATTTGATCATGGTGCACAGTTCTTTACTTCTCGCGGTTCCGACTTTGAGAAGTTGATAGACGCCGCTAGCGAACAGGGAGCCGTGAAGAAATGGACGAAGGGTTTCTCCGATAATCCAGATGGCTACGCCCGGTGGTGTGGCTCGTCTGGAATGACTTCACTAGTGAAATGGATGGTCGCTGACGCGAACATCACGGTACATACGTCCACGACGGTTCATGATTTGCGTGAAACGCCTTCGAATGCATACATCCTGACAGCCCCAGTTCCTCAATCGTTGGCCATTCTTTCCTTTAGCCAAATGTTGCCTAATCCAGCGACCCACATTGAGTTATCGTCGATCGGTTACAAGCCGACTATCGCTGTTCTCATTCGGTTAGATGAGCCGCCATCATTGTTTCCGGACCATGGGGGCATTCAATTCTCAGATCACGCTGATTTGGCTTTCGTATCTGATAATCAAAGAAAAGGAGTGAGTGACGAGCCCGCTCTCACAATTCACTTGTCGAACTCTTTAAGCGAGTCTTTATGGGAACGTTCCGACCAAGAAGTTCTAGCTGCGACAACGGCTCTAGTTGGAGATTATTTGAACGGTTCAAGAGTTACTGATTACCAAATTCAACGCTGGCGTTACGCTGGGCCCGTAGATGTCTGGGCTGAGCCGACACTGGTGTGGGGATCTAAACCGACGATCGCGTTAGCCGGTGAAGCTTTTGCTGGCCCAAAGGTCGAAGGAGCATTTCGGTCCGGTCTTGCTGCAGCGGAAAAGGTCAACGCTGCTCTCTCCTCATCATAGTTCTCCAAAAGCTTGTCCGGCTTCGGCGCGCCAAATCCTTACAACACCCAAACAAAAAACATAAGTATCCACAGGAATGCTTCTAAGCGCTTTGTCAGCCCAAAATATTTGGGGCCGGTTCGTGATCTGCCGATAGCTTTAGTGGTGACGGAGAAAGTAAGCCGAAAGGGCCAGCTATGCGTCACAAACAAGAGACTTGTAGTAACTAACAGTCCAGATGCGACGAGAAGCGTCTACCAACGGGTCCGCACTTAATTAACCATTGCAGGATTGGACCGCAAGGTAGGTGCTTCTCTGGTTTTTGGGACGTGCAACTCAAACGATGACCTCGGAGCCTTGACACGACTAGCCGTTCAGACAGGCATTGGCCAACACGGTTGCGGTCTTGGCCTTTACGAATTACTCAATGTAAGTCCATGAGGAGCTAGGCAATGGTTTCGTGGCGACCGTCTGCATGGATCGCAAACCGTTGTGCTTCGGCTCCGTGGTTCGGGGCTTCATTCGGCCAGGGCCAGCCACCGAACTGGGTTGCTTGGTAATCATCGAAAGCATCTTGTATCTCACTCTTGGTGTTCATCACGAACGGGCCGTACTGCACTACCGGTTCTCCGATGGGACAACCTTGAAGGATCATGATTTCGATTCCTTCAGATCCAGCGGTTAATTCGATTTCCTCATCTGGGCGGATGAGAGCACCGGTGCCGGAGTTGATCTCAGTCGCACCGATCGCAACGGTTGATCCTTCAAAAGCATAGAGCGCTCGGTTTGCTCTTTCGTCTCCTGCCGGAAGCACGAAGGACGTCTTGGGCTTCATAGAAAGGTGCCAGATAGCGACGTGGGCTTCGTTCCGAGAAGCCCAGCTATTAGGTGGAGGGTTAGCCGGCGTGAGGTCCCGAATGTGGCCGGCTAGAGCGGTGAGTTTTACAGCGCTCTCGCCGTTTGTTCCTTTGATGATCTCTTTGGGTGTCGCGTGGCTCCAAAGCATCGTGAAGTAGGGCTCGACCATCTTGTCGCTGGCCGGAAGGTTCAACCAAATCTGGAAAAGCTCTAAGGGATTCTCCGCATCGTCATTCAGTAGGGGAAACATCTCGCAATGTTCGATACCCGAACCGGCGGTCATCCACTGGGTGTCGCCCTTACCGAAGCGGGCGGTGGCTCCTAGCGAGTCCGAGTGGTCAATGTAACCATCGCGAACATAAGTGATTGTCTCAAACCCTCGGTGCGGGTGTTTTGGGAAGCCGGGTACTGATCGGCCGTGGTACATACTCCATCCGTGTTGGCCCGAGAAGTCGTTGCCGAGCTCCCGTCCTGCGAGCGATACACCGGGTGCTAAAGCTCCATCGCTGGCTGGGTAGTTGTCGTGGTGGTGTGCCACAAATAAGAACGGGTCGACTGTAGGCCACTGAGGGCCAAGGGAGAAGCTCTGCAATACAGGCACGACCATAAGTCCAGTCTACGAACACCCGAAATCTTTCTCACGAGCCTCAGAAACGGACACTCCAACGTGGACCTCGGCAGGCTTTTGGATTCTCTATCTAGGTGCTACGACACGCTTAACTTTGCCTAGATCAGGTCTTTAACGATTTCGTAATAGTGCTGCATGGCGTCAAAATGGGCTTTCGTCCCACGCTCTGACATTCGTTTGTGTGGCGGCCGGTTGTACCAGTTGTTCAGACAGACATGAGTGACACCGGCGTCTTTCCAAAATTGAAAATCGGCTCGTAGCTTTTCGTCGTCACCATCACCTATCGAGGTCCAAACTTCCAAACCTACGTCCTCTGGTTGCCTACCAGCGTCTCGAATATAAGTGCGCATCTGATCAAACGCCTGAAGCGCAGTTTCGTCAGGCGGATAGGCCAACGGCATCCAGCCATCAGCAAGCTTCGCTATGCGGCGAAGCATTCGGTCATCATGACCGCCAAACCAGAGCGGAATTGTTCGCCTCGTAGGCAATGGGTTAATCCCGGCATCGGCGATCTGGTGATAATCACCAGTAAACGTCACGTGTGGTTCTGCCCACAGTTGACGCATCACCTCGACTTGTTCCTCGAGCCGTTTACCACGATTGGTGAAGTCTTCGTTTAGAGCTTCATATTCGATTGCATTCCAACCGCTGCCGATACCAAAACGGAATCTTCCCTCACACAACACATCAAGGGAGGCTGCTTGCTTGGCTACTAGCGCTGTCTGTCGCTGAGGCAAAATCATTACTTGTGTTGAAAACTCGATAGTGGAGGTTGAAGCTGCGAGGAAGCCGAAAAGGACAAAAGGGTCGTGGAAAAAGTCACTCGATGTGTTTCGGTCTCCCCATTCCGGCCGATTTTCGATGTTCGCACCTAAAACGTGATCAGGTAACGCCAGACCGCGGTACCCCAGGTCTTCCGCCGCTTGGGCGAAATCCTTTACGAACGCTGGGGAGCCTCCGGTGTCTATTAACGGCAAATTCACAGCAAGGCTTATGTCCACAGTGTGAGTCTATAAAGCGTGAAGGGCCGTCCCGAAGGACGGCCCCTACCTAATGACTTCGATTTAGCCAAGCACCTTAAACAAATTCCGTCCGGTGAGTTGAAAATTTTGGGACGCCATTAGCTGCTGAATCTCGGGCTGAGCAAACATTTTCTGGCTTGCCGCCATGAGCTGATCCAAGGAGTCGCTCAGCGTCATCGTCAGATACGCACCTGTCATAGCTCCAGCTGCTACTCCTTGGTGCCACTGAATACCGTTGGCTCCCTCCTGCATTTGCCCCCAAAAGGCCTCAGCGTTTTCCTCCGTTTGCTGTGGCGACGCAGGATCACCCGTACCCACAAGCAGCGAGCCGTACTTGCCTTCAAGCGAACCGCGGGTTGCTTGAATCACAAGCAAACTTCGACGGAGCGTCTCCACCCCAGCCGATTTCATCATTTCGGCCACCTCTGGGTTGCTCCGAACTGCCGCAGGGTGCTCCATAGCAGTATCGATCGAATTCCACTCACTTACTAGACCTATATTGCCTGCGTCTTCGCCGGCAAAGACGCTCTGGCTAATTCGGGCGCTCGTGGCACCCAAGTCTAGGAACTGTTGTTTGCCGAAATCATTCCACCCTGAAACAAACCGATCCACATCGGCTACTCGAAGGATTAACCCACTCGCATAAGCCACAACTTCCACCTTTCATCAATAATTAGCGAATGAGTCTAACTGATCGAACTCAACCATTCCCGATCGGCTAATCAATCCGGATGCCGCTCAACTTCGGTGGACACCTTCCAAGAGTGAAACGGCTGAGGGGTTTGGCAAAAACCTGTGAGCAAGTATCTGGTGCTGAAACTCACCCTAAAGGTCGGTTTAAGTGACGATCTGACCTTCTTAGCTATTTCGATACCTGACCAAGTTGGAGTGACAGCGCTGGACCGTACCCACTTTCCCAGACGAAAACTTCTTTGAACTGCTCACAGTGACACTCAAAAATCTTCGTTTTCAAACGCTTTAATCGAAGGTTCCTCAATTCAACTAAATGTGGAGTCTCAAGTTGTCGCGGAGCGGTTCAAATATTCGCGCAATCTGAACTTTTGAATTTTTCCAGAAGGGGTTCTGGGCATTTCCGGCATAAGAACCAATTCTTCTGGCCAAAACTGTTTCGCCGTTCCCAATTCTTCAAGCAAATCACTTAAATCAGACAGATTGAGGTCAGCCGAAGAGGAACTCACTACCGCGCACGCTCGTTCACCAAGACGTTCATCGGGAACACCAATAATTGCGACCTCGTCAACTAGGGGGTGTCTCAAGAGGAGACTCTCGATCTCCGCGACTGGAATGTTTTCGCCGCCACGGATCACGATGTCTTTGGTCCGTCCAACTATTCGAATCCCTCCATCGGGACGAAGCCGGGCTACATCTCCCGTATCAAACCAATCCTCTTCAGGATTGGCTGCGGCATAGAGATCTTCTCGATGGAAGTATCCCAAAGCCTGACTAGAGCCACGAGTCTGGAGACTGCCTTCCTCATCAACCGATGCAAGCGATCCATCTTCTCTGATTACACGAATATCCATCCACTCGATGGGTGTGCCATCGGAATTCGAGACCAATTCAACTGAGTCCCCTGGTCGAGTGCTAGTCACCACCATATTCTCAGTCATGCCCCATACGGCTATGAGCTCGGTACCCAAGACGTCGGCTGCTTCTTCAACCACTTTGGGGGGAATAGCTGCGCCCCCACAGATGAAATATTTGAAAGAAGAAAGATCTCGGCTACGGCGGCGCTGCGCCGCGACCATATCCATGGCGAACGCTGTAGCCGACACAGTCCAAGCGATTTGTTCAGTCTCGACAGCATCAAGCATTTGGTCTGGGTTCCAAACGTCTTGGTAGACGACTTTCATACCCATCGACAACGGCTTCACCATCCCGTAACAGAACCCTGTCTGGTGGGCCAGGGTCGAAGCCATGAAACAAACGTCGCCGGGGCCGAGGCCATATGTTTTGTCGATGACCTGAGCTCCGGAGAAAACGGTGTTGTACGAATGCAGAACACCTTTGGGTTCGCCGGTCGTGCCTGACGTGAATTGAATTGCGACTAGGTCGTCAGAGGTCGGCAAACGTTGCGCAAGTTCCCGCGTCAGATTCGGGTCATCTTCCCAAGGATGTTCGATGAAACGCTCATCGAAGCTAACCGTATCTGCACGCTCAGATCCCAAGAGCACAACATGTTCTAGCGTTGCAACGCTTTCACGAAGCTCAAGGGCCATGGATCCGTAATCAAATCCTCGGTAGAGATTTGGCGCAATCAAAATTCTACTTTTCGTGCGTCCCAGGATGAATTTAAGTTCGCGTGACCGAAAGATTGGCACCAAAGTGTTAACGATTGCGCCTGCTCTCATTATCCCGATTGCCACAGCTGGGAACTCCCAAGTATTCGGCAACTGGACAGATACCGTTTCGCCTTGCTCAACGCCTAAGTCAATAAGCGCTGCGGCGCAGCGTCTACTAAGAACTTCGAGTTCTCCATAACTGTGTTGGATAGAACTATCTTGCCCAGCCAGATAACTAACCAGAGCTGGTCGTTCTGGATCCTGAGCAGCTTGTTCTAGGAAGTCATCGAGGAATGTCTCGTGGCGCCACCAACCTTCTCGATAATACTTCGCAGAAAGTGAATCTGAGACATCGCGACGGCCTGGAATCATGAAAACCAACTATGCAAGAAGCCCAAAGCGGTTACCCAAAGGAGCTTCGAGACCCAAATGAAGTTCATCAATCTAGTCAGGCGATTCGTTACTTATTCTCAGCTATGTATTGCTGAAAATCAGAAAGCTCTTGACCGACCGAGAACTCTACGAGATTACCGTCGGGATCCGTAGCAACACATAAGTAACCCGCAGGGCCAGCATCTACCGGTTCTCGTTCCAAACAATTATCTGCCTGGGCAAGATCAGCAACGTTATCCACTTCGGAGCGCTCGCTAAATGCGATACCTACATGGGCGAAGGCCCCTTGGAGAACAGGCGAACCTTCCTCAACTCCAATGAACACAAGGCCAGTCCGTTCATTCGGTTCCTGCAACCAGAGCACCTCGCCGATTTCGCCGACCTGAACCTGCCCTTGGGCTACTAAAGGTGTGTATTTCTCATACCAAGCTCTAGTCGCGTCAAGATTCGCTGACCGCAAGTTGACGTGCGTTAATGCCGTCATAATGTTCCCCCACCGTTTGAAATTAGTCGTGCAGGAACAATCGTAATATCCGCGGTTACCCGGTTGCTTAAAAACCCTTATCTGGGGATGGCTACCGGCGATCTACCCTTGTCCACCGACATTGGTTTAGACCCCACATCTATGGTTTCGTCTGAGGGACCTAAACCTCGAGTGGGCGATTCGGGTCGAGAACCCACTCACTGAGCGAGCCATCATAAACTGACACATCGTCGTGACCTAAGAGGGCTTTAAGCACGAACGCATCTGAAGTTGCAGCTATCCCGCCTCCACAATAAGTGACGACTGGCTGATCTTCGGAAACCACCTCAGCAAAAAGCGCTTTCAGCTTCGCTAAAGGCAAGTAACACTGGGTATCGCGGTCCAGGAGGTGCAAGGCATACACATTTGAGGCGCCAGGCAGATGCCCCGGGCGACCATAATGCACTTCGCTCCCATCATGGTTGCCTGGCGACAATGCGTTAACGACACAAGTTCCGTCCCCTAATGCTTCTTGCATTCTTGCGAGATCTGCGACTAATTCCGGTCGAGGGACCGCCGAAAACTTAGTCGTCGGTCGAGACGGCGCTGGGCCCGTGTCAACCGCAAAGCCAGCTGAGGTCCATGATCTCCAGCCTCCGTCAAGCACCGCGCAATCATCGAAGCCAAATGACTTCAACATCCACCAAACCCGAGTCGCCCACATCGTGAAACGTCGATCGTAAAGGACGACTCTTGTGCCCTCTCCAACGCCGAGAGCTTCCATGGCTTCGGCAAAGCGGCTCACCGTGGGCATTGTGAACCGCAAATCGCTCTGAGGGTCGCTTAGATCTTGGACTAGGTCCACATAAGCAGAATTCGGTATATGTCCGTCGGCCCATTGCTCAAACATCGACGCAGGGGAAGTACTTCCAGGCGTGAGATCGACAGAACATTCTAAAATTCTTAGTGAGGGGTCCGACAAATTTTCCGCAACCCATTGAGCGTCAACTAGCGGGTCCAACGCGCACCTCCAGACGGTTCACAAGTTTCAAAGTAAACCCACCCAGCATCTAGGGGCTAAGCGTTGATACTTGTGCCCAATCTGAGTTACCACCGAAGTCTAAGACTTCGATCTCTATGAAGACCTCCAAGCCAGCAGGCAGCGCTGAGAACTGATACTGCAAGAGGTCCGGGTCTGCCCAAAGCCAAGTGTCATCACTTGAGTCGACCCAATAAACGTCTTCTGCCTCGTCATCCCACATTTGGACTAGCGGGTTGAGGTAGCCGTCTGGGTCAAGCGTTGCCTCACTCCATTGGCCATATTCGTCGACCTGGTAAAAGATTTCGCTGACGATTTCGCTTTCTCCTGCGCCGAAGCTGACCCCCAGCGAGAGGAGCACATCATGAGGAGGGTCGTCAGTTTCTGCTTCTTCGGGCGGAACATAGGTCAGGGGCACATCGATGAAGAGCAAATCCTCATTTGTCTCTTCATCGTATTCCCACCACAAATCAGCGTAAGCAAAGACTTCGTCTTCGCCATCACTTATTGAGAGAATAGAAAAGTCGTACAGAACACCGAATTCACCGGTCTCTGAATCAAAGTCACCGTATTCTTCGCCGATGTAGTAGAGGGTGTCATCTTCTGGATCTACGACTCCGTAATACATGATGACTTCGGCCAAATTGTCATAGCTTCCTGGTTCGAGAAGTCCGACAATTTGGATGTCTTCGGGCGATTCAACAAATTCGAGTGATCCTTGATCAATAGTTGGGTAGCTCGCTACTTGAATTTGTTGGCCAGCCGTCAGGTAGCGGTCAAGGAAGGCGGACCACTGACTGAAATCGACATCGGTTTGTTGAGTGAGATTGAAATAGTTCGGATTTAAGTAAGAAGATTCAGCCGGGAAGTAGATCGAAAGGCCGGTGCTTCTTTGATTCGCTGGTCCTGCAACTTTATAGGCAACCAAATTGTTTAAAGATTCTTCGAATTGGGCCAGTAGTGCGGGGTTCCAGTCATACCATTCTGCTACGAATCTCCCTAGGTCAAAGTGATGTGAAGATAGCTCCGGTTTAGGATTTTTCCCATAAGCCGGTACCGCTGTGCTCGCCTTTCGAACTTGCGCACCAATTCGATCAATTTCGTCATTTGCATCTTCCAAAATTTCCCTGAAGACATCAGTGAATTCGCCGAAATGCGCCATATCTAAAAGAGACAGGGTGATGTCAGAAGCTGTTCCATACTCTTTGGCCTGATTTTCGAAGCCATCTGCGATAGCTCGACCGAGCGCAAGCGGCTCTAATGACGGCTGGGCAGAAAACGCTGAGAGGGAGCGATAATCCCAGCCGTGGCCTGGCTCAAGTTCTTCGGAGGCCAGCAGATAATCAGTCAACCCATGAACAGCTTGAGCTACTTCGTAGGACGCCATCAAGCAGGCATCCATTCCGATGAGGTCGAACTTTGCAAGGTTGACTGCTTCGAGGCCGGTTTTAATCCCGTTACGCATTTCATCCAAGGTCAGAATGTCGTAGCCATCGGTTTCGTCGGGACCCATTCCTGGCCAACCGGCTCCATGGTCCCAAAGGAAAAGAGCAGTTTTATCGGCTGGAAATGCTTCGAGGCCTTCCTCTATGAAGCTTGCGAGCACCGAAGGGTCACCGAAGTTCAGCTCGGCTCCTTCCGCGACTAAGTCCAATCCGCCGTCTCTAAACGTCAGCAGTCTTGTGTCCGAGAAGTTCCCTAGCCCTAAGACGTCGCCTCCGGAATAGCCGTTTTCTTCGTCGGTGCGACTAGATCGGTCGACCGCTACAACAACGTTTGCGTTCTCGCCGAGCGCGGCATCTTGCAATTCTAGAAGGTCATAAAGAGCCGCTGCCTCTAGATCTGTGTCACCCATGATGTAAACCAAAACAGTCCATGAGTCCCCTTCAGCGCTACCACCACTGCTTCGCGATGGCAGGCTCGCTTTAAGGTCAGATGAACCATCTTCATCTGTGCTTTGATCAGACGCCTCCTCTTCTGGCCCGTCCAGAGCCTCTTCAGAGGAAGGAGATGATTTGTCGTTGAGGTCGCCTGCTTCTGGCGTCGATGTTCCCCCGCCGCATGCAGCGGAGGTCAACAGCAGCGAGACAACAGCCGCCATCACCAGCTTCAGAGGGCTTTTGTGAGCAGTTGGAACGAACCTAAGGCGTTTAAAAATATGCACCGAAAGAGCCTCCTCTTAGTAAAGAGACCTGTCAACTATTCGAAGCAAAAAATCTATTTGATTTGGGCACTGCGCCTTAGCTCACCAACATTTCTGAGTGTTTCGGGAGAGTCAGAACCTCAACAATTTAAATGAAACTCCGCAGCGCTAAGGATCATGCCCTACAGTCCAAGCACTAACAAAGGTTCGAGCGACCTAGCCCGAATCAATACTCAAAAGGTGGGAAACAATGCCAGCAGCAGAACTTGTTCACATGGCTACGATCAATGTCCAAGTCGGCCCGATGGTTGAAGTAGGAAAAGGTCATAAGGGGACACGAGTAACAGCAAATGTCTCTAGCCTCACAGTAACTAGTGACCGTTTGAATGCGACCCTCGCAACTGACGACGCAGCGGATTGGCTGACAGTCGGCGACGACGGAACAGCGCTTCTCGACGTGCGATTCACTCTTGAGACAGATGATGGCGCATTTATCTTTGTCGAGTACCAGGGCCGAGGAGACATGACCACCGGTCTCATCGCAACCGCTCCAACTTTCCAAACCGGAGATGAGAGGTATTCATGGGTTAACAGCGTCCAAGCTGTAGCCGCCGGTCAACTCAACGGTGAGACCGGAGAACTCGTATACGAACTTTACGAAGTTCAAGTAACAGCCTGAGCAGAGCAAAAAATAAACAGGCCACCAAGTAATACTGCGGCCATGAAATCTGGCAACCAGCTTTACTAGGCCTCATTGAGACGATCGACCAAGTTTCTGAAAGGTCGCGCCACACAAGGTCATGAGTTATCCGGGGGCGTCCTCGAAAGTTATTTGGACTGTGTCCTTACTGGCTTGAGACTGAAGCACTTTGAGCGAAATACCACGGTACGTCACCGATTCGCCTGGTCGTAAAGCTTTGGCTTCGTTGAGTACTTCCATTGGTCCAGCACCGTAACCTCCGCCAGTCCTTCCCATGTTGTTCGTGTTGACTGTGTAAACGATCAATCCTTCTCTCGTTAAGTCACCGTCGTAGCCGATAGCCCGTCGAACTTCTGCGACTAAGGCGGTGCTTGAAGTTAAGGGGATTACTGCAAGCTTGGGGCCCCCTTCAGCCGCTAACGCAGTGAGCTCCAGAGTGGTGTTGCCTGGTATGCAGTGCACCTGCGAATCGTCAAGCCATTGCAGGATCCAGCGTGAATATCCCATGTATCCGGGTGCTGCGCCCGAAATAAGATCCATAAGGCTGAATGGTCGCGTCCATCCGCCTCGCCCTGGAATGCTGGCGCCGTAAAGGTCCGGCAACCCGAGAGAGTGACCAAGCTCATGGGGGTACCACCCACCTCTCCAATAGAGCAGGTCTGCTCCAGAAGTCACGCCGTTAGTTATCACCTGTCCGTCTGCAGATAGGGGGTCATAAGGCATACCCATCCATGCTGGCCCGTAAGCAATTTCTTCAGCATTCGGGGTGGCTACGACTAAGACTGCATCGGCCTCGCTGAAGTCAACGTTGTCGTCGGCTAAGTCAATCGTTTCTTGCATAAAGTCACGGTGGCCTTCATAGGTTTTGATAGCTGAGGCGTAGACAGAGGCATCGGATCCTAGGCGGAGCCACGAGTGGTGCGGCTGGAAGGAAAGCTTCAATCTGCCGTAGGACTGGTCTGTCATGAACTGTTCGGCGCTAGGCGAAATAATTGAGTAAATCGACTCTGTTGTTTCTCTAGCTATGACATCTTGAAACTCTGCGAATAAGACGACGACTTCAATAAGCCCAGTCGACTTGAGGCGATAGCCGGGCCTTGTGTGGCTGAGAGATAAAGCTGGTTCCCATCCAGTGATATTTGCGTCTTGATTCGACGATAGGTAGCAGTTTGCAGCCGAACTCATCTCGGTTGTCGTAGTCGGTAGCCCTGTCGTTGTCGTAGTCGGTAGCCCTGTCGTTGTCGTAGTCGGTAGCCCTGTCGTTGTCGTAGTCGGTAGCCCTGTCGTTGT
>Ga0208127_1000972_pt1 | contig 14637 bp, 12 predicted proteins | sample ETNtaG_6_FD_185751 | JGI IMG/M metagenome (GOLD analysis project Ga0208127, IMG submission 185751) | Marine microbial and viral communities from oxygen minimum zone, Eastern Pacific Ocean - ETNP201306SV45 (SPAdes) (version 2) | ecosystem: Environmental > Aquatic > Marine > Oceanic ...
TGTTGCTGTTGAAACTTTTGGCAAAGCATATCTTGGAAGAATTCTTGGCATAATTACCCTTATAGATGGGCTTGGAGCTGCTTATGGGACTAAACTCCTTAGCGAGCTGGCTGTGGATTCAGGTAGTTACTTGATGCCATTTGGAGTGGTCTCTGCTGTTACTTTCTTTGCGATCATAAATGTGTTTTTTATAAAGCCGTTAGAAATAAAAAATGACAAAATCGATTCAAATTTGTAAACGATATAATTTGCCGTTAGCCTATTAAAGATGAATGGGGAAGCAAGCAGTTTTAATATAGTTCCAATGACTGGCGGTTGTGGTGCAGAAGTTTCCGGAGTGAATCTTTCTGAGCCCCTGGAACAAGAGCAAAAAGACTGGTTAGAAAAAGCTTGGTTAGAGTATCAAGTTTTGTTTTTTAGAGATCAACCTCTGACGCCAGAACAGCATGTCAGCTTTGCAAAAAATTTTGGTGAACTTCAAGGGCCAGGCTATATGCCAACATTGGAAGATTATCCCAATGTTTATGTTCAAGAGTATCCCGATCTCTTTAAAGGCATCGTTTCAGATGTAGATTGGCATATTGATGCCTCTTTCCTAGAAATGCCGCTTAAAGGTGCGGTTTTGTATGCCCTAGATGTTCCAGAAACTGGTGGCGATACCACCTGGGTAAATCTATATGAAGCCTATGAGTCAATGTCAGATTCGATGAAAACTTTATGCAATAACCTAACAGCTGTTCATGATAACTTTCACAAAAATCTTCTTAATGTTATTGAGACATACGGCAGCAAAGGATATGAGATGGCAAGAAAGGCGACGCCACCAAGAGAGCACCCCTTGGTTTGCACTCACCCTCAGACGGGTAAAAAATGTCTATTTTACAGTGAGCTAATGGTTTCTCATTTTAAAGAACTCACTGCCAGCGAGGGTCAATATCTTCGAAGCTATTTAATCGATCATATTAAGAAACCTGAAATGGCTTGTCGATTTAAGTGGGAGAATCACTCTGTTGCTTTTTGGGACAATCGCTGCACAGCCCACAGAGGAATATTTGATTTTGGAGAGGCTCATCGACTCATGCATCGAGTGGCCATTCAGGGCGAAACAAAACCGAGTTAAATATGTGGATTAAGAAGTTTCATAAAGATGATAGTGAAGATTTAAGATCTCCTATTCCAACCCAAGTCGTATCAAATGAGGAATACCTTCCAAGACCTCAAACACCTGATCAGAAGAAAGTCGAGGCCATCATTCATGAAATGGCAGAAACATATGGTAAAAAAGCAGGTCTATCTAGAAGAGATTTCTTAAAAACAGCCAATGGAATGGCGCTTGCATTTGTAGCGATGAATCAGGTCTTTGGAAACTACTTCCAAGCACATGCAGAAGAGCTCACAGATATAGATGCAATCTCTGAACTGATGGTTAGAAATCAGTTCATCTTTGATGTACAAACCCATCATGTCGCAACTGGGAAAACAGAACCGCTTGGATTTAGAGGCAAAATGTCATGGCCTTTCAATGAGGAACTGAGAGGGAAATATCCTGAAAAAGATGATCTAAGGTTTAATAATTATGTTAAGGAGATATTTCTAGATAGTGAGGTCTCAATAGCATGCTTAAGCGGAATTGCATCTAGGATACTTGATGTCATTAATGTCGATGAAATGGTTGAATCAAGGAATACTGTTAATAACATGGCAGGGTCAAATCGTATGGTTTGCCATGGTCCTATTGCGCCATATATTCCAAATTTCATGGATGAAGCAGAAAGACAAGCAACTGAGCTTAATGTTGATGCTTGGAAATTTTATACTGGCGTATTTAATATAGATGAAGAATACAGCTGGTGGATGGACGACGAAGAGCTCATCTATCCTTTCTATGAAAAAATTAAATCTTGGGGGAAAAATATTGTTTGTGCACACAAAGGTTTGCCATTTAGGCCTCCCAGACCTGGAGAGACGGACTTTACTCATCCCAGAGATATTAAAAAAGCCTCAAAAGATCATCCTGAAATAAATTTTGTGGTCTATCACTCGGGTTTCAGGGATCAAAATATGAATCTTCCGCCAGAGGATACTTATTTGGATGAAAATGCATATCTGCCTTATACAACTGATTTATGTAAAGACAGAATTGAAAACCCACACATGAGTAATGTATATATGGAACTTGGCACAACCTTTGGACATACTGTTATCACACATCCAAAAATATGTGCTCATCTTCTAGGGCAAATAATTAATGCATTCGGAGTTGATCGTGTCTTGTTCGGCACAGATGCCATCTGGTGGGGTTCACCTCAATGGCAAATTGAAGCTTTCAGAAGATTCCAAATCCCAGAGGAAATGCAAGAAAAGTTCGGCTATCCAGAAATTACTGACGATGATAAAGCAAAAATACTTGGCCTGAATGCAGCTAAACTTTATTCAATTGATGTTCCATCAACTATTCAGAAAATCTCAAATGATCGAATGGCTCAACTGAAGAATGCTTATCTAGCTGAGGGCGGAAAACCCAGCAATAATATCTATGGCTGGGTGATGAGCTAGTCCTTTGGGCTCAAGTCAATCGGCTTGCCCTGCATGTGATCGACAGAATTTATACCCAGTAATTTTGCTATTGTCGGCGCGACATCGGTCATATGGATTGGACCTATTCTTTCATTTCGAACTCCGAAGCCAATCGCTCCAAAAATTGCATTCATTTCCCTGAGATTTGGATCGTATCCATGCATACCTTTTGGCCCATCGGTTGGATTATTGTTGAACATATATGGAGGTTCTGTAGTCACAATCAAGTCACCAGTTCTGGTTGGATGATCCATGTGAAACGATTCAGGAAGATTGCCTCTATCATAGACTTTCATATGATCTTGATCTGATAGCAAATTCAATGCCTGTGATCGATGATCTTCATTTTCAATAAAAACATGCGCCACAGCAGGTCCAGCTGAAAGAATATAATCAATTCCAAGTGTATCTAAAATTGATTTGAGAGAAATGTATTCATTTACATCAATCATGCCATGGTCACTGACGAGCAGAAGGGTGACATACTCCCATGCATTGATCTCCTCTAATCGAGCAAAAAGCAGTCCCAACATTTGATCTTGTCTAACCATCTGCTCACGAATTTTCTTGTGTTTTGTTCCATGAATATGCCCAACAGAATCAGTTCCATCCCAATATGTCATAATCAAATTTGGCCTAGTGTCTTCATCCATTTCCAGCCATGCAATGACTTGATCAATTTTCTCTTCTTCTTTTATGCTTGCATCAAAAGGGGCATATTTATATTTTGCCTGCCAACCGTTCCATTGTGTCTCTGATCCAACCCAAAAATATATTCCAGTAGTGATGCCTTGTTGTTCCGCAAGCACCCATATTGGTGGAACATCGATCAGATTGGCGTCATCCGGATAGCTATGAAAACCTGAAAACCGGTCATAAAAGGAATTGTGCAAAATACCATGTCGATTGGGATGAACACCTGTTGCCATGCTTACATGACCAGGATATGTTGTGGATTGATAAACTGACTTCATAAACTCAGCTCTAATCCCTTCATTTTGAATTCGTTGGAATGAATCTAGCTCAGTAATATCCCAGGCATCATTTGTCATGCCATCCATGGAAATAACAATCAGCGTATGATCCTTCTCTGCATGACTCACACACGAGAGGATGACAAGGAAAATAGTTACAGCTACTCTCAATTTACGATCCAATTACAATGGTTTTTTGAACTTCAGTGTAAACCGATCACTCTCACCAATTTTGCTGAGTGCTTTCTTTTGCTCATCACTCTGAGCTCTATAGGTTGGAGCGAGTGTCCAGACACCCTCAGAATGGTTTTTAGTATCCAGTGAGTTAGCGTTGATCTCTGAAGATGCATCCAGAATAAATCCCGCTTCCTCTGCAATTTCAATCATATAACTTTGATTCACATATCCTGATTTAGAAGCTGGATCTTGTGGAACTGACTCATCGCCCCTGTGTTCAACTACTCCCAAGATACCGCCTGGCTTAAGCATTTCATAAAAAGACTCGATGGCTATACGTTCTTGTCCTCTGGCCATCCAGTTATGGATGTTTCTAAATGTAAGGACCATGTCTACTGATCCTGGATCCGCTACCTCCACCCGATCAGGCAACATCAACACACCATGCTTTACATTTCCATATAAATCAGGTCTCTTTTCAAGTTTGCCCAAAAATATTTTTGCCACCCTTTGCACAAAAGCACTATCTGAATTGAAGTCAAATGAAGCTGAAATATACTGTCCTTCATCATTTAAGTATGGCGCCAGAATCTCTGTATACCAGCCGCCCGATGGCCATACCTCAACCACAGTCATATTTGACTCAATACCAAAAAATTCTAAAGTTTCTTTAGGATTTCTGTGGATGTCTCTTGATTTATTCTGCTCAGATCGATGCTCACCACTGATTACATTTTCAAGAGATTTCGCTTCAATGACTTCTGAACCCATGGCAAAAATTGCCAGAATAAAAAAGGTGGATAAATTTACTTTTTTCATAATATGCCCCATACATTAATTCCTTTTCTTTCTCATGAACACAGCCAAGACAGGTGCCAAAATAACTCCGGCAATGAATCCTCCGATATGAGCACCAAATGCAATGCCACCATCAGAGCCTGAAATAGAACTGTTGATCAATTGTAAAACAAACCAGAAGATCAATACCACAAAAGCAGGCAGCCTTAAAACTTGTAAAAAGAAGCCCAATGGTATTGCAACTCTAATGGATCGTTTCGGAAAGAAAACCATGTATGCGCCCAAAACACCCGAAATGGCTCCACTTGCGCCAATCATTGGTATTGTAGATGAAGGCTCTGGAAGTGCCTGGCTCATTGCTGCGACTATTCCACAAAGCAAATAAAAAAAGATGAAAACCGGTTTGCCTAGAATATCTTCGATATTGTCTCCGAAAACCCAAAGGTAGAGCATGTTTCCAATCAAATGCATGAAACCTCCATGAAGAAACATTGAGGTAATCACTGTCATCTCAGGACTGACCCATCTTAATTCTTGAGGCAGCAATGCTCCCTGTAGAAGACTTGCTGGAATGACACCAAGTGCATATATTGCGGCTTTTACATTTGGTCCCAGGCTGAGCTGCCACAAAAAAACAACAACACATGTAGCAATCAGAATATATGTAATCAGAGGAGTAGATCGTGTCGGATTGTCATCTGCCAGAGGTATCATCGCTTAGAATGTACAACGAGGTTTTCTTTCAACAGCATTATATAGTTGAAGCGCTTCTGATAATTGGCTTGATAGTCCTTTGATTCTATTCTCAGATGAGGGATGTGAAGAGACAAACTCAAGGTTTGGTCTATTGCTGTCTTCTTGCATCTTTTTCCAAAGACTTAGGCTTGCAAAAGGATTGAATCCTGCTTGAGCCATCAACCTCAGCCCAGTCTCATCTGCGTCTGATTCTTGCTTGCGGTTAAAAGGCAAATTAAGTCCATACGTTGATAGTATCTGCGACATTGTATTGACTGCATTGATTTGATTATTCATCTCATAAATATCAGCTTGAGATCTAATCTGCCTATTAGCCATATTTCCAGCTATCACAGCCATTCCAATGGTTGTACCCACCCTGGTTCTCATTTCTCGTTTTGCACGTTCGTAAGAATGTTTCTCAGTAACGTGGGCAATCTCATGACCAATCACTGTTGCGAGCTCATCTTGATTTGAAGCAACAGAAAATAAGCCCGTGTATACACCAAGCTTTCCTCCTGGCATAGCGAAAGCATTCACACCTGGATTTTCAAAAACTTCTATTTCCCAGTCCTCATCCACGAATGGTTCATCAAGTTGTCTTATGATTTTTTTAGCAATGCAATTCACTTGGGTTCGCTTGCTTAAATCTCTTGATATCGGTAACGAGGTTTTCATTTGCTCCCAAGCTTTTTCAGACTCAATCTCAATCTCCCTTTCACTGACAAGTATTGAGGCATCCACTTTGGGTAAAAATAGAAGCACAATGAGGAAGAATAAATTCCTAAAGGATGACTTGGGTCTATACATTTTTATTACTTTCTATTTTCATAAATGCTCTATCAGCACGATAACTTGATCGTATCAAAGGGCCAGCAACAACTTCCTCAATGCCAATTTCCATTCCTATATGAGAATATTCTGAAAACTCATCTGGATGGATGTACTTTTTAACAGGCAAGTGGTTTATGGTTGGTCGCAGATATTGGCCAAGTGTCAGTATTTTCACGCCATTATCGAACAGGTCGTTCATTGTTTTGATGACCTCATCTTTCTTCTCACCAAGACCGAGCATCATACCGCTTTTGGATAAAAATCCCCTATCACTCGAATGACGAAGCATTTTGAGTGTTTGTTTGTAGCCAGCTCGTGGATCTCTGACAGGGTGAGTCAATCGTTCAACTGTTTCTATGTTTTGTGAAAAAACATCTAATCCACTTTCTAAGAGAACATCGAGGTGATCTAGGTTTCCTCTGAAATCAGGAGAAAGAACCTCTATGACAACATCTGGAGACATCTTTTTTGATGTATCAACACATTTTGCTATATGAGATGATCCTCCATCAATCAAATCATCTCTGTCTACTGAAGTTAAAACGACATAATCAAGAGACATAAAGGCAATTGTTTCTGCAACCTTGTTCGGCTCGTCTGCATCTAACCACCCTTTTGGATTTCCAGTATCAACCGAACAAAATTTACATGCTCTTGTACAAACACTACCCATTACCATCAGTGTTGCGGTCTTGTGATTCCAACACTCTCCAATGTTAGGGCATTTGGATTCTTCACATACACTGCTCAATTGGAGTTTGTGCACTTTATTTTTTAGCGATTTAAAGTTCTCGCCGGAAGGAACCTTTACTTTAAACCAGTTGGGTTTTTTTAGACTTACTGGATCTAGGGATTCAACAGAAACCTTGATGCCATCTTTAATGGCCTTGGTGCCATTTGGATTTATGTATTTTTTTCCGCTGGTTGGCTTCTGTATTGTATTATTATCCATGATAACCATAGAGATGAATTATAGTTGACTTTATGATGCCTGAACATGTCAAAAAGGAAATGATCACAAGAAAATCATATTTTCATATTTTTGTAATAATTCTTTCCTTTTTACTGTTTTATTCGCCATCAGCACTCTCAAAAAAACCAAGGCACCTTGAGAACCTTGTAGGCTGGAAAGAGGGATCTGTAATCATTCAGACTCATGCAAATGAAAATATAAAGTTTAGAGTTCTGATTGCTAAATCCAATAAAGAAAGAAGACAAGGACTGATGCACATCGAGTCTATGGAAGAAGATCAAGGAATGTTATTTATATTTGATCCAGGTAGAAAAGTATCGATGTGGATGAGAAATACTCCAATGACCTTGGATATGATATTCATCGACAGAAATGGAAAAATCATCAATATTGCTGAGAATACGATCCCTTATTCGACTAAGGGAATCTCTTCTGGGGGAAGCATTAATTGGGTTTTGGAGATTAATGGCGGCCTATCAAATAGAATGAATATCAACAATGGTGATTTCGTAAGCTTGAGCTCTAGAGAGGGCCACGACGTAGAATAGTCCACCATCTTGCAATATTCAGTAAACTCATCAATGATCCAGCCAAATATGTCAATGCGGCTGCTCTGAGTATTTCTTTTGCTCTATCAGAATCACCCTCTTTCAAAAAATTACTTTTTTCAAGCATGGGCATGGCTCTTGAAAAACTTGCATCCCATTCAGTTGGAAGTGTCACTAGATGAATAATTTAACTCATACCTAAGGTCAAAAACCCACCCAGAAACATGATCAAACCCGATTGTGGGACACGCGTTATTAGCGTCACAAAAGGAGCTGCCATCAGTATAAAAGCGCCCACTCTTTGTGCAGGTGACATCAGTTTAACCAGTTTTGTTCTCAGAGAGAGTGGGAAATATTTTGTGGAATCCTGATGGGCATGACCAACTTCGTGTGCTGCAACAACAATTGATGTGAGTGAGCCTGAATTCATCTTGTCCTCAGTGAGCCTTACAGTCTTAGATATTGGATCATAGTGGTCTCCCATATCTGTAGATTCAACCTCAACGTCCATTAAATCTAGGGCATCCAAGAGTTTTCTTGCAAAATCAGATCCTGTGAATACATATCTATCTTCAGGATCATGATACTTCTTCATGACTCTTTGCACCCATATCGATGGAAAAAAAAGAATTAAGAAAATGATCAAAAAAGTGATCAGATAGCCCACAGATTCCTACTCTATCCTTTTGACTCTTATGGAAGAATTAAGACCTTCAATCTTCAGTGTATAAGTGTCACTAAGTATGCTCCTCTTAATGACAATATTTGGATTACTCATTTTCACTCTCAATACACCAAAACTGCTTTGCTGCCATATTTGGCCATTTTCAAGCTTAAATTTGGTGGTACCTGACCATCCCTCAAAATTACCCACAATCTTTGAGCTGATACTGTCCCTGTCATCTCGTATGATTAGTCCAAAGTTATCATCTGATTTTGCACTTGATGTGTTGCTGCTATCTTCTTTTGTTGGCTCTTCTTCGGTGGTTTCATTGTCATCAACTCTCTGATCTCTGTTGGCAAGCCTTGAAAATATATTCACTCTTTCTTTGGTTGGTTTTGCATTTTTGACATCTGGAGAATTTGTGATTCTGTCGTAACATTGAAGCCTAATCAAAGAAACTTCGATTTCTGAACATTCCTTGAGTTCTTCTTCAATTGATTGAGCATGTACAGGCTCAATCTGAAGAAAAAAAATGGATATAGACAGATATATTGCAAATCTTGACGACATTTAAACTCCTGAACTGCTTGAGCTACTAATAATACATGCACTCTAGGTTGTAGTAAAAGTAAAAATACAGATTAAGCAGTCTAATTAATCTAATTTTCTGTATATTTGTTGTTTTATTGCAACGTTATATAATTATTAATATATATATCAATAGTTTATATTACATTTGCTATATAAATATTTTCATTTTTAGCTTGCTTAACGCTAACTAATAACTGAAAATATAAGCAATGTATGTTTAGTAAACGGCAACTAGACAGGTTTTTAGTCGCCCTAATTGAACATACAATATTTAATTAACTCAAATAAGAGGGGAAAATAATGAACACTTCTTTATTCGACAGAGTAAGGCATCTCTTCGTTGTTATGAGTACTGTTGCAGTGGTTTTTGCTATTCCAACATGGGCTCAAGATGAAGACGAGGATGCTGCTGAACTCGGAAAAATCGAAGTAACTGGTTCTCGATTGAATCAAACGGATGTAGAAACCGCTCAACCGGTCACTGTCATCACGAGAGAAGACATCGAACTCACAGGCTTCGCTACTGTCGCTGAGGTTCTTCAAAGTACGCCTTACAACTCATTTGGTTCATTCAGAGAGACTTCTGGATATGCAAATGGTCAGGCGTCTGTGAATGAAATCTCATTGAGAGGATTAGGCGCGTCAAGAACGCTTCTACTTCTAGACGGTAGAAGAGTTTCATCTACTGGTGGATCCGGTGGTGCAGCTCAAAACTTAAACCAAATCCCAACTGCCATCATTGAAAGAATTGAGATTCTTCGTGACGGTGCATCTGCTGTATATGGTTCTGATGCAATCGCTGGGGTAATTAACATTATCACTAAGAAAGATTTCGATGGTGTTGATGTCTCTATAACTAGTGGTTCTACTAGTGTTGGTGGCGGTGATTACACACGTGCCAATATGACTGCTGGTGTTTCTAATGCTAAAGGAAATATGTTCTTTACCTTCCAACATTATGACAGAAGACCTCAATTCTATAACGAGACTGATTATGGTTTTGCGAACGATTATGACTACTGGAGTTCATATTCTTTCCCATCTACTGCTTATATTAGCGGCATAGATAGAAGCTTCTTGAATGCTGAAGGTTGGAATCGAACTTCTGGTGGTAGTACTTATAGTTATTTCATGGATCCAAGATGTCCAGATACTAACATCGGATCTCAATATGATCGTGATGGTTCAAAAACCACTGATTCTGACTTTCCAAATGCATATAACTGGGGAGCGGATTATTATGGTTTCACCTCATGGTGTGGATATGACTTTGCACAAGACATCATGTCGATTCCAAGAGCAAAACGTAATGCTTTCATGCTGAAGTCATCTTATGATCTATCGCCTGATGTGACAATGAACACTGTTGTTATGTTCTCACAATTAGACGGAGATACTCGATTTGCGGGTACACCAATTACGGCACCATTCCCTAAAATTCCTTCGGATGGTTTAAATCACCCTCTATATGCACTCTATGGTGCAGGCGGTACTTTAGTGCCAGCTGGGGCATATGATCCAGACAGTAAATATCTAGCGGATGGCGTTACTCCTAACCCAGATTACTTCAACTGTACTGATCCTGATGCACGAGATTGCGGTACTGCAACCCTATATATGAGAAGTGTTGCCAATGGTACTCGAGATAACAAAGTCATGGAAAACATCATGGATGTTAGAATTGGTCTTGAAGGTGTTGCAGACATTATGGGCGGATTAGAATGGGAAGCAAATGTTCAAGTCATTAACAATGATATTGACAACCAAACTATTAACTTGGTTAATAAGTCGCTTCTTAATGCAGGTCTAGCTGACGGTACAGTTGACCCATGGGGCATCTACAGTACTGTTGAAGAGACATATGCTCAATTTAGACAGTTTAACCATACTGGTCTATATGAAGCAGATCTTAAAACTATCTCTGGTGACATCATTACAAAATTCGACATCGGCGAACTTGCTGGTGGAGCAATTGGAATGGTGTTGGGTATGGAATACTCTCATACCTCTTTCGATCAGTTAAATGATCCTGAATCAAATGCAGGTCAAATTGCAGGTTCAGCGGGTGGAGACAACATCAATGCTGAAAGACATAGAAAGTCAGCTTTCTTTGAAATGGGTCTTCCATTCACTGAGAAATTAACTGCCAGCATAGCTGGACGATATGATGAATACAGTTCATCTGGTATTGGCAGTAACTTCTCGCCTTCAGTTAACTTGGCTTATAGACCAACTAGCTGGGTTCTTCTTAGAGGAACTTACGGTGAAGGGTTCAGAGTTGGTGCATTCAGTCAGCTTTATGGTAACCGATCTGAGTCATTCCCTTCTGGTGTTGACGTTGTTGGTTGTGCTGCTGGTATAGAAGTATGTACGCCTAAACAATACAGAACACTTTCTGGTGGTAACCCTAACTTGGGACCAGAGGAATCTGAGCACTATACATTTGGTGCTGTTCTTTCCCCACTTCCTGAATTAACCATTCAAATTGGAATGTGGCATACAGAATATACTGGATATATCACTACAAACTCACTGCAAAGAGAGTTTAATGCTGAATCCAGAGGCGAAACCAACTATGTATTCAGAGACCAAGAAGGAAAAGTTGACTACGTTTCACTTCAATACAATAACTTTAATGGTGTTGAAGCAGAAGGTATCGACTTTGATATCAACTACGTTATGGATACTGACAGTGCTGGTAGATTTGAATTCGGAATCAACGGTGCGAAGTACACCAAGTACATCGTTACTCCGTATGAAGACAGCGCTAAAATTGATACTGCTGGTCAAGTTGGCCTACCAGATCTTCGATACAACCCGTTCATTAGATGGGGTAAAGGAGACTGGGGAGTATCATTGACTGGTTTCCATATGGAAGGTCAAAGAAGTACAGTTGATGAAACTGATACTATCGGTGATCACTTCGAAATGAACTTATCAGTAACGTATCAGTTGCCATGGGATGCATCACTTGCTCTCGGTGCAATTAACTTAACTGATGAGGCTCCTGAGGTTAATGGTGACATCTACGGATGGGAACCGTTTGACTTCACTTTGTATGATACTAGAGGCAGAACTGTCTTCCTTTCTTATCAACAAAGTCTCTAACATTTAGTTAGTTAAATAAATTAGAGCGGACTTCGGTCCGCTCTTTTTTTTACTCGATTGTAAGTCTTAGCTCTGATGCAAGAGCTTCAGCTTTTCTGATTTGTTTCACACTCAATCTTTTCTTCAAATCTTTAAGCATCTGTTTGCCATAACCTACAGCAAAAATGTGTCCGAATGATTTTCCTTCTAGAACATATTCACATTGTGGCAGATCACGATTAAGGTTTTCTTGCTCATCTTCATAGGTCTTTCTGTATTGCCTGTACTCATCATCATCGATTTTAGATGAAGCAATTGAAAACCAAGCGTATGCATAAATTAGGTTCTTCTTGACTCCTCTAGCATCGCGATAGGCCATACCAAGACCTACTTGAGACCTTGTATGATTCTTAAGTGATGCCATCTGATAGTACTCGAACGCTTTTTCTTGATTCTTTCTTACGCCTGACCCATACCTATAAAGTCTTGCCAGTCCATTGATGGCATCAACATCTCCCTTTGCATAGGCTTTTTCATACCATGGTATTGCTTTCTTAGCACTCAGTGGGACAACCTCACCTCTCATATACATTTCAGCCATTGCAACTTCAGCTTCTGTATTGCCCTGATTTGCAGCAGCCTCCATGAATTGAAATGCTTTTTTATAGTTTCTTCTAAAATCACCATAGAGGGTTCCTGAGTATAGACGACTGAGTGCAATTTGAGCATTGGGGTCATTGCCTTCAGCTAAAGTCGAGCAAGCAGCTATTGCATCTAAACACTGGTTATTTTTAATCAACTCTTCACATTCATTTTGTGAAAGAACCTGATTAGAGAATATTAGTAAAGTTAGAATTAAGAAATGATTCCTGATTTTTGATGATCGAATTACCATTATTTAGGCCCCTGGTCAGTTATGCTTGTGTCAAGTGTACTTGTCATAGTAAAAAAGTGTATAATACAGTTCGCTAGAATAATCATTAAAGATCAAATTAAATTATTTTTTTAAGGAATATACAAATGAAAAAGATTATCCCCATCTTGTTTATTATTTTTTCAATCAATTCAATAGCAGTTGAAGAGTTTCCAGTGGAGCATTTTTTCCAAGAGCCACTGATGCTTGGACCTCAGCTTTCACCAGATGGTGAATATTTAGCTGCGCTCACACCCTACAATGTAAATCGAGAAGAAAACAATCGATGTAAGAATAGGCCATTTGGACAAAAAAACAGCAAAGGAGAAGTCCACTTTTGTGATGTTGCCAGACGAAACATAACAGTTATTCATATCGGTGATGAGAATAAAGACTGTCAACGTGGCAATTATGCAGCCTGCCCTAGCGTCCGAGTTACACAGCTTCGAAGTCAAAATGTTAGAAACTTTTTTTGGGCCAATAATGACAGAATCATTTTTACGACTGGCGGTGATCAGCTGAATGGGATTTATGGGTATGCAGATACCTTAGGAATCTATGCAGTAAATAAAGATGGAAGCAAAAGCAAACAACTTGTTAGGCCTGAAGATGCCGATGGTCAGGTTGTTCCCTTAAATTTACTCAGAGATGACCCAGATAATATCCTGGTTATGAGAAATGATAGAAAGAGATATCTTTATGATGTTTATAAGATGAACGTTAATACGGGTAAGTTTTTCAGACAAATTACATCTCCGGGTCCTGTCATTAGCTGGGCGACAGATAATGACGGTGTTCTCAGGCTTGCAGCTTTGCAAGATGAGGAATCATTGACCTATGAAACCAAGATTATTTATAGGGACAATGAGAATGAAGAATTCAGAGAAATCGATAGATTCGAAGGACTTCAGAATGGCTGGGGAGCAGTTGGATGGGATGAAAACAATGAAAAAATTTATGTTACATCAAACCTAGGCAGAGACACTTATGCGCTTGGTCTTTTGGACCCAAATACAGGAGATATTGAGGATGTATTTGAGGCCGAAGGGGCAGATGTTACAGCCATGGGCTTTACTGATGATGGGGATCCAATCACTGTCGTTTATAGAGATATTGATACAAAACCTCAAAGACATTATGTAAATGATAAATGGAAAAATATTATAGAAATGCTTAAAGGTGCACTTCAGTCAGATTATGTAGGCATTGCATCAATGTCTAATGATGAAATGAAGATGGTCTTGACTGTGGGTAGCGATACAAATCCTGGTGATTACTATATGTATGATCGAACCAAAAATAGCCTTGCTTATCTTGGCTCTGCAAGACCATGGATTGACCCTAAAACGATGGCACCAATGAAACCATTTTCTTTCGAGGCAAGGGATGGGGAAACAATTTATGGATTTTTGACTGTTCCAGTAGATAGCGATGGAAAGGACCTGCCTTTGATCCTGAATCCACATGGTGGTCCATTTGGTGTTCAGGATGTTTGGCGATTCAATCCTGAAACTCAATTTTTTGCAAACCAAGGTTATGCAGTGATGCAAGTGAACTTCAGAGGATCAGGTGGCTATGGAAAGCGATATGAACGAATAGGTTACAAAAGGTGGGGTCTTGAAATGCAAGACGATCTAACTGATGCGGTCAAATGGGCTATCTCAGAGGGTGTTGCTGACCCTGATCATGTATGCATCTATGGCGCCAGTTATGGTGGTTATGCCACTATGGCAGGCATTACCTTAACGCCAGAATTATATAGCTGT
>Ga0208127_1000974_pt1 | contig 14627 bp, 7 predicted proteins | sample ETNtaG_6_FD_185751 | JGI IMG/M metagenome (GOLD analysis project Ga0208127, IMG submission 185751) | Marine microbial and viral communities from oxygen minimum zone, Eastern Pacific Ocean - ETNP201306SV45 (SPAdes) (version 2) | ecosystem: Environmental > Aquatic > Marine > Oceanic ...
ATCAGCATTATTACCAATCTCACCGTTGTTCGTTGCTTTAGGTAATCCTATGAAGGCACCAACACCATCAAGCATAATTTTACCAGAAACATCATCATACAAGAATGTGTGAGATCCAGAAACATGAGGGTCAACAGGCGTTGCACAACCGTCAGCGGCTACACCTTGCCAAGCTTCAACCCATGTCTGATCTTGCATTTTTATAGTGAATGTACCATCAGAATTGAAAATATATTCATCATCAAAATAACATGCTCTAGTAGTAACATCATCGGCACTACTTTGCCACCAATCACCATTGTTTGGTGCTGGCCCAACTTTTAATGCTCCAGCTTCAGGCGCCATTTTCCAAGTACCATCAATTTTTTGAGATACTTTTACAATTTTAGCATTCCACCAAGCACCAGGAGCAAATTCAACACCTAAAAGTGCTGTGTTTGCATCAATATATACAATCTTGTATGTAACAGATGATGGAGCATCAGCAGGATTACTAAGTTCACCATTGTTAGTTGCTTTTGGTACACCAATATGAGCTCCAACTCCATTTAGAGTTACAGTTTCATTAACTGGATCATAATTATATGTTGCAGTTGCGTTTCCACTACCATCATGAGGAGCAACAGGTGTTGCACAACCATCAGCAGATGCGCCTTGCCATGCCTCAACCCAAGTTGATCCACCCATAAGATTTGCAAAAGAACCATCTTTACCAAATACATATGAATCATCAAAGAAACAAGATCTTGTTGTTAAATCATCAGCAGAACTACCCCACCAATCTCCATTGTCAAACGCAGGTCCAACTTTAACAGCATAAGCTTCTTGAGCTAGTTGCCATACACCCATCAACTGAACAGGTGATACAGTCTTTCTTTCTAATTGGAAAGTCCACCAAGCACCAGCTGCAAATTCAATTGCAAATGTTGCAGTATTTCCATCGGATGATAATTCAACACCATAACTTCTTGTTACAGGAACATTATCGTTAGATGAAAGTTCTCCATTATTAGTTGCTTTAGGTATTCCTATGAAGGATCCTTTACCAATTAAAGTAACTGTGTTTGTACTTTGATCATGAACAAATGAGTATGTTCCAGCTCCATCATGAGGAGCAACTGGAGCAGCACAACCATCAGCAGATGCGCCTTGCCATGCTTCAACCCAAGTTTGATCTCCCATTGAAATTTGGAAAGATCCATCTGAGTTAAATATAAAGTCATCATCAAAGAAACAAGCTCTTGCAGTAACATCATCCGCAGAACTTTGCCACCAATCTCCATTTCCTTTTGCAGGTCCTACTTTTAATGCACCAGCAACTTTTTTGACTTGCCATTTTCCAGCAAGAGGAGTTGGTTGAGATGGGTTTTTATAAAAATATACATTATCAATGAATACTGTTCCTCCAGCCCAAGGTGTTCCAACATATTTTAATTGGAAAACTCTATCAATAGCTAAACCTTGATCAGTATAATCACTAATTGGGATTTCAATTTGATTCCACTCATCAGCAGTCAAATCAACTGTAACTGGTTTTTCTGTAACATTACCAGCTGAATCTTGATTGATTACTGAAATCTCAATTTTTTCTGCATCTGCAGTCCATACATCTAAGTGTAAATATTGCATAGCTGAAACATTGACGTGATCGAACTGATTTCCTTGATAACTCAATTTAGAGTATTGAAGCATTTGATCACCGTTTAATTCAAACATTGCCCAACTACTACCTTGACCAGCTTGACCCCAATCTGGGAAGTAATCCGCGTTAGTAACATTAGTGTATGCAGAACTAAATATAGATACTACATCATTAACATTTCTACTTGGAGGTGTTGGAGCTGATTCTACAGGTGCCATGATTGCAGTAACTTCAAATTCTTGAGCGAATTCAGTTACAGCTATTGCTGCACCTTTAGCTACAACTTTTACATTGTAAGTTCCAGCTTCTGCATATTGATAAGTTAAAGCATCTCCAATATTAGCAGTTACAGGATCTACACCAGCAATTCCTGGATGAAATTCATACATAGTTGCATAATCAGCATTAGCAGTTACAGTTACTAGTTTAGAAACTGTATCTGAATTTAAAATTTCAACTACTAAATTCTCTGGTGCTTTAAATGAAACCGTAAGAGGCACATCACCAGTAGCAGTTAAATTATTTAGACCTTTTGCAGTAACCTTAACTGTGTAAGAGCCTTCAGCATATGTATGCTGAACACTTCCTCCCACGTTGAAACTTGATGATGGTTCTGAACCATCGCCAAAGTCAACAACAAAGCTCATTGCGTTATCCGCAGAAGGAGTTATTGTAACTTGTCCAGTATTATCTTGCGTAACAATAAAGGCTGCACTCACATTTGATGGAGGCACAACACTTGAAGCAAAATCAGTGTTATCACTAAAATCTTCATCACAACCTACAAGGAAGAAAATAAGAAAGAGTGATCCTAATAATTTATAAATTGTTTTCATATTCATTCGTATTAGTAACCTGCGTTTTGAGTTAAGTTAGATACATCAATTTCTGTTTGAGGAATTGGAAACACTTCATGTTTACCAGCAACAAAACCTGAAATTTCAGCAGCAGCTTGACCAGTTCTTACTAAGTCGTAGAACCTGTGTCCTTCTCCAGCTAATTCTAATCTTCTCTCATCCCAGATTTCTTGGGTTAGAGTTGATCCTGTAGAACTCGATGCATTAGAATTATTTCCATATGCTCTCGCTCTTACCTGATTTAAATAATTTTGAGCCTTAGTATCATTAGAAGCAGTTGCTCTATTGTTAGCTTCAGCAGCCATTAAAAGAACATCAGCATATCTTATATATCTAAAGTTAGTCTCATAATTAAGTTCCTGTTGAGCTTGGCTTTCACCTGCTCTAGGAATGTATTTATTATTAAAGTAACCTGTGTGCTCGTAACCAGTAGTATATTTAGCACCAGTACTAGCAGCCCAAGCTTCTATATCTAGTATAGAAACATCTTTTCTCTTGTCACCAGCTGAATATGCATCTACTAAGTCTTGAGTAGGTACATTAAAGCTCCATCCTGAAGAATATAAAGGACCTGAATAACCTCTAATACCATGGTGTATTACACCAAAGTTACCTTCCGTACCTTGAGGAACGTAACCCCAGTCCCACCAGTTTGATCCTTTTGAGTGTTGAATCTCATAAACAGATTCTGCACCATTTTCACCTCCCTTGAGGAAAGTAGATTGAGGGTCAGCAGGTAACGAATAAAGTCCAATTAATGGCTCAAGAATACCAGCAGCCTCATCAAATTTATCTTGAAATAAAAATACTTTTCCAAGTAATGCATGTGCAGTAAGTGAAGTTGCTCTACCATTAGTACTTTTAGAAAGTGGTAATGCGGCAATAGCAGCTTGCAAATCAGACTCGATTAAAGCATAAACTTCTGATTGTGGAGATCTAGATAAAGTTCCAGAATCACCTGCAGTTAATCTTGAGTTAGTAAATAATGGTACATCACCAAATATTTTAGTTAACTCAAAATAGAAGAATGCTCTCAAGAAATGAACTTCACCATAAAGCTCAGCTTTTCTTGAAAAATCCATTTTATCTTTATTTTCAACCATGTAATTAGCTCTATTTATACCTTCATACATGTATTGCCAAATTCTAGTTAATTGATCATTTTCAGCATCATGAATCATGTCATCAATTTTCTGAAGACCAATAACATCAGTAGCACTTTCACCACCACATAATGAATTTTCAGAAGCAATTTCACCAATCATGAAGTTGTATAATGTCCACTGAGTGACATCATAAACTCCAACTAATGCAGCTTCATAGTCATTACTTGATTTGAAATAATCATCTGCTACAATATTGTAAGTTTCAGATGCCTCGTAGTCAACGAACTCATCACAACTAACAATTCCAAATGTTAGTGTAGATACAATAAATAGTTTATAAATAATATTTTTCATTTTCATACGTTTTAAAATTTAACATTAAGACCAACTGAAACAATTCTTGGTGTTGGATAGTTTCCTCTATCGATACCACTACCTAATACCCCACCAGACATTTCAGGATCGTAACCTGTGTAGTCTGTAATTGTTAATAGATTTTTTCCTTGTAAGTATAGTCTTACACTGTCAAAAGCAGAACTTTCATTTAAATCAAAATTGTAACCTAATTGTACATTTTTAATTTTTATAAAACTTCCATCTTCAACATATCTATCAGAAGCTCTAGTATTATTGTTACCATCAACAAACGCATATCTAGGCTCTGTATTACTAGTTCCCTCACCAGTCCATCTGTCAAGTACTCTAGCAAACTTATTTGTATAGTTTAGATTTCTTTCATAAGCTCTATATACATCATTTCCAAAAGAACCGTATGTAAAGACACTTAAATCAAAATTATAAACATTAAGGTTTAAATTCCATCCTAAAGTAAAATCAGCAAAAGGATCACCAATTTTAGTTCTATCATCAGCATTAATTACGCCATTACCATCCACATCAACAAATCTTATATCACCAGGCTGTGCATTTGGCTGAGTAGCATGAGCATCAACTTCTCCTTGGTTTTGGAAAATACCATTTGTCTTATAACCCCAGAAAATACCTGGAGATTCTCCTTCTCTAAACTGAGTTAGATTTTTATATGGAATACCATATCCTGCACCCCAAATATATTTATCTCCGTTTGCAATCTCAGTAACCATATTATCAGCTGTAGTGAAACTTACACTAGTATTTAAACTAACATTGTCACTAAAGTCATTTGAGTAACCAAGATTAATATCAATACCCGTAGTTTCCGTACTACCAATGTTTGCCGCAGGATAAACTGGAGTACCTAGGTATAGAGATAATGTTGGATTAAATAATAAATCTTCTGTTGATTTTTCAAAATAATCAAAAGCTAAAGAAACTTTCGAATCAAACATTCTTAAATCAAATCCAACATTCATTTGAACCTGATTTTCCCATGAAACATCCAAGTTAGGAATTGCTAATAAAGTTGAACCAGCAGTTATGTTATCTCCAAATGTATACTTTGGAAAAGTTGAAATAGTCGCAAATTGTGGACTAATATTATCATTACCTACGATACCATAACTTGCTCTAACTTTAAAAAAGTTTACAGCTTCAGATTCAAAGAAATCTTCATTAGACATAACCCATCCTAATGATGCTGATGGGAAATATCCAAACTTATTATTTTCACCAAAACTTGTTGAACCATCTCTTCTTAATGTGAAAGAAGCTAAATACTTTTCGTTATAATCATATTCAGCTCTTGCCATAAAAGAAATTTTTCTTCCAACAGAGTTCCAAGATGAAGTTGTTTGAAATTCTTGAGTTCCTGTAGCTGAACTTATGTCAGCAAATTTCCAAGAGTTAAATGGTACATCAACAGCTGAACCATAAAGTCCTTGTCCTGTGTTTTTAGTCATTGAGAAACCAGCAAACACACTAAAGTTGTGCTCGTTATCTACTGAAAAACTATAGTTACCTAAAACTTCAAAGTTATATCTAAAATACTCTACCGAACCTTCATTAACTCTGTTATGAGTTTGTGTAGATTCACCCGTAGCAGGATCTACACTCACTATAGGAGATCCATCTGGTAAAGCATTTGTTTGGTTATGCCCTGCACCATAATAAACTAATGGTGAAAAGCTTTTATCTTTAATATCTACGTAATTATATCCTAATCTACCTGTAATAGAAAAATCTTTAAATACATCGTACTCAAGCTCAACTTTTCCAGTTATCTTATTAACGTTGCTTTCATTATAGCTGTTTGAGATTTGAGCAAGTGGATTTTTTACTTCCTGAGTAATTGTATTACTTATTCCAAAATTACCATTCGCATCATATACAGGTGTTGTTGGACTCATGTTTAATGCATTAAATAATACATCACCTAGTCCGCTACCTTTTTCATTTGAGTATGTATTGTATACTCTAGCAGTTAATTTGTCAGTTAAATCAACATCAACATTAGTAGTGAAATTAAATCTGTCAAAGAAACTTTTATCCTCACCATATAAAATACCTTCTTGAGAGGTATATCCAGTAGCTAGATAATAAGAAACTGATTCTGATCCTCCTCTAGCAGAGAAATTATTTTGAATAATTGGAGCATCAGTTCTTAAAACTTCTTTTTGCCAATCTGTACCACTGCCTAATCCCAATAAATTATCAAAAATTACAGGACCACCTGAAGCAACACTACCTTCATTAAGAATAGCAGCATATTCAGTTGCATTTAAAACAGCAATGGTTTTTTCAACCGATTGTTGACCGTAGCTTGAATCAAAAGAAAATTGTGTTTCTTGATTTCTTTTACCACCCTTAGTTGTAATTAAAATTACTCCATTACCACCTTCAACACCATACAAAGCAGTAGTTGAGGCATCTTTAAGTACAGAGATGCTTTCAATGTTATTAGGATCTAAGGAAGCCATATCATCTAATGTTAGATTAATGCCATCAACTATTACAAGAGGATCATTTCCAGAATAAGAACTAATTCCTCTAATTAAAACAGTTGGCTTAGAACCAGGTGCACCACTTGCAATAACATTAATACCTGCTTGACCTTGAAGAGCATCCTCAACCCTTACAGGTTTTAATTTTGCAACTGATTCACCATCAACAGTTGTAACAGCACCAGAAATATTTGATGCTTTTTGTGAAACATATCCTAATAAAACAACTTCTTCAAGAGCTTCAACATCCTCTTCAAGAGAAATAGAAACATTAAAAGAAGAAGAAACAGTGTATTCTAGGGTTTGATAACCTATATAAGAAAACACTAAAACATCTCCCGACTTTACATCGTTAAGAGAGAAGTTTCCATTAAAGTCTGTATTTGTTCCATTAGTTGTGTTTTTTACGATGACATTAACACCAGGGAGTGCATCATTTGTATTGGCATCTGTAACAGAGCCTGAAAGTGATCCAGTCTGGGCTGTCATGAAAATGCATCCAAATAAAAATAGGATGCTTAAAATTCGACTTTTCATAAAACTTTACTTTTTAGTGACATAAACTTAATCCATTTTTCGATTGAAAAAATATATAAAAACTATACAAAATGAGAATATGTGAATTTTAGAGGTAAAAAATTATTAAATGTGTATTTTTTTGGGGTATAAATTATTTTTTAAGTAAAATTTAAGGTAATTATATGAGGAAATAGATTCACAAGTGTAGTATATGTTGAGGTTTTGTAGAGGTAAAATTTTTAGATAAATCAAATATTAAAGACTAAGAATGTAATCCGTAAGTCCTTCATTATGAGATAAATCCATTTTTTTTCTTAATCTATATCGTTTAATTTCTACACTTCTTAATGAGATATTTAGTAGAGGTGCAATATCTTTTGAAGAAAGATTTAACCTTAAATAAGCGCATAATTTAAGATCATTATTTGTTAAGTTCGGATGTGCAGTTTTAATTTTCTTAAGAAATTCTTTATCGGCATTATTGAATGCTTCTTCAAAAAACTTCCAGTCATCTTCATTATTTAAGTTTCTATCAATTGTTTTAATAACATTTTTAATTTTCTGTAGATCAGATACTTTTTTAAGATCATCTTTTATCTTACTTAGGAACTGATTCTTTTTAATCATACTCATTGTAGATACAGCCAGCTCTCTACTTTTACTTTCAACATCCTGTTGAAGTTTTTCATTTTCAATATTTATCATCTCTTGCTTTCTTTCAAACTCCTTGATTTCTAATTTTCTTTTATTTATCTGAGCTAGCCTAATCTCTTTCTTTAAATAATAGTTACGAGTATATCTGTTGGTAATAAATATCATTAAAGCAATTATCAGGGAATAATTTATAAACATAAAATTTGACAAATACCATGGTCTATTTATTGTAAAATTTACTTTATTGATTTTTGAGTTAACTGACTCTCCAATTTTATTTTTTACCTCAAAAGTGTAATTACCATATTGTAGATTATTGAAAGAAGTATTATTCTCATCTGACCAATCACTCCATTTTTCATTATATCCAATTAGTCTGTACTGATACTCATTTTTATTGAATAATTGATAATTAGTTGTTCCGTAATTAAATGAAATATTATTTGTTTCATAATCAAGTAATAAATTATCATTTAAATCTAAAATTAAGGGATCAGAATTGATTGAATTAGCTTCTATTCTATCGATGGTAAAATTTTCTTCAACAATATCATATCTATTTAAATTCATTGATATGTAACCATTCTTAGTGCCTATTACATATTGCTCACCAACAGAGTTAGAGACGTTGTCAAAAACAGTTTGTCTTAGATTTATGGGAACTGCAATAGAATTAATTTTTAAATTATTTGTTACATCATCATTGTATGCATAATATATATTGTCTTGAGAAAACACCCATAATTTATCTTTTTCGGAAAGCATTAATCCTGTAGGGTTAGCTGCTTTTGAAAGTGTTGAATCAATTACAAAATCTCCATTGATATCTATATTATAAATTCCATATTGGTTGTGATAATAGATTTTGTTGTTGAATTTTGCAACACTAGGATTACCCTCAATAGATATATCTTCAAGTAACGATACATTTTTTAGGCTTTGTAAATAAGGTGACAAAGTCAATCTATATACACCTTTATATCCGTGACATACATAAATTTCATTATTGTCGGAAACCTCAAAAAAACGTGCAGATATATCATAACCTTCTAATGAGTTTCTTAATGTCCACTCAGAATTAACCTTTTCAAGAACATTAATTCCGGTGTAATTTCCTTCAAATATTAAATTATTAGTATTGCTTTTTCTAAAAGTCCATGATCCAAAAGTTCCATCAATTTTTTTAGCATTAGAACCATTGATTATAAAAGTACCTTTAGTGTGTCCACAGAAAAGTTCACCATCAATTTCTACAAGACTCCACGTTTGTTCACCCATACCCTCAATTAACTTAAATTCTTCATCAATACTATTATTTTTATAATACAAGCCTTGATTAGTTCCAACATAAGTGAAATTTTTAAAATTTTTAAATGCGTATACAGTTCCTAAATTTCCATTAAAGTCATTATATATTTTAAAAGGAGATTTATCATTAATGACTGAAAGTCCATTATCCAGAGCTAACCAGAAATTTTTATTTTTATCCTCAAAAATTGACAAAACAGTATTATTTATCAATCCATTATTCTTATTTAGAATTTCCAATTTATCAGATATTAAATTATACTTTATTAGCCCAGTACCTACCGTTCCTATTAAAATATTATTATCGGAAGTAATTTGTGATGAAAATATATTCAAATCATCTAAACTATCTAAGGCAGTACTCCACTTTGAAACGATATTATTATTGATTTTAAACAAACCATCATTTTGCGTTAAAACAACAAACTCATCATTAACTTTAAACATTTCAACAAAAGGATTGTCTCTAAAAAATTTATTAGTTGTAAATGGTGTAACAGAACCATCTTTAACAGTAAATATTCCTTGATCAGGCATGTGAAAGAATAGAGACTTGTCAATTTCAAAAGAATTAGATATTGCTCCTCCAGGCCTTAATACCTTAATCTCATCATTAATCTTATCTACAAAAATAATTCTTGATAAAGACCTAAAAACAACCCAGTTCTCAAGCTCATGAATATCCCAGAATTCTTCATCTTCAAGAACATTAAAATTAAACTTCTCAGGGATAGAAGAATAATTATAAACACCGTTTGAAGATTGTTGCCAGTAACCAAAGTCTTCAGTCATTCCAGAATAAATTTTATTATCAATAGCCTTAACTGATCGTACTATTGTTTCATTTGGTGATTGATAAACAGTCCAAGAACCATTATAAATTAAAATCCCAGAGCCATTAGCTACTACAATACTATTATTATTTGTCTGAGTTATCATCCAATTTTGAATATCAGATCCATAATCATCAGGAGAAAAAGATTGTATAGGTGGAATCTCTTGAGAAAAAATAGAGAAAGTAAAAAATAAATATATGTAGTAAATTTTTTTAATCAATTGATATTCAATTTATTAATTAAACTTATTTTCAAATTTGTTAATACTCACAATATTAAAATTTAATTTATATATGTATAGGTTAAAATTGAATAATGTTGTATTAAAAAATCAGATTGTAAACTTAATATTTTTAATTATTACAAAGTAAATTTTAACAAAAAAATATATTTGGCACAAGATTTGAAAATTCAGTAATAAATATTGTTATGAAAAAAGATTTAAAAAACAAAAGACGAGATTTTTTAATGAATGTTTGTCCTACAGTAGCGATGGCTTTTTTAGGCATTACTGTTTTAGAATCATGTAGCTCAGGTGATGATGACATGGATATTGGAGGTGGAGGAAATAATGGTGGTGGAAATAATAATTCTAATACTGGGTATACTAAAAATGGCAATACCATAACAATCAACTTAAGTCATTCAAATTTTAATACTCTTCAATCTAACGGTTGGATGAATTTTACTGCTCAAAATATGCTAATATTAAAAATTGATAATGATACGTACAGAGCCTTTACTAATTCATGTCCACATCAAGGCACAAGAACTGCATGGACTTATAATTCATCCTCAAATAGATTTATTTGTAATAATCACGGCAATCAGTATGCTTCTGATTGTACAACAGCAGGTACTGGTGGAGTATTAAAATGTTATACGACCAGCAAAAGTGGTTCAAACCTTGTTGTTACTGTATCATAATAATTGAAAGAAAAAATTAATGTTCTATGGTTTAAAAGAGATCTGAGAATATTAGATAATCCTTCGTTTAATCTAGCACTTAAAGAAAAAAATAAACTTTTATTAATATATCTATTTGATGATTATATTAATAATGATCCTCATTTTAGCAATAGACATTTAAGGTTTATTAAAGAATCAATTGTTGACTTAAATATTTCTCTAAAGAAATTTGACACAAAAATTCATGTGTATAATGAAAATATTTGCAAGTTCATCCAAAAGCTTGATAAATATTATACTGTAGATAAAATATATTCACACTCTGAAACAGGCCTTAAAAATTCATACGTTAGAGATATAGAATTCAAAAAGTTTTGTGATGATAATAACCTAATATGGAAAGAAAGCATAAATAATGGTGTTTTCAGAGGTCTTAAATCTAGAAAAAATTGGATCAAGAATTGGCAGAAGTTCATGAGTGAGGACATCAAAATTGTAAGCCCAAATAAATCTAATTTTTTGAATATTGATAATTTAATTACCAGTAAGAAATTGAAAATAAATAAAAATAATTCAGTTTTTCAAAAAGGTGGAACAACAAGTGGATTACGTTATTTAGATAGTTTTTTAGAAGATAGAATAGACAAGTATCAAAATAATATTAGTAAGCCTGAATTATCAAGAACAAGTTGTTCAAGATTGTCACCATATATATCATGGGGAAATTTGTCTGTTAGATATATATGGCAAAGAGCTAAAGAAAAATTAAGTAATGGAAAATCTAAATTTCAAATTAATGGATTTACATCTAGATTAAGATGGCAAGCTCACTTTATACAAAAATTTGAAATGGAACATCAAATGGAATTTAGAAGTGTCAATAAAGGCTTTAAAAAACTTAGAAAAAAAATAAATACAACATATATACGTGCTTGGAAAAATGGAAAAACTGGATATCCTTTAGTTGATGCTTCCATGAAGTGTTTAATTGAAACTGGTTATTTAAATTTTAGAATGAGAGCCATGTTAGTTTCGTTTTTAACTCATCACTTATGGCAACCATGGGAAGAAGGCGTGATTTTTTTGGCAAATAAATTCTTGGATTTTGAACCAGGAATTCACTACTCTCAGTTTCAAATGCAAGCAGGTGAAACTGGAATAAATATGATTAGAATTTATAATCCTACAAAAAATGCAAAAGAACATGATGTTGATGGAAGATTTATCAAAAAATGGATTCCTGCTTTAAAAAATATTCCAACCCCATTATTGTATGAACCATGGAAATTAAATGAAATTGATCAAGATTTATTTAATTGTAAAATTGGAATAGATTATCCTAAACCTATTGTAGATATAAGTAAAACTTATAAGAATGCTACATCTCAGCTATGGACTATGAAAAATGATATAGAAGTAAAAATTGAATCCAAAAGAATATTACAGAAACACACTAATTCAGACAGAACAGCTTTTGACAGGTAATTGTAACCCTACTAGGAATCGAACCTAGATCTAAAGTTTAGGAAACTTTTGTTCTATCCGTTGAACTATAGGGTTAAACGTATTCTTTATTTATTTTATGAGTAAGGAGAGTTTTTATTTCATCAGAAATAAAGGCATGTTTAATTGCTTCTAAATTACATTTCTTAAATTCTTCAATCGACCAACCGAATTTCTTCGAAATAAGTTCATATTCATTCGTCAGGTCTGTATCAGATATAGTTCTACCGTCAGTATTGATACTCATTGAAATAGAAGATTTATTAATTTGAGAAATAGGATGATCTTCTATTTTATTAAATGTTTTGGTTTTAATATTACTTGAAACGCATACTTCTAAATGGTAATTATTTTCAGATAAAACCTTAACTAATTTAGGATCTTTAATACACTTTACACCGTGCCCAATTCTTTTTACTTTTAGTTTATCAATTGTTTCCCAAATACTTTCAGGTCCTTTAGCTTCACCAGCATGGGCTGTACAATTGATATCATTTTGCATGGCATACTTAAATGCATCTATATGATTGTCTAAAGGATAACCTGCCTCATCAGCTGCAATATCAAAACCTAGAACTCCTTTTCCTTTAAATTCTTCAACGAGCTTAACGGTTTCCATACTCTGTTCCTTTGAATAGTGGCGAAGAGTACACAAAATAAGTCCCGTAATAACACCCGACTCTTTGGAAAGAATATTCATTGAATTACATATAATATTAAGTACTTCTCTAGAATTTAAACCTTCTTCAGTATGTAATAATGGAGCAAATCTAATTTCACAGTAAATAACATTATCTTCAATTAGTTGATTAAAAAAATCTTCCATAACCAACTCCAGACTTTCTTTTGACTGCATCAATGAAATTGCATTGTCTGCACATTTAATGTATTGTTTTAGCGAACTACAGCTTTTACTAGCTTTAAAATTATTATTGAAATCATCAATTGTTGTATCTGGTCTTAACCTTTTTACAGTCTCATAGCTAAGACTGCAATCTAAGTGTATATGAAGTTCTATTTTAGGAAGGTTTTTAAATTTCACTGTACAAACTCTATATTTCTTTTTAGACCTTCAAATTTAGTTCTATTTACAGGACTGTTTTTAAAAACTGAATTAAAGACTTCATTTGTTAATTCCTTCCACTGTTTTTTTGAATAATCAAAAATTTCACTTTTAGGTTTAAAAAGTGGTTCATTATGTTTTACTGAAAATTTATTCCAGGGACATACATCTTGACAAATATCACAACCAAAGATCCAGTCATTAAATTGACCTTTAAATTCATTAGATATTTGATCTTTTAACTCTATAGTTAAATATGAAATGCATTTGTTTGAATCTAGTTTATAAGCTTCATAGATTGCATCTGTTGGACACGCATCAATACACGCAGTACAACTTCCACAATGATCAGTTACTTCATTATCATATTCCAGTTCTAGATCTAATATTATCTCAGCTAAAAAGAAAAAAGAACCAACTTTTTTACTTATTAAATTAGTGTTTTTACCAATCCACCCTAAACCACTTTTTTTTGCCCAAGCTCTTTCAAGAACAGGTGCTGAATCAACAAAAACTCTTCCGTGAACATCACCTATTTGATCTTTAATTTTTAAAACAAATTTTTTTAGTTTTTCCTTGATTACAAAATGATAATCTTTACCGTAAGCATACTTTGAAATTTTTAATGATTGGGGGGGATTGTTTTTGTTAGGAAAATAATTAAAGAGAAGTGATATAACACTCTTAGAGCCTTCAACAAGCTTTGTTGTATCTAATCTCTTATCAAAATTTCTTTCCATATAACTCATTTTGCCATGGAAATTATTTTTTAACCAAGTTTCAAATCTATTTGCTTCTGAATCTAAAAAACCTGATTTTGAGATTCCACAAGACATAAATCCTAAATCATTAGAAATAGTTTTTATAAGTTGAGTATTATATGATTTATTATTTAACACTATGCAAATAGGTTATTTTGACCAGACGAATACTCAATATTTAAGTGCTTGTAAGCTTTTTCAGTAACCTGTCTTCCTCTCGGCGTACGAACTAAAAAACCCTGTTGAATTAGAAAAGGTTCATAAACTTCTTCAAGGGTTTCAGAAGTTTCTGAAACAGCAGTAGCCAAAGTAGTAATTCCTACAGGTCCCCCTTTAAATTTTTTAATTAGAGTAGTTAATAATTTATTGTCCATTTCATCTAAACCATACTTATCTACATTAAGAGCTTCTAAAGAATATTTTGTAATCTTTAAATCAATATTGCCATCTCCTTTAATTTGAGCAAAATCTCTTACTCTTCTTAGTAATGAATTACTAATTCTTGGTGTACCTCGACTTCTACTTGCTATCTCATCAGAAGCTGAATTATCAATTTTAATATTCAAAATTTTAGCACTTCGTCTGATAAT
>Ga0208127_1000977_pt1 | contig 14594 bp, 11 predicted proteins | sample ETNtaG_6_FD_185751 | JGI IMG/M metagenome (GOLD analysis project Ga0208127, IMG submission 185751) | Marine microbial and viral communities from oxygen minimum zone, Eastern Pacific Ocean - ETNP201306SV45 (SPAdes) (version 2) | ecosystem: Environmental > Aquatic > Marine > Oceanic ...
ATCCCGTGCTGCGCCGTGCTGTCTTCCGCGCGCAGTTGCAGTGTGCGCGGGTCGAAAGAAAAATTCCGGCCACTGAGCGATACCGTATTACCGGCGGCGTCCTTCACACTGCCGCCCATGTACGAGGTGCAGCCATGAATCCGGTTGTCCAGTCCCCATCGAAAGCTGTTGAACATCGCCTGCACATTCAGTCGACTGCGCCCCGTGCCGAAGCCCTCGAGCACCGTGCGGTTCACATCCGCCTTGCCGTCGCCGGTGGTATCTTTCAGAAACAGAATCTTCGGCGTCACACCCACAAACACGCCGCCATTATAGCAGATCACCGCCGTGGGCCAGGCGAGTCCATCGGCAAACACCACGCTCTTCTCAAACCGTCCGTCCCCATCAGCATCCTCCAGTCGCCGAATCCGGCCGGCATTGGCCTCGCGCCGTTCGGAGTAGCCGATCATCTCAACCACATACAAACGCCCGTGCGCATCAAAACCCATGGCAATCGGATCCGCCACCAACGGCTCAGCTGCCGCCAACTGCAGGTCAAACCCCGGCTTCACCTCAAACGTCTCGCGCGCCTTGGCCACCGGCGTATGCGGTATACGCGGCAACTCCATCGGATCCGGCTTCGGATCCGCGGCAAACAGCACGTTACATATCAGGGCTACAACCCAAGGTAACTTCATGACCTCAGCCTAGGCTTCAGACTGAAAGGCGAAAGCCAAAATGACAGGACATTCGTTTTTTGACGTTGCCAACCGAACCGGATGCCCGACACTGAGCCCATGAAACCCACACTCAATCGCCGACGTTTTTTGAGGCAATCCAGCGCCTTACTGAGCGGGGTCCTCTGCCATGATGCCGTGGCCGAGGAGAAAAAAACGGCGGAACCGATCATCGATATTCATCAGCATACCCACTATCACGGGCGCACAGATGAAACGATGCTCAAGCACCAACGGGCAATGGGGGTGACGACCACGATACTGCTACCGGCGGGCCAAGCCGTAAACCGGCCATCCACACACGCGGGAAAGAGCAACGGGCTGGCGGCCAAGACCGGCGGTAATGCCACCGTGCTCGCGATGGCCAAGAAGCATCCGGGGGAATTTGTGTTTGGCGCCAATGAAGTACCCGACCTGCCCGGCATGCAAAAGGAGCTGGAGAAATTCCTAAAAGCCGGCGCGGTGGTGATCGGCGAACAGAAATTCGGCGTGGCCTGCGATTCGAAGCACGTGTGGGCCGTGGCGGAGGTGGCACAAGAATTCGGCGTGCCCGTGCTGCTACATTTTCAATATGGCCGATACAATCTTGGGATTGAGAATTTCCACCGGACACTGGAGAAATTTACGAAGGTCAACTTCATCGGCCACGCGCAAACGTGGTGGGGCAATATTGACGCCAAGCACGAGCAAAAGGTGTTGTATCCCAGCGGCAAGGTGACCGCCGGCGGCATCACCGACAAGTTGCTGGGCAATTACGAAAACATGTTTGGCGATCTCTCCGCGGGCTCGGGTCTCAATGCCCTGATCCGCGATGAGGACCATACTCATGGCTTTTTCGAACGGCACCAGAATCAACTGCTCTACGGCAGCGATTGCGCCGACGCGATTGGCCGTGGGCCCGGTTGCCAAGGGAGCCGCACCATCGCCGCCGTCCGCCGCAACAGCAACACCAAGGCCATCGAGCGCAAGCTGCTGTACGCGAACGCCAAGAAGTTATTTAAGTTATAAGTGTATCCCAGAGGCTCCGAGACCGCTGAGGATTCAAATAAGGTATAGGCGAAACCACTCTGTATCTCTGGAGTGAAAAGTTAGTTGCGCAACACCGAATCAATCGTGGCATACGCGCCGGCGCGCATGTCTTTTGGGAAATTATGGTCGTAGTCTGGGTGCTTGGTGATGAGTCCGTTTTCGTTACCTAACAATTTATAGATCGGCCGCGCGGCCGTAGCGCAGGCATCGACACTCTTCCAGCGAAAGTTTCCATCCCGCAAAGGCGCGTGCACGAACAATGGTCGCGGTGCCAGGGCTCCCAGGAGTTCCGGGAAATCGAACGGGATCGCCTCCAGTTTGCCGCGGTAATTGCTCATGCGCGGCATGTATCGGATCTGGCACCATCCACGACCGAAATTCCAGTTGCACTCTGCGCCGTCATAGTAATCCGGGTAGGCATCAAACCCGCAACTGCTGGCGAGCACGGTAATGCGTGGATCGAACACCGCCGTGTAGATTGCGTTATGCCCGCCGAGCGAATGACCGATGGCACCGAAGCCGCGGGCGGTATCCACCTGCGGCAAGCTCTCCAGCAGATCCAACGCGCGCGTGTTATCGTAAATCGCCTTCATGGTGCCGCTAACGTACCCGAGCTTGCCGAGATTCGGCCAGTAGTTGGCGAGATGCGTGTACGCTGGCGAAATGGTCACATAACCCCGCTCGGCCAGCTCCGCCGCATACGCGCGCCCTTCCCGACCGCCCAAGCCGACAACCACCTGATGGCCCACGTGGTTATCGGTGGGATGCAAACAAAGCACGGCCGGCGCTTTGCCTTTTTTTAAAACCGCTTTGGGAATGCACAGGTACGCCGGCGTGCGCGAGCCGGGCTCGGATTGATAGGTGATCAGGCGGCGGATGTATTTGCCAGCATCCACTTCCTCCTCCACCTGCACAGCCAAATCCACGCGCCGTTCCTTACCCGGCAAAGACCCCATCACCGCCACCATGCCCTTGAGGATTTCCGCCCGCCGCTTAGCCCAGTCCGCCGGAGTTTTCACCGCCTGCACCTTGCCCTCGGAATCCCGAAACTTCAACAGATCAAGTCGTGGCAATCGTTCGGCGGCAGATGAGATAAACGAGGCAAGGAAGAATGCAAACAAACACAAACGCCGGTTCATGCCGCAGTGTTGCAGGCCGCACGCGGGAGGCAATAGGAAAGGCAAACGCTACCGCGCAGTCCATTCGAGCATGCGCTCGATGGGGAGTTTGGCGCGCTCGAGGATCTCGGGCGAGAGCTCCACTTGCGGCGTCAAATCGCGCATGCAGTTGCGGACTTTTTCGAGTGTGTTCATTTTCATGAAGTGACACTCGTTGCAGGCGCATTTCTCGGTGGGAGCTGGAATGAATTTTTTGTCGGGACACTCTTTTTGCAACCGATGCAACATGCCGGCCTCGGTGGCAATGATCACCGAATCACTTTCCACGGCGCGGCAGTAGTGCACCATCTTTTCAGTGGAGCAGACTTCGTCCGCAAGGATCTGAACGGCCTTCGTGCATTCGGGATGGGCGACCAGCGGGGCGTCGGGATATTCGTCTCGGATCTTGGTGATCGCGGCGTGTGTCCACTCCACGTGCACATAACAGTTGCCTTGCCAGAGGGTCATCGGCCGACCGGTTTGTTCCATCACCCATTGCCCGAGATTTTCGTCCGGCACAAAGAGGAGATCCTTGTCCGGCGGACATTGCTCCACAATTTTCTTCGCATTGCCGCTGGTGCAAATGACATCGGAGAGCGCCTTTACTTCGGCACTGCAGTTAATATAGGTGACCGTAAAAAAATTCGGGTTGGTCGCCTGCAATTCGCGTAGTTTGTCGGGCGGACAGCTTTCCTCCAGTGAACAGCCGGCATCGCGATCGGGCAGAATCACTGTCTTGTTGGGCGACAGAATCTTGGCGGTCTCGGCCATGAAATGCACGCCGCAGAACACGATCACATCCGCATCGGTTTCAGCCGCCTGCTGCGAGAGTCCCAGCGAATCCCCCACGTAATCGCCAATATCCTGAATCTCCGGCACCTGATAGTTGTGCACAAGAATCACCGCGTTCAGCCGCTCTTTCAGCTCGGCAATCTCGCGGGACAAGGCATCAATGGGCATAGTTTCTGGCACAGGGCAATGATACGGGGCCGATGCGGGATCGTCAATTTCTGGTGAACAACTCAGGGTTTCCCTTTGCCCACCGGCGGGTACTCTGGTTAGACCCCGCGCGCCAGTGAAACAGGATGAATATGTCTTGTGCATTACCGGCCCCCCACCCAAAGGCCACGTTTGACCGAATTTATTCGGAGCTAGCCCTGCATCAGGCGGTGATCCGCGCCTACTCCAAGCCGCTCTTTACCTGGCGCAAGGCGCTGGGCCGCTCGCACGACGGACGCACGCTGTACGATTTCGCGGCCGATTCCCTGCAAAACACCGCCCAACTGCATCGGCAACTGGCACGGGGAGAATTTGTTTACCGGCCCGGCATTGAGCTGCACTTCAACACCAACGGCAAAGACCGCACCATTTATCTCTATCCGTGGGAGGAGCGAATTGTGGATCTCATGCTCTACCGAGAGCTCACCAAATATTTTCACAGTGTGTATGAGCAAAGCTGTTTTGCTTACCGCATGGGTAGCCACGGGGTAGATAGCTGCCAACACCGGGTCGAGCAACACATCCGCCAATTACCACGCCCGTTATATTTCGTGAAACGCGATGTGGCCGATTATTTCCCGAGCATCAATCATGAATGTCTACTCACTCTGCTGGCCGATTGGGTAGAGCCGAATGATTACCTATTTAAATTGCTCCGCCAACGCATCCAGTTCGAAGTACTGCAGGAAGACGGCCTCACCGTAAATACCGCTAACCGAGGGATTGCGTTCGGAACAGCAATCGCCTGTTTCTTTGCCAACCTTTACCTAACCCCACTGGATCGGCAACTATCCAAAATCAAGGGCCTGAAGTATTTCCGGTACGCCGATGATCTCCTCGCCTTCTCGGCGGACCGATCCAACACACTGCAAGCAGCCGAACTAATGGGTGAGGCCTTTGATTGTTTACGCGTACAAAGTAAACCCAAGGCTCACCGCAATTTTTTCTTCCCAAAAACCGCCGGCCACACGGATGGCGCGTTTGAAGCGGTCGACCGATTCCAGCATCTCGGCCTGGAATTTCGGGCTGACCAGTCAGTGGGAATGGCCCGAGAAAAAGGACGGAAGATTCGCAATCTCTTTCGGACCGCTTTTCGCAGGAAACGCCATCGATTTAGTAAACAAAGGCATGCCAATAGCCGGGCGCAATTGGCAGTCGATATTGCACGGGATGTGGTCAACGAGACATTTCGATCCGTGGCGGTGATTGATTACTACCTAAAGCATGTGAATGACGAAAAACAGCTCCGGGAATTAGATCGCTGGTTAGCCGAAGAAATTCTCTCTGTCACTTTTAGAAATGGTCATAAAAAAGGCAATTTCCGCAAACTGCCATTTAATAGTCTGCGGGCTATGGGCTTGCCTAGTCTGCAACATCGGCGCCGGCTCTTAAGGCATGGGCATTTGGAATCTTCCTTTTTCCAAATGCGAAACAAAAATTTGGTCGCGCAGCAGCAGAGGCGGCTGCCATCGGCCCGGAAACATACCGGGCTCGATTCCCTCCATACCGGGAAGCACAGGCAAACAACACTCGTGAGGGAGAGCGCCTAAAGTGTTAACCGGCATTAGTGACATCGTCCATGATCCATCATGGGACGGTGGAACTCCCATGATGGATCATGGACGCTGAAGCGAATTAAAGCTCCGCGTTACGGTAAATCAGGGTAATCCACCGACTCCGATCTGGAGACGATGGAACGACTCCAGATCGGAGTCGGTCCAAGACCTAAGTCGCCTTTGCTGTTGCGTGATCAAAATAAAAAGGCACCATTATGGGATTATTTGATGAATTAAAAAAAACGATCTTTGGCGAGGCAACCAATCCACCATCACCTCGCCAACAACGAAAGGCTCCTCGCATCCAAAAACAAAGTGGCCCATACGAAGTTATTTTGATTGGAGATGGAGGGAATAAAGTTCAATCCATCAAGGCAGTAAGAGCTGTAATACCCTCATTTGGACTAAAGGAGGCCAAAGAGTTTGTGGAATCAACTCCCAGCACACTATTAAGTGGGGTCAGCAAAGAAGAAGCTTTTGAGGCTAGACAAATACTGGCACAGGCCGGTGCTAAAGTAGATATAACCCAAAACGACCAAACCGCAGCATCCAGTAATACTCCTGATTCCCCCGATAACTCACCCCAAAAAAAGAAAACGTATCAACCGCCTTCTTCGGACAAAACCATTGTCATCGAATACCTTAACTACGCCGGTGACCTGAAACAATTCATTGGTGATCCGAAATCCATTCGGAGAAAAGGCAATCACTTCTCCGTACGGGTGGCACCTACCTTTAAGCGCATTTCACTGAACCGTTCAAAGACGCGCATCCTCAAGGGCGTGGCGGCTCCGGCGCAATTGCCCAAGGAACCGCTGCCGGTTCAAACCACTACTTCGGATACCTCCATCATCCACTACACCAACTGGCAGGGGGTGCAAAAGGAATTCAAAATCATCGCCGGCGTGGTGGATGACAAGGGCGATTTTGTTCGCGTCCGCGTCTCGCCCACCTTTCAGTACATCACGCTCAAACGCACCCGAATTGGCAATCCCGAAGCGCTCTTTGAAAAAACTCCGGGGCAGGAACCTGCCACCCTGCACGAGCCCCAACCGGTCTCCGAGGAACCGGCATCGAATACTTCCGGACAGGTCTCTCTCATCATCACCAGCTGCGGCCTCGGCACCTATGATGCTACTAAAATCATCCAAGAAATCCGGCCGGAATTGGGCACATTCGATACCTATCAATTGATGCGTGATTTCCCGAACACCATCGCAGATAATCTCGAGCCGGATGCTGCTGCTCAGTTCAAGAAACGACTGGAGGATGCTGGGTGCACCGTGGAGATTAAATAGAGAGACCTATCCATAGAATGGATGATTCTGACAAAAAGCCTATTATCGAGAGAGTTTTTACCTTTATTGGGTCCGCCGTGGGCTTCATCTGCGGACTAATCGTCGCGGGCGCCTTAGTCGAAAACGGGAATAAAGAACCCACGATCATTGTAATGGGCTTAGTTGCCCCGATCCTCTTCTTTCGATGGGCCGGCCAAAGCATTGGCGAAAAAATTCAATCTATGATGGATGGAGGCAAAACCAAAGTAATCAACCAATTATCGGAAGCTGCAGTCCCGCCAACATTAGAATCTTTCCTGAATGAAAATGAAGCCAGTTGCCCTTCCTGCGATGGCTTCCTGCGCGAATGGAATGGCGAAATGCGCTGTTGGGAGTGCGGATACACTGAAACGGCATCCATTCCCGAGCCCATCAATCCCCTCCCTTTTCCAGAGGCTGAGGAAATTGGTGAAGAAATTTCCCCCAAACCAGCTGATAGCCCCAAAAATGAAGGCTATACAATCACGCTGAACAATCCCGGCCCAAACTATTATCGGATCAAGAAAATCATCGCGGAGATCAGGCCCGATCTGAGTACATTCGATATTTACGATATGTTGAAACATGCTCCACAGACCATCGCGGAGAATCTCCCAGAAGACACCGCTCAATCGTTCCAGCAGAAACTGGAAGCGGCCGAATGCCAAATCAGCCGGCGTTAACAGCCCAAAACAACTTTGTTTTTAGTTAACAAACTGAAATTGATCAGGCATTATCCCAGAGTATCCGAATGATCATTGGACTGACATTTATCGGTTTTGTTTATGGCATATTGTTGAGCGGCCGCTATGGAAACTTAGAGTGGGGAATGGCGGGCGATGCCGCATATATAGTTGGATGGACGTTTGCAGGAGGAATTGCGGGCTGGGTTTTCCAGAATATTCCTAGAGCCTTTTCAAAAAGAGACATCCTACGGAGCATGTGTTCCGCCGTGGGATTCCTCTACGGTGTCTGGTTACACCGTCAGGCTATGATCGATGATCATAGTTTCACAATATGGCCTATTTTCGGGTGGTCCATTGTTGGAAACTTTGTGGGATATATCGTTCATAATGTGTTTGGCAAAGATACGGATGAGGAAATCACCGCACCGGCCCCATCAAATCCCAAACAAAAGGAGATCAATTCCGTTCTCGCAAGCTATCAATGGAACAACCCTGACACGAACATTACACAATGGATCCAACCTCGTTCCAGCGAACCTGTAACCGTCCATTATACTAATTCTAAAGGGGATAATAAAGCGACACGGGTTAGACCTGATTCGATTTCTCTTTCATTTAGAAACAACGTTCTGCTGTTAAAAATTAAAGCAGGTAAAAATCTTAATTTTGATCGGATTAGCAATCCCGAAGTATTGGGTTTTCAAACCACGCCAACCGTAAACCCTGAAGCTCGGGACCCGGAACCACAACAGCCGCCGTTACAAGCCCCAGACAAAGATTCCTGCCCTAGTTGCAACAACAGCAACGTCCGCCTCTGGGAAGGCGAATATCGCTGCTGGCATTGTGGTTACGTATTAAGGGGTCAGGACCCTGAAATAGAGCCATCTCCTCCAACACTTGAGGAACAACATTCCCCTGCAGAATCCAATCCGCCCGTTTTGGAGCCTGAGGCCTTTATCGTGGGGAACTCCACAGGGACTGAATTGCTGTACACCCGAAATAATGGCAATCGTGGCGTCATTTATTTTGATCCGGGTTCGATAGAACTCACCGATTCACATGTAACGCTCCAAGCCACAGGCACAACAGCCCGATTTTCCATTCTACGTGAAAGAATACTCAATCCGGATGTCCTCTCGCCTCCCTTAATAACCGAGGAAGAAGAGCTTCCTCCTGTCATCGAGCCGACTCGAAAGATTATCGGCGATCCCTCAGGTCAGAAACTGATCTACACGAGGAACAATGGTGAAGAAGGTCTCATTTTCTTTGAACCGAACTCGTTGGAAATCACGGCGGAACGAATCATTGTGAGCCCCTATCACACTCAAGAAGAATACGCCATTGAACGTGTTCGCATAAAAAACCTGCAGGAACTTATCAACCCCACACAAACAGAACTTCCATTACTGCCACCTACATTACCGGATGTAGCTTCCACAACACTCACCCCCGTTACCCCTGCCGTTCAATGGAAACCCGGTACGCGGGTTATTATTGAGGAACTACCCATAGACACTTATGAGGCTACCCAAATCATGCGACGGCTTAAGCCAAACCTGAACACCTTCGAGGTGCTCGAAGCAGTAAAATTCAAGCCGGAGCGAGACCAACTTTTACAAGGCTACAATCCGGCCATTGCCGAGGATATTAAGACCGATTTTGAAGCTGCAGGCTGTACTGTCAGTTTACAATTAGTTGAGGACCGTGAAGTCGAAGCAGATCAGGTCGCTCCGTTTGCCCCCACGCATACGGAAACTCTGAAACCCGTGACTATTTCAGGCCGTACCCCCACCGAGGAGGAGTTCCATGAAATCCGCATGGGCACAGACCGTCATCGCATTTTTGATTTAATAAATAGTGGTGAATTAAACTTAAAAGCCAAAGACAAGAACGGGTACCCGATCCTACACGGTTGCCAAAAGGCGTCGATCGCCAGTCTTCTTATCGAACGAGGGGCAGACGTGATGGCCTGTGATGATTCAGGGAACTCTGCTCTGCACAACTGTGATGATTCTTCAGTAATGGAAGTCCTTATTGGTGCTGAACTACCAGTGGACGCCATGAATAAAAACCGGGAAACAGCCCTTCACAAATGGGTTTTCCAAGGCAGGTTAGCACCAGTAAAAACCCTAATTCATTTTGGTGCCAATCCCATCCACCCTAACTCTGATGGAGAAACTCCGTTAGAATTGGCTTGGCAAGGATTGGCAAAATACGATGATGGCGAACATGAGCAAATTATTGAATTGCTAAACAAACAGACGCTTTAAGCCTGATAGAGGTGTAGACATAATAAATGCCATCACGTATTCACCTAGCTGTTACCAATCTTTCCTTTTCGTCACAAACCACTTGCGTAAAGTGTGCCCGTGAGTGAATTCACTGCAGAACTGGTTGGAACTTTTCTTCTGATTCTCTTGGGCGGCAGCGTAAATGCCAATGTGAAGCTCAAGCAAACAACGGGCCATGGCTCGGACTGGATTCTAACCACCATCGGCTGGGGCGCCGCCGTAGCCATCGCAATTTATTCGGTGGTTGCCTATTCGGGGGCCCATTTAAATCCTGCGGTTACATTGGGTATGGCCAGCATTGGCGAACTCGAGCCTCAAAAAATCGTCAGCTATATTGCCGGCCAATTTTGTGGGGCCATATTGGGAGCCATTGCCGTTTGGCTAGCTTTCTTACCCCACTGGGAGGCTACTGAGGACACCCAAGCCAAACTCGGTGTTTTTTCGACCGGGCCGGCGATTGACCGGCCGCTTTCCAATTTAGTCACTGAAGGTATCGGAACCTTCGCATTAGTGTTTGGAGTGCTCGCGATTTTTTCCCCCGAAGCCCTCACTCAAGCCCAAGATGATTTAGGCGGAGCGGAAAACGCTGAAGCTCTCCAGCAGGAATGGGCATACGGAATTAAACCTCTATTAGTCGGACTTTTGGTCCTTGTTATAGGTATGGGACTGGGCGGCCCCACCGGTTATGCCATCAATCCCGCCCGGGATCTGGGTCCGCGTATTGCTCACGCATTGCTGCCCATTGCTGGAAAAGGCGACTCGAACTGGTCTTATGCTTGGATACCTGTTCTGGGCCCGATCATTGGTGGGATTGCTGCCGCCTTTACTTACAAGGCCATCTGGATGAATTAAAACTAACTCCGCGTGAAATACATTCTTGCGCTAGATCAGGGAACGACAAGCTCTAGAAGCATCATCTTTGATAAGACCGGTCGCATCAAATCCATGGCGCAGAAGGAATTCCCGCAGATTTTCCCCAAACCGGGATGGGTGGAGCATGATCCCGAGGCGATCTGGAAAACCCAGCTCGCCACCGCCAAAGCCGCCCTGCGCAAGGCCAAACTCACCGCGAAGCAGATTGCCGCCATCGGCATCACCAACCAGCGCGAAACCACCCTGCTCTGGGATCGCGAAACCGGACGACCAATTCATCACGCCATCGTTTGGCAAGATCGCCGCACGGCCAAGGACTGCGACCGACTCAAGTCGGCCGGCCACGCCCCGTCCATCCGCCGCAAGACGGGTCTCGTCATCGACGCTTATTTTTCCGCTACCAAAATTGCGTGGCTGCTGAAGCATGTGAAAGGCGCGCGCGCCTTGGCGCGGCAGGGCCGGCTGGCGTTTGGCACCATCGACACCTGGCTCATCTGGAAACTCACCGGCGGCACCGTGCACGTCACTGATGCCAGCAACGCCTCGCGCACGATGCTGTACAATCTACGCACCGGCGATTGGGATGCCGAATTACTGAAGCTATTCAAGGTTCCTCGCAGCGTACTACCCGGGGTGCGCGGCTCGAGTGAAGTCTTGGGCGAAACCAATCTGCTTGGCGGCAGAATACCCATTGCCGGCATTGCGGGCGACCAACAGGCCGCCCTCTTCGGCCAATGCTGCACACGCCCCGGCATGGTGAAGAACACCTATGGCACGGGTTGTTTCATGCTCATGCAAACAGGCCCGAAGCCGATTGTATCGAAAAACAATTTGCTCAGCACCGTCGCTTGGCGCATCGGTGGCAGCACGGAGTTCGCACTCGAAGGCAGCATCTTCATCGCCGGTGCGGTAACACAGTGGTTGCGGGATGGCCTCGGCTTTTTCAAGAACGCCACAGAAATCGAAAAGCTCGCCGCCAGTGTGAAAGACAACGGCGGCGTCTATCTCGTCCCCGCCTTTGCCGGGCTTGGCGCGCCGCATTGGGATCAACACGCGCGCGGCGTCCTCTGCGGACTCACGCGCGGTGCCACCAAGGCGCACATTGCCCGCGCAGCGCTGGAAGGCATCGCCTATCAGGTGCGTGATGTGCTCGCGGCCATGGAGGCCGACGCAGATCTGCGCCTCAAGGAACTACGCGTGGACGGAGGTGCCAGCGCAAACAATCTGTTGATGCAGTTTCAAAGCGATTTGCTCAACGTACCGGTCGTGCGACCGCGCGTTACCGAAACCACCGCCCTCGGCGCCGCCTACCTCGCCGGCCTGGCTGTCGGCTACTGGCAATCCAAGACCGACATCGCCCAACAATGGCAACAGGACCGCCGGTTTGCTCCCCAGATGAAACCCGCCACGCGCCGCACGCTTGTTGCCGGCTGGGACAAGGCGCTGAACCGTGCGAAAGATTGGGAGGATTGAACGGCCGAAGGTTGACATTAGCCCTCACTTCAGGCATCCCATCGCCACCGATTTAACCTCAACACAAAGAAAAATATGTCAGACGAAACAATCTACGACGAAATGCTGCCAGTAGGCGTGGGCGAGACCGTGCCGGAATTCAAAATGGAAACGTTCGAGCCCAGCACGGGTCAGTTCGGGGAGGTTAGCCTGGCCGATCTCAAGGCTGACGGCAAATGGACGATTCTGGTTTTTTACCCGGCGGATTTCACCTTCGTGTGCCCCACGGAGCTGGCCGATCTCGCCGCGCAGGATGCCAAGCTCACCGAGCTCGGCGCCAAGGTGATCGGGGTTTCCACCGACACCAAGTTCAGCCATCTCGCCTGGTGCAATGAAGAGAAGCTGATGACCGACGTGAAATATACGCTCGCCGCCGACACCACCGGCGTGGTGTCCAGCCTGTTCGGCGTATACGATGATGCCACCGGCCTCGCCTTGCGCGGCACGTTTGTCATCAGCCCCGAAGGCAAACTCGTGAGTGCCACCGTGAACTTCTACAACGTGGGCCGCAACATGGAGGAACTCGTGCGCGTGATGGAAGCAAACGTCCACTGCGCCGCCAACCCCGACGAAGCCTGCCCTGCCAAATGGACCCCGGGCGAAAAGACGCTGACCCCCAACGAAGGCATGGTCGGCAACGTCTACGAGGCCCTGAACGGCTAACACTTCAGCGAAAACAGAATCACCACGGCGCGGTTTTTCCGCGCCGTTTTTTTATGCCAATACAGCCACAATGCTATCGACGCATTCATTGACGCTCATTTGCTCAGTGGGCAGACGTACTTCCGGGGATTCGGGCGCTTCGTAGGGCGAGGAGATGCCGGTGAAATCAGAGAGTTCTCCTGCACGAGCCTTAGCGTAGAGGCCTTTGGTGTCGCGTTGTTCGCAGATCTCCAGCGGCGTGCTCACGTGCACTTCGGTAAACCGACCGACCGGCATGCCCGCGCGCACCCGGTCGCGATCGGCGCGGAACGGGGAAATAAACGCGACAATCACCAGTAACCCGGCATCTGCCATGATACGGGCAACTTCGCCAATGCGGCGGATGTTTTCAGCCCGTTCATCCGGCGAGAAGCCGAGATCCGAACACAAGCCGCCCCGCACAATATCACCATCGAGTACGTAGACATTCCGGCCGGCATCAAAGAGTCGTTGCTCCAGCGCCATGGCGAGGGTGCTTTTCCCGGCACCACTCAGGCCGGTGAGCCAAACGATGCGCCCGGGATGGCCATGGCGTTGTTCCCGATCGACGCGCGCCACATGGCTGGTGATGGACACCGGATCGGACATTAAATCGAAAAGTCCGTGTATTCCGGCTTATACGATTGGGCGGGCGAATGCAGCATGCCGGCGGCGACGGTGGCGTTGGTGCCCGGTTCTACCAGCACAAACGATCCAGTCAACCGGTTGGCCGTGTAGCCGTCGTAGGTCAATGGCTTGGCCGTGCGGATGCGTACTTCGCCGATGTCGTTCATAGCCAGTTCGGAGGCTTCCTGCGGTTCGAATGTTTCGAAATCAATCCGGCTTTCGAGGCTGGTCACCATAGCCTGCACGGTTTGTGTACCGTGCTTGAGGAAATATTTTTTTCCGGCCGTCAAAGGACGCGGATTCATCCAACACACGCGCCCGGCCAACTCGGCACTGTGCCCGGGCAAGGGGTCGAGACCGACGATGGTATCGCCGCGGCTGATGTCGAGATCGTCCTCCAAGCGCAGTGTCACGGACTGCGGACAAAAGGCTTCCTCAAGCGGACCGTCGTAGGTCCAGATTTCCTGGATGCGACTTTTCTGGCCGCTTGGCAGTACGAGCACTTCCTGACCCACTTTCACAATGCCACCAGCAATCTGGCCGGACAGGCCACGGAAATCGTGTAACGCCGGATCGGTCGGATTGTTCGGGCGATTCACCCATTGCACGGGGAAACGCAGGCCATTCAGATTCCAATCGCTGGCAATGTGTACAGACTCGATATGGCCGAGCAACGTAGGGCCCTCGTACCACGGTGTCCTGTCCGAAAAGGTCACCACATTGTCGCCTTCCAGCGCGCTGATGGGAATGAACTTCACGTCCTTAAACAGATTCAGCTTCGGCAAAAACGCCTCGATGCCTTCGCGGATTTCTCGAAAACGTTCCTCGCTCCAATCGACCAAATCCATTTTGTTTACCGCAAACACAATGTGTGGAATGCCCAGTAAAGCGGAGATGTAACTGTGCCGCCGCGTCTGCTCGATCACGCCATTGCGTGCGTCGACCAATACGATGGACAGGTTTGCCGTGCTTGCGCCAGTAACCATGTTGCGCGTGTACTCCACATGGCCCGGCGTGTCGGCCACGATAAATTTTCGCTTCGGCGTGGCCACATAACGATAGGCGACATCAATGGTGATGCCCTGCTCGCGCTCGGCACGCAGACCGTCGGTGAGATTTGCGAGATTCACCTGACCGCCACCAGTGATATC
>Ga0208127_1000982_pt1 | contig 14565 bp, 15 predicted proteins | sample ETNtaG_6_FD_185751 | JGI IMG/M metagenome (GOLD analysis project Ga0208127, IMG submission 185751) | Marine microbial and viral communities from oxygen minimum zone, Eastern Pacific Ocean - ETNP201306SV45 (SPAdes) (version 2) | ecosystem: Environmental > Aquatic > Marine > Oceanic ...
ATTGGGGAAGCATTCGTAAATCCTAAACCCAAAAATCCAGCTTTTGCTATTTTTTTTGTGAAAAAACCTAGTGAAGTACAGGTATGGGCACGACCAACGGAAAGGCTGGCAATACCATTTTCTTGGGCAACTTTTAATACTTCTGGAAGGCCTTTAGAAAACGCAGGCTGCGCAAACCCATCTTTCGCGTCGACATAAACTGAGCTGGACCTTGCTAAATTAACTTCAGGGGAAGCTTTTCCATTAACTCTTCCCGAAATCAGTTGTTCACAATAGCTCTCAAGATAATAAAGCCCACAGATTCTATTTCCAACACTCTCCGAGGCAGCAACTGCTTCGGCTACTTTTTCAGCAACCCAATCCAATGCACCATGTTGCGATAAGGCAGTTTTGGAAATATTAAAAATTTCTTTAACGGTTATATTTGGCATTAGAAAACTCCATCAAATCGCTAGCGGTTCTCTTCCAGTCCACCCTGCTTTTGAAAGCACTATTTAAAATTTCGACAGTATACTCTGTTTTTAACCAATCAAGAAAATCAATATTACCAATTTCCAAACGTGCCGAAAAAACATCAAAAATATAATCCAGAATACCTGTTTTAGTAAAATCAAGATGAAGATATTTAAAACTAAGCTGCTTTTTAGCCTCCGAGACTGTTTGCTTTTTCTCTGCTAGTAGATACAGCGCTGAAACTAGACCTGCTCTATCAGCACCGGATTTACAATGTAGCACGACCGGCTTGGGCAATTCACGTAGAACGTGTATGATTTTTAATAAATCTTCAGACGTAGGTGCTGACCCCGAGCTAATTGGCGTATAAACTAAATTTAAATCAAGCTTTTTGCAGTATTCATCTTCAAACAAATCATAACTTTGATTAGCACGGCCTCGCAAACTTAAAACTGACTTAATACCAAGTTTTTTATAAGATTTTAGATGGGAAGGACTTGGTTGATTAGCCCTGTAAACTCCTTCAGAAATTTCGTGAAAATTATTCCAAAAGATGCGAATAAATGCATGATCCATAAGTTGAAAATGAACATTTGCCCAAAATCGTCCAGATTTAGTTGATATATCTTTACCAAAAGAATTCCTGATATTTCTTTCGAAATTATCTAACGCTTTTATTATTTTACCAATCATAAATTCCCTGCGAACCCTACTCAAATATCAAACTAATCGCCTAAAAGGAAAATAGATCAATTGACGTCACAAACGATTAACGTATCTATATCAAAAAGGCAAAAAATTAAGAGAAAATAAATGACAACTTCCTCAGGTCAAACTTATTTAGCAATCCCAGGACCATCCGTGATACCTGAAGAAGTTCTTCGCTCTATGCATAGATCCGCTCCCAATATCTATGAAGGCGAGCTAATTGAAATTACAAAAAGTTTAATTCCTGACTTAAACTATGTCGCAAGATCTTCAGGAAATGTTGCTATCTACATCGCTAATGGCCACGGCATTTGGGAAGCGGCATTGTCTAACATAGCTACGGCTAACGATCATATCTTAGTTGTAGCAACTGGACGTTTCGCCCACGGATGGGCCGAAATGGCGAGGAAACTAGGTATCAAAGTAGACGTTGTTGATTTTGGAAAGAATAGAGCTTTGGATATCGAGGTTTTGGCCAAAAAACTAAAATCAGAACCTAAAACTAAATATAAAGCAATTTTAATGACACATGTTGACACCTCAACGTCTGTAAAAAATGATATTTTAAATGTTAGAAAAAAGTTAGATGAAATTAATTGCTCAGCACTACTGGCAGTAGACTGTATTGCCTCGCTTGCCTGTGATAAATTTGAAATGGATAAATGGGGCGTTGATATTATGGTGGCCGCTTGCCAGAAAGGTCTCATGGTTCCTCCTGGAATTGGTTTTGTCTTTTTCAATGAACGAGCAAGAGAACGACAAAAACAAATACCACATGTGAGCTCTTATTGGGATTGGGAACCCAGAATTAATCCAAAATTTTATTATGAGTATTTTTGCGGCACGGCTCCAACTCACCATATTTATGGCCTGAGAACAGCACTAGATATGATTAAAAAGGAAGAAATTGAAAATACTTGGAAGCGTCATGAAACCTTAAGCCGAGCCATATGGGCTGCTATAGATAAATGGTCTTTAGACGGCGATATGTCACTCAACGTAAAGGATCCTATTGAACGTAGCCATGCCGTTACATCAATCCGTTTAGGAGGAAAAAATGGTACTAAATTAAGACAATGGCTACAAACCAAATCTGGTTTGACTATTGGTATAGGGTTGGGAATGTCAGAACCGGGCGACCCAAACGGCGATGGCTTCGTTAGGTTTGGTCATATGGGTCACGTGAATGCTCAGATGGTGATGGCGTTGTTGGGCGCTGTAGAAGCTGGCCTTAATGCGATTGAATACAAACACGGGAATGGCGGTTTAGAAGCTGCCAGCAAAGTTTTAAGTTCTATTTAGAGGCGCGTTCCAAAGCTTTAGGTAAGGCTTTTTCAAATTTATCTAAATCTGCATCTTCTCCAACACTTACTCTTATGCATCTATCTTGAGGTGTAACAAAAGGCATCCGCACAAATATCCCCAAAGAAATTAATTCCTGTAAAACTTTTTTAGCAAATCTGCCATCTTTGCCACAGTCAATAGCTACAAAATTAGTTGATGATGGGATTGATTTTAAATTGTTATTTTTAGCTATGACGTGGATCCTTTGGCGTCCATTTTCTACTTTTTTTACCATTTCTGATAGCCATTGATCGTCATTTAGAGCTTCTAAGGCTGCTTTCTGGGCAACCCTATTCATGCCAAAATGGTTTCTTATTTTTTCAAAGGATTTTATCAGACTTTCTTCCGCCATCCCATAACCAACACGCGCGCCAGCCATCCCATAGGCCTTAGAGAATGTCCTCAATCTTATGACTCTAGTATCAGAAATTTCTATATCAGGGAGTGACGATGCTGGCGCAAACTCAGAATATGCTTCGTCTAAGATGAACAAACAACCCTTAGGCAAATCTTCAAGTGCTTGACAAATTTTTATTCCAGAGACGTGAGTACCCATTGGATTATCAGGATTTGCAAAGTATATCAGTTTAGCATCAACTAACTGAGCTTGCTTAATAAGCGAGACAATATCCTCATGATCTTCACTGTAAGGTACTTTATGAAGATTTCCGCCAAAACCTGTAACGTGATAATTAAATGTTGGATATGCTCCATCCGATGTTACTACATTATCTCCCACAGAAATTAGAAGTCTAACTAAATAGCCAAGCAGTCCATCTATTCCTTCACCTACGACTATATTATCAGACGATACTTTATGTTTTTTAGCTAAAGCACACCTAAGTTCAAAGCTGGTAGGATCACCATACATCCACTGTTCATCTGAATATTTTTTTAATGCAGACAAAGCTTTGGGAGAAGGTCCAAACATATTTTCATTTGCACCTAATCTTGCCTCAAATAAAAAATTTCTCTCTCTTTCTTGGCTTTCAGGCCCGACAAAAGGTACCGAGGAAGGGAGATTTTCAATAAGGGGTGTGTATCTTGGATAAGTCATGACATTTAGGTAGAGCAGGTATATCATAATTGGCAAGTAATAATTAATTAGTAGATATTGCATTTGAATGCTTTTTTAGCTTTTCAAATGACGTGAGGAAAATTTTGAAGAAGATTTATATGTTTTCTTATTTCGAATTTTTGATTGCCTGGCGCTATCTTCGATCAAAACGCTCCGAGGGTGGCGTTACTACAATGACTTGGATAAGTCTGATCGGCATTTCTTTATCAGTCTTTGCTTTGATAGCAACTCTATCTGTGAGATCTGGATTTAGAACTGAACTTGTTGACACAATTCTAGGCGCTAACGCGCATGTTACCGTGTACAATCAGCCTATGAAAGATGCTGAAGGTAACGTTTACAGAAGTATAAAAGATTATGAGCGTTTAAATACTATTATATCGTCACTCGAAAGTGTTCATCGATCGGCTCCTTTGATCCGAGGCCAAGTCATGGCGAGTGCTAACGCTATAACCACTGGTGTAGATGTTTTTGGAATTTCGCCTGCAAACATTCTTTCGATTAGACGCGTTGTAGATCCGGAAACATCAAGCGGCGATATTAAATACTTTAGCAAAGGGCTCGCCATAGGATCCGGCGTGGCGCAAACTTTAAGTGTTTCTGTCGGAGATACTATTAAATTAATATCACCTACAGGAGTCAAAACGGCTTTTGGAACCAGCCCAAGAGTGAAAACTTTTGAAGTTCAATATATCTTCACTGCTGGCCGTCATGATATGGATAAAATCAGAATATATATGCCGTTCAAAATTGCCCAAGAATATTTTGACAGAGCTAACTTAGCAGATGAGATAGAAGTCCTCGTAAAGAATCCTGAACAAATCGAAAAAATAACTGAAGAGTTATCAAATGTAACCAACGGTAATTTTCTTTTTTGGACGTGGAAGGATGCTTCAAGTAACTATCTTCGCGCTTTAGAAATTGAAGACAATGTAATGTTTATTATCATGTCAATTTTAGTATTAATCGCAACGATGAATATTATTTCTGGTCTTGTAATGCTGGTTAAAAACAAAGGCAAAGATATCGCGATTTTACGAACGATAGGCCTATCAGAGACTTCTGTGTTACGAATATTCTTCATATGTGGAGCAATGACTGGAATAATTGGTACCATCTTTGGTACCCTTTTAGGCTGTCTTTTTGCGGTATACGTAGATCAAATATTTTCATTTATAAACGTTATATCGGGCGGTGACGTTTGGGATCCAACAATTCGCGGTATCTATTCTATACCAGCAGAATTACGTTGGGAAAATATTCTGACCTCAGTTTCTATATCAATTGGGTTGACCTTTTCAATAACCTATTTTCCTGCACGACGTGCTGCGCGATTACATCCAGTTGAGGCCTTAAGGTATGAGTAAAGTCATCTTATCCATGAATAACGTAAGCAAAAGCTATCTAACTAGTGGGTCAGAAAAGCTGATGGTTTTAGACTCAATAGATCTGACCATATTTGCTGGAGATTTAGTTGGGTTAACGGCCCCATCCGGAGCAGGAAAGTCAACACTACTGCATGTCTGTGGTTTGCTTGACACCTGTGATGGCGGAAAAATTAATTTTTTGGGCAAATATATCCAAGATGAGTCCGATATAACCAGGACGCTTATGAGGCGACGTGATATTGGGTTTATTTACCAATTCCATCACTTGCTTCCTGAGTTTTCAGCCCTAGAAAACATTATGTTGCCCCAATTAATAAATGGGGCAAAAAATCAACAGGCATCAGACAGAGCTACCGAGTTATTGAATTTGGTTGGTTTAGAGAATAGAGCGACTCACAGGCCTTCTCAGCTATCAGGTGGAGAGCAGCAACGTGTCGCCTTTTGTAGAGCTGTGGCCAACAGTCCAAAACTTTTACTAGCCGATGAGCCAACTGGCAATTTGGATGAAAAAACCTCAGACACTGTATTTGAAGCACTTTTATCCCTTGTAGAGGGGACTGATATGGCAGCGTTGATAGCAACACATAATGAGGGGTTAGCGAAAAAAATGAACAAGCGCATCAGTCTAAAAAGTGGCAAACTTTTTTCAGATTAACTTTTATAATATAAGTTGTATAAAAAATCAGCGTCCTGGCCCAACTTAAATCGTATCAAAATAGAAAAGTTAATTAAACTTTGACGCACCCATCCCTTTTTATGATATTTTTTTGCACTTGTTTGAGCTACAATATTTAATGGCTTAAATTTACTTTTTAATTTACCAGCCAAAGCAACATCCTCCATAATTGGAAGGTTGGGAAACCCTCCAATTGAAGTGAGAAGATCGCGGTGGATTAACAAACCTTGGTCCCCATAAGGCAAGTCAAATACTTTTGATCTCAAATTAACCCAAATCTCTAAAATATTTGAAAGAAATGATTTTGACTTGAATTTCAATTTAAAATAGTAAGCAAATTTCTTGTCGATTTTTGGGAAAATTTTTTCAGACCAACCCATAAACAAGCTCGTGTCAGCATGCAAAACCAAAATCCAATCTCCACAAGATTTTTCAATTCCCCTTTTTATTTGCATACCTCTTCCACGAGTTCCCTCAAGAAAAACAGCTCCAACCTCATTGGCAATAATTTTAGTCTTGTCCAACGAGCCACCGTCAGAAATTATCAATTCTCTGATCAAATTTTTGTCTATTCCTTCAAAGAGTGATGTCAGGGTCTCTTGAAGTTCACTCTCAGAATTAAGGGTTGGTATAATTATAGAAAGTGGTGCTGGCATTTTTATGAAATTATTGACATTTGATAATAATGAAAGTTCATTTAATACAACTTGGGATACAATATGTGTGACAGGATGATTTTATGCATCAGCGGGCCTGATGCCAAATCTTTTTTGCAAAATTTGGTCACAAACGATGTGGCTAAATTAAAAAATAATATTATTTACGCAGCACTTTTGACACCGCAGGGAAAACTTTTCTCAGACTTCTTTTTAGTAGACTCAAATCAGGGTATTTTAATTGATGTTCACTCGAATGTGGGGGACTCTCTGTTAAATACCTTCAACTTATATAAATTGAGAGCAGAAATAAAAATTGAGAAAACTGATTTAAAAGTCAGCAAGGGAGTTGATAACAAACCCCCAAAGGCCTTCGATGACCCACGACATCCCAATATGGGATGGCGTTATTATGGCAGCGAAGACCTGGGGCAAAAAAATATAGATTGGGAAAAATTGCGAGTGCAAAATTTAGTGCCCGAGTTTGGTAAAGAATTATCGAGCGATAGCTATATTTTGGAATATGGCTTCGAAAAGTTAAACGGCGTTGATTTTAAAAAAGGCTGTTATGTTGGCCAAGAAGTCACAGCTCGAATGAAGCATAAGTCAAAACTTAGAAAGGGTTTAACATTAGTGGAGACTACTGGAAAAACCTCTTTTGGTACCCCAATTTCTGTAAATAATAAAATTATTGGGAAAATATTATCCTCGTCAGAAAACCAAGCCTTGGCTTATTTACGTTTCGACTTTGCCTCTAAAAATATGATGGCTGGACAAGTGAAAATTATTAGTCACTCTATTGGATCTTTCAATTAGCTAGGCCCGTTCAGAGTATTCAATCGTCTCTGTATTCACATTAATTTTTTCGCCTTGATCGATAAAAGGCGGCACCATGACTTTAAGTCCATTATCCAATATGGCTGGCTTGAAGCTATTGGCTGCAGTTTGACCTTTAACAACAGGCTCAGTCTCAATTACAACACAAGTAACCTTTTGCGGTAGTGTAGCATTTATCGCTTCATCATCGTAAAACTCAACAGCTATAGTCATCCCATCTTGTAAAAATGGTCTTCGGCTACCTAGTAAATCCGCAGGCAGTTCTAATTGCTCAAATGTTTCTACATCCATAAAAACAAGCATCCCATCCGCTTCGTAAAGAAATTGTTGATCTTTTTGCTCTAAACGAACGCGCTCGACTTTATCTGCACTCCTAAATCTTTCATTTAGTTTAGAACCTGTTCTGAGATTTTTTAATTCAACTTGTGCAAACGCACCCCCTTTTCCCGGCTTAACGTGTTCTACTTTCACGGCTGCCCAAAGGCCATTATCATGTTCTAGTACGTTTCCTGGTTTAATTTCATTACCATTAATTTTTGGCATTAAAGTAAGCTTTCAATTTATGTTGACGTTTAATTTGCGCACCCTATATCTCTTACAGTTTGTTGTGGCAACATGACGTTTACAGAACGAAATTTAAAGGTATGCTTTTTTTGCATAACAGGTATGCATTTTTAGACTACCCGAATCAGTTTTTTTCGTACATAAGCGCCCCAACACCAACAAATATTTTGGATTAAGGAGCGGCGAGATGAAAGATTTCGTTGACGCAACAGCTTTTAACTCTGAGCAAGGCAACCGGGCAAGGAAGCTTTTCGCAGCCGTAGTGCTTGCAGCTCTGGATGATGCGATCGCCGATGACAGAAAATACGGCAACGGCCCAGAGCAGATTGCAAGATGGGCGCGTTCCAGAGACGGTAGAGAGGTTTTATCTTGCGCAGGAATTGATCCCAATGAGCGAGTCGTCGAAGGGTTAATGGAATTTGTCGCAAAAGGTATTAGAACGTCTGTTGCCTTGTCTCGTGAAGAAAGCGAGCGAAGAAATGCAGCTATGGAAGCTGAAGCAGCTTAAAACCCTTTTCAGTAAAACTCTACTCTATATTTAATTGTTGCAGCAGCTTGTCTAATTTTCTTCCGCTTTTACTTTTAGATGCTGGAGAATCCTTCACTAATTCATAATATTTTTTTACGTCATACCTTTGAACTGGTAGGTTCAAATAATCTACGGTCAACCGACCCATCTGAAGTAACAACCTATATACTGAAAGATGTTCGTCAACCGTTGTTGAAATAAGCTGAACACGAGCATCAAGAAGTTCCTGTTCAGCATTCAAAACGTCCAACGTTGTTCTAGCTCCCAGACCAGCCTCCTCTTTAACCCCTTTTAACGCGACTTCAGTTGCTCTAATCTGTTCCTCAGCAGACTTTTTGGCTGCTTTGGCTACCTGCAGCAGTGAAAATGCGCTTCTTACATTTTGCTCTATAGAAATTTTTGCAGAATAAAGCCTAGCAAGATTTTGTTCGTTCAAGGCAATTGCTTTTCTAGATGAGGAGTATAATTTTCCACCAGAAAAAATTGGCCCACTGGCTCTAATACTTAATTCCCCGCTCGATTCACCTTCCTCATCCAAAGATACTGAACTACCTAATGAAACTGTAAATCCAGTGGAAAGATCAGCAATCTTTGAATTAATTTCGGTCATTTTCACCAAATGTTTTAATTCGTTTATTGAGGGATGCTCTTCCAAAGCAATTGCAATTGCTCTTTGCAAAGAGTCTGGAATTTTTGGCATAGTTGTCGGGTACTTTAAAGAACCTTTTGGTTCTTCTCCTACAGCAGCCCTGTAATTGGCTCTGGCTTGTTCATATGTTCCCGTGGCAAATGCCAGCGTAGAATTTGAAGCCGCCAATCGAGCCTCAGCCAAAGCAACATCAGTTTTAGTAATCTCTCCAACTTCAAATCTATCATTTGCAGCTCTCAACTCTTCACTGATGACTGACAAATTACCTTTTCTCAGGGATACATTCTCAGACTCTCGAACAATTGCCATATATGCTTTTACGGCCTCAAAAAGAATATTTTGCTCTATGCTTACTAAAGAGGCCCTAGTAGCAAAGACTGTATATTTAGCTGCCTCCAAACCGAGGGTTCGTCGTCCCCCATCATATACAGTGAAATCCGCTAGAAGTGAAACCGTTGCAGAAGTATCAAAAGAGTTTGTCAAATTGCGATCATTATGAGAAACGGTGGACGCCCAAGATATTACAGGAGCCAGAGAAGAGGCTGCAGTGGCCACATCTTCATCAGCAGCTCTCAAAACAGCCCTGTTTTGCTCTAATAAGCCGCTAGTCGAATAAGCGCCAACCATAGCTCCAGCGAGTGTACTTTTTTCATTGGCCGACACCAAAGAGCCCATGGTAACCACACAAATAAAATACAAAGTTAAAATCTTATTAGACATCAATTTTCCAATCATCCAGGTATACAAATTCAAACGGCTCGTTAACAATTAATTACAAAACAAAATCTCTTTGCTTTAAAAAACCCTCAAGAATAGGAGCAGCAGCGTTAAACGAATATCTCCAAGTTATATTGCTATTTAATTTATATCCAATTCTAGCTGTGCCAAGGCCTTCCTCAATAAAAATAGAACCTATTCGTCCTCCATTCTTAAGTTGATTTAAAATTGATAATGGGATTTCCTCAACCCCACCTTGCAAAATTATAACATCATAAGGGCCATGTTGAGGCGCTCCATCCTCAAGTTTGTTAACTTGGACAACTACGTTATCGGCACCCACTTCCGATAGTATTTCTTCGGCTTCAGTTGCAAAACCTTTATCTTGCTCTACTGCGATAACAAGCTCTGCCATTCGACTGATGACAGCTGAAGAATAGCCCAACCCTGATCCAACATCTAAAACCAATTCATTGTTCTTTATATCAAGGATATCAAGTAATTTTGCCAAAGTCCTCGGCTCTAAAATAACGCGGCTAGGCCCTATGCCTAAATTTTCGCCTATATAAGCTGCTTCTCGCTTTCCATCAGGCACAAATTTTTCTCGTGGAACATTTAGAAGTGCATCAATTATAGGAAACTTTGTAACATCAGACGGTCGAACTTGAGTATCAACCATAATTTGCCGGCGCATTTTATAATCGGTCACTGCTTAATCCCTTATTTTAAAAACAACGCTTTGTGGCACAACTAAACTAGATGAGCAACGCAAGACTACCCCAATTAATAAAGAAAAAAATTTAAAAAACTAAAATTGCTCTAAAGTCATTAACATTAGTTCCCGTTGGGCCAGGAGAAAAAAGTTCGCCAACTGCATCAAATGCGGTCCATGCGTCATGTTTTGCAAGATGTAATCTTGGGTCAAATCCCTGTTGCCGCATTTTTGACGCTGTGAAGCCGTCGCAGAAAGCTCCTGCGTTATTTTCTGAACCATCTATCCCATCAGTATCAGCAGCCAAAGCAGTTATATTTAATTCATTTTCTATTGATAACGCAAAAGACAATAAAAATTCTGTATTTCTACCACCCCGACCCGGCTTATCCTGTATCTCTACGGTAGTTTCGCCACCAGATAAGATTACTGCTGGTGTTTCAAAAATGGTATCTTTATCGTTTCTGAATTTTGCCAAAGCCGCATGCATGGATCCAACATCAGACGCTCTTCCTTCAATTGAATCCGATAAAATATAAGAATTCAATCCAAATTCTTGAGCCTTTTTTGCAGCTGCCTTTAAAGAAATTTTAGACGATGCAATCAATTTTATATCATTATTGGAAAATCTTGGATCATCATAAGTAGGAGACTTAGTATCTTCTTTCTCAAAATACTCTTTGATCTTTGAGGGTATCTTTATTCTATAGGCTTCAATAAATGACAATGCTTCCTTTATCGAAACACTGTCTGGTATCGTTGGTCCAGATGCGACTTGAGCGGGATCATCACCCGGCACATCAGATACAACTAAAGTTGCTACAGGAGCCGGGTAGGAAGCAAGTGCTAAGCGACCGCCTTTAACTTGAGAAAAATGTTTTCTTATCGCGTTCATCACACCAATTGGGGCACCAGAATGCAACAATACTTCATTTAACTCTTGTTCATCTGCTAGGCTAAACCCTGGCGGTGGCGATGGTAGCAAAGCCGATCCTCCACCACAAATTAATGCGATTACTAAATCATCAGCCGTCAGCCCATATATCGCCTCAAAAATACTGCTGGTTGCCATCAAACCGTTCTCATCGGGAACTGGGTGGGCCGCCTCCAGTACTTTAATTTTTTTACATTTCTCTGAAAAGCCGTAACGAGTTACCACAACCCCACTTAATTCACCTTCCCATGATTGCTCCAATGCTGAAGCCATTTGAGCGACCCCTTTCCCGCATCCTATTACAACAGTTTTACCTTTAGGGGGCTTAGGTAAATTGGGGGGTAAAGTTATTCGTGGATCTGCAGCATCTACGGCCGCTTCGAATAATTTACTCAAAACTTCTCGTTCGTTAATCGTCATAGTTTTCCAATGCACCATTGAAGTTCAAGCGAATAGCTTAGGAACAGTAATTGCTGATTGAAATTAATTCTACAAAAATTCAACAGATAATGTACCTGGAAAACTTTTTACTTTTCCTATCCAGCTAGAGCCGCTGATACAAAAATAATCGATAATGCGCTAATAGCTATGGCGAAACGCCACCGCGGATTTTTTTTCATGCCTGCTTCCTGCCTATTTTCTGATCTATGCCAGTTATAACGACATAATAACAAGAATTTTAAATTTTGCAAAACATGTTTATTTTTTAGGAACTTATGTGAGGGCGCCTCTAAGCCAGGTTTTATCAAAAATAAAGGGCGGCTCACCCACCGCCCTCATTTTTATTTTCGATAATCTTTTTTTATATACCAGCTGTAAAAGTTGCCGTAAGCCAATCGCTGGTACCGGTACTCCTTTTGGAGCCAGCTAAAAACCTTTAACATGATGACTTCTTTTTACTGTTAGTATCTTTTTAATAACAGAAAATTTTTAAAATTAAACTGTTCATTTTACAGAAGCCAAAAAAATGTTTCATATACTTAAATTGATTTTCTATGGCTTTAACGGAAAATCATAAAAATATCATTTCCTTTTTCTATCATAAAAAAGATTTATTGATGGAAAAAATCAATTAGCGTAAACATATGATATTAGACAAAAGAAGAATATAATGACTAAGTCACTGAATGCTGTTGGTGCTTCAACATACCAATCAATTAAGCGAGATATTATTTTTGGTGATTTAGCTCCCGCCTCCAAACTCAAGCTGGAAACACTTCGAAAAAATTACAACGCAAGCATGTCTACGCTGCGCGAAACACTGAACCGCTTAGCGAGTGAGGGTTTTGTTGATGCATTAGACCAAAGAGGTTTTTTTGTAACGCCCGTATCAAAAGAAGATTTAATGGAGGTTGCTAATTTAAGGGTTTTGCTTGAATGTCATGCCCTCAAACTATCGATCGATAATGGTGATACAGACTGGGAAGGTAACTTGGTTTCAGCACATCACAAACTTAGCAGTATGGAGCAAAAAATGTTAAGTGGTGATGACAGCCAAAAGGAAGATTGGAAAAGGTACGATTGGGAATTTCATCTCGCTCTTATCGAAGCGTGTGGGTCCAGAAATTTGATATCTCTTCACTCAGTGCTGTATGACAAGTACCTAAGATACCAGATGTTAATGTTAACACATCGTGGACAAGAAGCCGCTGATGAGCACAAAAAGATGTTGGAAGCGGCTCTAGATCGAAATGTTGAAGCAGCCACAAAGACACTCACAGTCCATATCGAAAAAGGACTAGAGCATACCTTAGCAGCGTTTTAAATGGGTGATCAAAATTTTTTAATTTAAAATCAATGAAAGGTTACAGAAAAAATGTCAGAACAAAAGGGTAACTTAAAAGGCTTAGCTATAAGCTTTATTTTGATTTCGTTAATAATGGGCGTTGGTGTTGGTATTGTTTATTTTGTAGGTCAGAGTATTTATTAGCCTATCTGATGAAACAAATGGTCAAGACTTGGAAAATTATAAAGAAAAACATCAAGAAATAAGGCAGGGCGTTCGTGCCTTATGTAGTCAATTTTCTGCAGAATATCATAGAAAAGTTGATGCCGAAAAAGGGTATCCTGAAGAATTTGTAGAGGCTCTTACAAAAGAAGGGTGGATGTCTGCACTAATCCCTGAAGAATATGGAGGGTCAGGCCTCAGCCTTACTGAAGCCACCGTTATCATGGAAGAAATTAATCGTGCGGGAGGAAACTCAGGGGCATGCCATGGACAAATGTATAATATGAATACCCTCGTTCGGTTTGGTTCTAAAGAACAGAGAGAACGATACCTTCCTAAAATTGCGACTGGTGAATTACGCCTTCAATCTATGGGTGTAACAGAACCAACAACGGGTACAGACACGACAAAGATTAAAACAAAAGCCGAAAGAAAAGGTGACCGTTACATCATCAACGGACAAAAAGTATGGATCAGCAGGGTCCAACACTCAGATCTTATGATCCTGCTTGCTCGAACTACGCCTTTAGAGGATGTGTCAAAGAAATCGGATGGGCTTTCAATTTTTTTGGTGGATATCAAATCTGCTATGGACTCAGGTATGGCTGTCCGGCCAATCCAAAATATGGTGAATCACGAGACAAACGAATTGTTCTTTGAAAACTTAGAAATACCATCCGAAAATTTGATTGGCGAAGAAGGTAAAGGCTTTAAATATATTCTAACAGGATTGAATGCTGAACGAATTTTAATTGCAGCCGAATGTATAGGTGACGGGTACTGGTTTACTGATAAAGTTACTTCTTACGTCAATGAACGCGAAGTATTTGGGCGCCCAATTGGTCAAAACCAGGGCGTTCAGTTTCCAATTGCTGAAGCTTACATTGAAATAGAGGCGGCAAATTTAATGCGATATCAATCTTCTTATCTTTATGATGCCGATTTGCCGTGCGCTGCAGAGGCAAATATGGCGAAATATTTAGCAGCAAAAGCCAGCTGGGAAGCTGCAAATGCTTGTATTCAGTTTCATGGTGGTTTTGGATTTGCTCATGAGTATGATATCGAACGAAAATTTAGGGAGACACGACTCTATCAAGTCGCACCAATATCAACCAATTTAATTTTATCATATATTGCTGAACATGTTCTGGGAATGCCGCGATCATTTTAAACCCTATTCAAATGACCTAAACTGATCTGATTTTTAATAGCCCCTGTATAATAAGATAAAACTGGAGACTATTATGTTAGGGGAACAACTCAAACCATATTTGGTCGGGTTTGTTAACGGCCACTACGAAGAAGTAGACGATCAACTAGTGTTTGCATATAATGAAGCTCATGCCATAGAAACGATCTTAAAAACATACAA
>Ga0208127_1000983_pt1 | contig 14564 bp, 13 predicted proteins | sample ETNtaG_6_FD_185751 | JGI IMG/M metagenome (GOLD analysis project Ga0208127, IMG submission 185751) | Marine microbial and viral communities from oxygen minimum zone, Eastern Pacific Ocean - ETNP201306SV45 (SPAdes) (version 2) | ecosystem: Environmental > Aquatic > Marine > Oceanic ...
GTTATCTGAAACAAAACCATTGAGGTCGTATCTTGCTGCAGATGCATTATCGGATACTACTAGCCCTAAGAAAGCTCCAGAAAGAAGCATTACTACGGCTAACAAAGCTATTCGCGAGTTTCGCTGTTCAGTCATTTTTGTTACTCCCGTTAGAGAATCTCTAACACGGGGTCCGCCGGACAAGAACAGTATTTATAAAGGATTGTTAAAACAAAAATATGGCCATTTATCGTCGAGAAAATGCTTACTATGAAACGAAAATAGCTGGTCTTAATGGTGCACTTTGCTTTGATTTAGGTTCTAGACGAGAAACTGCTTTTTCAGCATTGATTACAGAAACAGGACAGTCAAAAACTTTGCTGAAAAAGTCTATTGAAGACTCCAAAATTGCTTTTTCATCAATCTTAACTTTGTATCTTTCTTGCCATTCAGGACCTAGTGAAGGAATATCTTTCAGTACCCATTTTTTCAAAAATTCTGCACCTACTTTCTTTGATTCATTAGGTATATTTGGCATAACATTTCCAATTAACTGATTTAACTTAACTTGTCCTCTACCGTCTGCTAATTCCCCTGCTGTTTGAACTGCATCCCACTTCCACTTTGGAGAGGTAATTAGCACGATTTCGGTAGGCTTTTCTATTTTTGCAATGTTTAGAATAGCTTTAGTGTCTTCCAAAGTTTGCTTGATTAAGTCTTCACCAATTAAAAATCCGATATCTGATTCCTTACCTTTTGGAAATTGTTGATTGATGACGAACCCTTCTTCATCGAGCAAAGACCAAGCTTCTTCGGCTATGTGAGGAACCACTGGCGCAATACCTCTGGTAATCATTGACATATAATCGTGTAGAACTTCCCTGTTAGGTTCGCCGACTCTTTGTAGGTACCATTTGTAATATTGTGGCAATTCAAAAAATAGTAAACGGGTAGAAGTTCTAAATTTCAAACGATCTGAAGCTTTGGTTGCTTTGTAAGCTGTATCTGACATAATCGCTTTGAACCAATCATCAACTGGATGCAATTCTTTTCGCCCTTTGCCTCTGTTTTCCTTTACAAACTTTAACCAATTACCTAACTTTTTACCTGCTGTTTCTGCAAAAGATAATTCCCAATTAGGATCATCTAGGCCTTCTCCTGCATTACATAGTGTAAATCTGACAACATCCGCACTGTAATTCGTAATTAATTCTTTTAGGGTGAAAAAATTACCTTTGGATTTAGACATCTTTTCGCCATCTACCAAAACCCAGCCATTAACTGCAAAACCCTTCGGCCACATTTCTTTCTCAAACATGGCTGTGTGATTGTACAAACTGAAAGAAAGATGGTTTTGAATCAAATCTTTTCCACTAACTCTAAGATCATATGGATACCAATAATTGAACTCATTTCTCCAGTCAATAATATCTGCTTGAGGAATTCCCAATTCTTCTGCGGCCTCTTTTGTATTTCCACTGCCAAATATTGCTTCAAACAATGTATCTGTTAATTTATTCTCATCCAAATCTTTCAAGTGATGAGATACTGTGTAGAAAGCCATGTAAATTGTAGAATCGCTTAATGATTCAATTACCCAATTGTCATCCCACGGCAACTTAGTTCCTAGACCTTTTTCCCGAACACATGCCCAATTGTTCAACCATTGTAGTACATATTCGAATTGATTTCTTGCTTTTGAGGGATATAATTCCATTGATTTCAAAGCAAGTTCTGTAGTTTCAGTCCACTTCTCATCTCCGTAAGCTAAGAACCATTGATTATCGACAATTTTAACCTTACAATCGGCCATCCAACGAGACTTAACTGGGCCTGTTAATTCATAATAAATTATTGCTTCATTATTTTCTACTAATTTGTCTTTGACCATTTCCCTAGCTTCAGCTACAGGTTTGCCTGCAATAAAATCTGAAGAATCTAGCATAACTCCATTGTTGAAACTGTGTAAGTACAAATCTTGCTTAGCTTTTTCGAGCTTGTTACGATCGGTCTGGTCCTTAATTCCTAATTTTTTACATAAATCTGGGGCAGGTAATGTTCCCATCTCACCTGAATCTAATATTGCAATTGGTTCTAATTTGCTGACTTCGGAGAAATCAACACCCCATGATTTGCATTCTTTTTCAGAATTTTGAAGATCCACTAATCCTTGATAATCGTCCGGAGAATCACTTGGAACTGAAGTTACAATTCCAGAACCTATTGAAGCATCACAGAATTTAGACGGTAGGACCATTAATTCCTTGTGAATTTCAGGAGCCTGATATTTTTTACCAATAATATCTCTACCCTCTACTGAACCAAGAACTTCTACTTCGTGGCCTTGTAATTCTAACTTAGAAGGCATTTCTTCGGACATAATCCAAGTTTCATTTCCGACTTTAGCTTTGGCGTACGTTCCTTCACCATCAATCCAAATATTTGTTTGACCAAATACTGTTTCTGGACGAAGTGTTGCTGCAACTAAGTAATCCTCATCCCCTTTGAATTTTAGTAATGTATATTCTTGAGGAGTTTCACCCTCTCCAGATAGACGATCGTGATCTCCTACAACTGTTCCTCTTTTTGGACACCAAACTACTGGAAAACTTCCTTTGATTAGATACTCTCCGGCTAGTAATCTGTTGAATTGCCATCGTATGAATGCATCATAAGGTGGATTCAAACTAGTTGTAATGAAACTTCTACGCCAATCGATAGATGCACCAAATTTTTTCAAATCTTGAATTGCCTTATCTGGAAAATGCTTAGTCCATTCTTCCGGCTTTGAGAATTTTTTAATTAATGTATCACTCAAACCCATCTGTTTCAATGCTTTGATTTGAGTTTCTTCACCTTCTTCAACACGCTGTGCTGCTGCTACAATTGGTGTACCTGTACAGTGAAAAGCAAACGGAAAAAGAACGTTTTTGTCTTGCATTCTTTGGTACCGAGATACCATATCTGCTCTCAAATAGGTGAAAGCATGTCCCAAATGCAAATATCCGTTCATGTATGGATATGGACAATTAACAAAATACTTCTCTTTAGCTCCCCCTGGCTCTGACTCGTAAGCCTTGGCTTCGGCCCATTTTTTTTGCCATTTAGACTCTAATGTCTTGGGATTCACAATGTGCGAGAAGAGGGACCCTTAAAAAAATAGACAAAAATGTGAAAAAAACAAAAAAAAGGCCCAAAAAAGGCCAAAAGTAACCAATAGTAATTATAGGACCTCTCAATGCGCACTGACCAATGTTACGTTATGGACCTGCGGGAATCCCATTATCTTGTAAAGGAAGAAATATTCGAGATGGAATTGAAGACATACACGCATTAGGATTACATTGTATGGAAATACAATTAGTCAGAGGAAAATATGTCGACGAACTAGATGACTTTGAAGAGTTGGGTGCTATCGCACAATCATTAGACATTCACATGGGAATTCATGCACCTTACTACATGGACTTCCTTGGCAATGGTTACATGCGTAACAAATCAATTAAGTTTCTAGAATTTGCAGGCGAAGTTGGTAATATGATTGGAGCAAGAAGAATTGTCACTCATATTGGACCTTACAATGGGCTATCTTCAAGAGAAGCAATTAATCGATTAGTTCCAATTTTCCAAGAAATGAGAAATCATTACTTAGAAAAAGGATATACTGCTCAAATTTGTTTTGAATTAGCTGGTAAACACGACCTTTTTGGTAGCATCAGAGAAATTACTGAGCTGTGTCGCCGTGTTAAAGGAACTGCACCATGTATCAACTGGCCACACTTGCATGCACGAGGAAACAGATGGCTAAATGATCGAGAAAGTTTCAAGCGTGTTTTTGATTATTTACAAGCATCATTAGGTTTAACAAAATTCTACACCCACTTTTCTGGTGTCGAATTCGATATCGAAGGAAACGAAAGACACTATTCACCAATCAAAAAAGGTGAAATTAAATTCGAATATTTAGCTGAAGTTATCTTAGAAAATGGTTACAATGTGCTAACTATTTCTGATTCTCCATTGATGGAACACGACGCAATGTACATGAAGTTAATCACTGAAAGAGTGCAATCTCGAAGAATGGAAAGAATTGCAAGACGTGAAGCTTCTGAAAAGATTAAAGAATCAAGAAAAGCTGCTGCTGAAGCTAAATAATTTTTCTTAACATACCCTTTTTTGAAGGACTGTTACTGACATCTATGAACAAATACGCATCATTTGCGTTAGCTTTCCTGCTGGTTTTCAGTGGATGTCTCGGTGGATCTGACAACGATTTAACCACAGAAGACAATACTGTAGAACCTGTAGGTGAAACTGATTTTACAAGTCTTGAGAAAGATTTAGAAAATCTTACAACTATGATAAATGCAGAAATTGCAAGACTGGATAACTTGGAAACTCTAGTCGAAGGAATCGATGACTCTGAAGATACTTTGGAAGCTTTAGGTTGTGGAGAAAATGAAATTGCTGCGTACGATGGTATGGAATGGAGATGTGCTCATGTTCAACAATTCCTCCCTCCACTGGATGAAGCTGTTTGGGACATTATTTCATCTGATTTTGAAGAAGTAAGAGATGATTTAGAATATGCAAAGAATATGACAGATTCTATGTGGGCAGATATTGATTATATAGTAGACATCATGAACAATAACTCACAAGAAATTTATCTTGATATGGAAAATATGAGTGACAGTTTTGCAAGAGATCTTGACGAAATTTATGATGACATGGACAATATGAGTTACACAATCTATGACCATATGGACAATATGTCTTGGATGATTTACAGTCTTAACGATACTCTGGTGGAAATATCTGATGACATAGATTATCTCTATTTCGATGTAGATAATCTTTGGAATCTTGTATACGAAATGCAAAAAGAAATGAACAATATGACCGAAGATATTGATGAAATGACTAACGAAATGGAAGAAATGCAGGAAAGAATTAATGAATTAGAAAATATGACCTCTTGCCGACTAGTTCCATACAGTAATTGTGCTGGTACAGATTTCAATAATACAAACTTATCTGGAATGGATTTAACTGGAATTAATCTAGAAGGCGCAGATTTCTCTTATGTTAATTTGTCATATGCTAAGCTTGACTATGCCAGACTAAATAACGTCGTATTTACAGGTTCAAATTTAACTGGAACAACGTTTATTTTGGCAGAGATAAATTATGGAAGAATGCAAAATACAGTACTTGTGGATTCTAACTTTGGTACTGCCGATCTAAAATACATTAGATTCGGTTATTCTGACCTGACGGATGCGCACTTCGGTGCTGCTGACCTAACGGGTGCAGACTTCCAAATGGCTGACCTAACGGATGCAAACTTCCAAGATGCTACTCTAAAGAATGCATACCTATTTGGTACTGACCTAACGGATGCATATCTCCATAGTGCTGACCTAACGGATGCATATCTCTATAGTGCTGACCTAACGGATGCAGACCTCAGAAATGCTGACCTAACGGATGCTAGGCTCGATTATGCTACCCTACAATATGCAGATCTCAGATATGCTCACTTACAAGATGCAAGACTCGAAGAGGCTGACCTAACAGGCGCAGACCTCAACTATGCTGACCTAACGAATGCAAACTTCCAAGATGCTGACCTAGAAGATGCAACATTAGTTGAAGCTGACCTAAAATTCGCAAAGTTCTCTGGAGCTACAGTAACAAACGCTAATTTCGATGACACATACTGGCATGAAACAATGTGGACCAATGGCGTAAGATACGATACTAACCAGTCTTAAAGTCAAATAATATATACAGCCTCTAAATCGAGAGCTGTCTGACGGCCATAGCGGCGGTGATCACCCGTTCCCATTCCGAACACGGAAGTTAAGCCCGCCAGCGTATTCAATGGTACTGTGGTGCGCGAGCCCACGGGAACTTGAGTACGCCGTCAACTTTTTTTTAAGATTAATTCAATATACCCACTCTTGGTAAACAATTAACATGGACGGAAAAGAAATCACAGACGCATTGTCAAATGTGAAGGATTCTTATTTCAATAAAGATCTAATTACTTTAGGATACATCAAAGGAATGTCTATGGGTGACAAAGAGTTACGATTTACTCTAAGGTTGCCTGCACCTTTAATGCCAAATCATGAAGAACTGGCACAAAAATGTAGAGAAGCACTGAAAGATGTTGATGGTATTGAAACCATTGAAATCAAGAAGGATTGGGAAGTTCAGAGATTACCGTCGCTTGATGCTCAAAACACTCCACAAGCACTCAAAAATGTAAAAAATATTATTGCAATTGCTTCTGGGAAAGGTGGAGTTGGTAAATCAACTGTTACCGTTTGTATTGCTGAAGCATTCGCAAACGCTGGTGCAAAAGTTGGTATTCTAGATATTGACGTCTACGGACCAAGTATTCCAAACATGGTTGGATTAGGCTCACACCAGTTGGGTGGAGCTCAAGAAGGTGTTTTGGAACCTGTAGAAGCTCATGGAATGAAAATTATGTCCATGGGATTCTTAGCAACTAAAGACACTCCCGTTGTTTGGAGAGGACCAATCGCCTCGCAACTTGTACAGCAATTTTTAGGTGCCGTAGATTGGGGAGAACTAGACTACTTATTCGTCGATATGCCACCTGGTACTGGAGACATTCAACTTACATTATCTCAAACTGTTCCGCTAACTGGAGCTGTAATCGTTACAACTCCTCAAGAGGTTGCTCATACTATTGCCGAAAAAGGTTTGAGAATGTTCCAACAAGTTAAGATCCCTATATTGGGTATTGTTGAGAATATGGCTGGTTTTACGCCACCAGGTTCAGACGAAATTTTCCACATATTTGGAGAAGGTGGAGGTACCTCTGCAGCTGAAGAATTCGAATTACCAATGCTCGGTCAAATACCAATTCGTCAAGATCTTAGAGAAGCAATGGACAATGGAACTGTTTACTCTAATGATAATATCAATTCTATTGCATCACTTATTGCAGTGGAAGCAATGGCAGTGGTAACAAACGAAGAGCTCTCTCCGTTTGCACCTCAAGAAATTAATTTAGCAAATGACGGTGAAACTTTAGTTATCAAATGGCAAGATAATGTGGAACACGTAATATCTGCATTCAATGTCAGATTCATGTGCCCTTGTGCACACTGTGTCGATGAAATAACTGGAGAGAAAATTGTTAAGGAAAATGATATTCCTTCAGATGTAAAAATTACTGAATCAGTTCCAGTAGGTAGGTATGGAGTAAGATTCAATTTCACTGATCCAAGCCCCGGTGCTGGTGCTGGAATCTATACATTCTCTTTCTTAAGAAAATTAGGTGAAGACGCTGCTGCAAACGCATCTTTTGATGTATAATAACTCTTATTAATCACGACAGGACTCAATCATTATGTTAGCTCAGGAAATAAGAATACGCGGCGAACCAACTGCAGACCCACAAAAGTGTAGATTTGTACTGGAAGCCGAAGTACTTTCTCGTTCTCCTGTAAGCTTTGATAAAGAGTCTGATACAAGCAAAGCTCCTCTAGCTGAAAAATTACTAGCCTTGCCATACATTGCAGGTGTAAGTATTAGCGGTTCAGCAGTTACATTGACTGGTGACAACGTTGAAAGTTGGCCAGCAATTGGAAAAGAAATTGGCGGAGTTATTCGTGAGCAAATCAAAAGCGGTGAACCTGCTGTAGAAGAAGAAGTCATGGATATCGGAGATGCAGACTTATTCACACAAGTAAATTTATTAATCAAAAATGATGTTAATCCAAGCATTGCAGCACATGGAGGAATTATTACTCTCCACAGTGTCAATGATGGAAAAGCATTCGTTACAATGGGCGGAGGATGTCAAGGATGTACTGCCTCAAGTATTACCCTAAAACAAGGCGTTGAATCTTACATTGTAGCAAAAGTAGATGGAGTCAACGAAATTGTTGATATGACCGATCACTCAGAAGGTGAAAATCCATACTACACACAACCTATTCCACAAGCTGGCCAGACTGGAGGAGGCTGCGGATGCAGTACCGGCGGAGGCGGTGGTTGTGGATGCAGCACCGGTGATGGCCACAGTCACGGCGGCGGTTGCGGCTGTCATTAATTTTCTAAGCATCAGTTTTAATACTTGCATTATATACCCATAATATCTTTACAAGGTTAAATGGCAGAAGAAGAGAAAATTGAAGACAATTCCATAGAGGAAGAAAAGGTTGATGAAGAACCTAAAAGCGAACCTCCAGCTAATGAAGAAGAGGAGGAAAGTGCGCCTATTGAATACACTAAAAAATTGGGTGTTGAAGACGATGAGGAAGAAGAAGAAAGTGCATTCAATCAATTCATCGTCAATTCTATTGAATACCTTGACGGAAGAAGCAGGAAAGTAGTTCTTTGGACTCTAGGTATTTTTCTTTTAAGTACTTTTAATTTTATAGCATGGAATTTTGTAGAAAGTGAATTTTTGAAATATACTGGAGTTCTACTTTCAACAATTTTACTATTTTCTGCAATGTGTGGAACCTTAATCTCCTACAATGTGTACAATAAGATTCACGAAAAAAATGTAGACGTACGATTATCTGGACTCATACTATCTGTCGGTAGCGTTCTCGTAACGTTATTCTTCATGATTTATCAAATTCAAACAAATGATTGTTTAACAGAATTCTCAGAAGCTAATTGTGACGCTGATATTTCTCTTAGGGCTGTAATTACTATCTCTGTTTATGCTGGAAGTATTGGCATTGTAATGCTAATTTACGGATTAGGATTACTCGAGAGAAATTTAGTACCATACGCAGTTGCCATTGCTTTTGGTGGATCATTAATCCTAACTATTGTTCTACTGATGTCAGTCTACAGTTGGATTGAAGAATCTGTATGGCTACTACTGATTCCACTCCTTTTCCTAGGAATGGGACTAGCCGGTTTACACCATAGAAGATATCAACTTGCAGGATTTGTTATTGGATGCTACATTACAGGACTAGCGGGAATTGGATGGTTGATTGAACCTAACCTTGCCTCTGGTGGATTTTTGGGTGGAGGATTGCCTATGACCGGTTCAGGATTATTGTTTATTCTAAGAAGAACCGACCGAGAAGCAAGAGAAAAAATATTATCTAATTCTCAATCTTTATTAGAAAAAGGATTCCCAAGTAAGGCATTGGATGCTGCAAATAGACTCATTCGACGCGCTCAACGCGATGGAGTCTTGATGCAAGATTCTCGAATGTGGTTAAGTAAAGCAAGAGCATTAACAGGTCACAGAGAATATGGAAGATCAATTACGTACTATTCCATGGCTCTTGAAATCGATGAAAACAATGAAGAGCTATGGTATGAAAAAGGTGAATTACATCGTAAACTGAAACAATGGGAAGAAGCTGAGGCATGCTACCTAAATGCTACTGAGATTAGATATACATACGGCGAAGCTTGGTTAAAATTAGCTCAAATAAAAGAGCGAAGAGAGAAGTTAAGTGAAGCTGAGGATGCTTACGTAATTGCTTTAGAATTGGAAAGTAATCACGGTTTTGCATATCTAGGATTAGGAAGAGTACAATCAAAGTTAGAGAGAGTTAAGGAAGCTCTGAAATCTATCGAAAAATCTATCTCATTACTTAGTGATGATTACAGACCTTACATGGTTAGAGGTGACATTTACTTCGGTATTGGTGACTATGAAAGAGCCGATGCTAAAGGATATTCAAAAGCTGTAAACATTCGTCCTGATTTGAAAAATGGTTGGAGAAAGTTAGCTAAAGTTTACCGATCCCAAGACAAAAAAGAATTACTAATTATGGCACTTTCAAGAATTTTGGAAATTGATTCTGAAGACCAAGCGGCATTATGGGAAAGGGCTGAATGCCATTTTGATGAGAAAAAATTGGGAGACTCAATGGGAGACATTCATCGCCTATTAGCACTAAATCCTGGTAATCAAAAAGCTAGAAAATTCAAAGCTAAAATTTTGGAAAAACTTGATACGAGAGAGTGGGATTAATGTTCAAATTAAAAATACGAAATTTGAACAGTGATTATGGCAATACAAATGAACAACTTGTGGCTGATTTCCTTAGGTCAATCGGATTTCTAGGAAATGATGGGGGAAGAAATAAAGTTACTAAAAGATCACAAACCGGAATTTTACTTTTTACTAAGTGCTTGATACCAAATCCAAAAAAATCTTGGACAACTAGTGAAATTGCAAAAGAATTAGGTGTACCTTTACAAGCAATTTACAGACATTTACAATGGCTAAGAGAAGCTGGGTTCTTGACCGAAGATTTTCCTGGAAAAGCTGAAGACCCAAAAAAAGTTAGACTTTGGCATTACGATCTAAACAAGGCTTGGTCTGGCGTAGAGAATCGAGCTAGAATTTGTTTAGAAACATATCGTGAGATAATAAACAATTTGAATGAAAAATTAAAAGAATCAAAAAATGAGGTTCCTAGTGACATGATAAATGTAGGAAAGGAAGAAATTTTTGAGATAAATCTAAGAGAAGTAAGAGTAAGTGAGGATTCTACGTATGAGGATAATTTAGGTATTCTAGGTCGAGGAATTGGCCTTCTATCAAATCACCATTACCCATACAATGAATCTATGCCTTACAAGATTATAGATGAATGTTTTTTACAACGACCTGATAGGGCGTGGACTGCTGAAGAAGTAGCTGCTTGGATAGAAACTACAAGACCTACTGCGTACAGGCATTTGAACAAGCTCATCTCACTGGGCCTAATCGAAAGATGCAGAGCTGCTGATGGCGGACCTCCAACAAGTGCATTTCACTTGCGTAAGGGATCTCTAAAGAAGGGTTGGCAAAAGATTGAAACCGAAATTGAGCTTATTTTAGAGCAATACAAAAAAACAATAAAACAGATATCTGAAACAAATGAATAAACACCATCCTGCCAACAATTTAACTCCTAAAGGAGACTATCTCAAAAATAAAAATGTCTGGTTAGCTGTAACTGGTTCTGTATCTTGTGTGGAGAGTGTAGGAATCGCTAGAGAATTAATTCGATATGGAGCAAATGTAACTATTGTAGCAAATAGAGCTGCTCTTGAGTTAGTTGGAGAAAAAGCACTTGAATTTGCATGCGGAAAACCAATTATTAAAGAAATAACTGGCCAAGTTGAACACGTAATTGCTGGTCATGATGCTGATTTACTGATAGTAGCTCCATGTTGTGCAACCAGTCTAGGAAAAATGGTTCACGGAATCGGAGATAATCCACCGATGTTAGTAGCTCTAACTTGTATTGGGGCAAAGACACCGATGATAGTTGCACCTGCAATGGACAAAAACATGGCTAATTCAAAAATTATTAAACAAAATCTGAAAGAAGTAAAGAAATTTGCAACTGTTTTAGATCCAATTATGATTGAAGGTAAAGCCAAGTTACCATCCAAATTCAGAATAACTGCTGAAGCATGCAAGATTGCTGGAAAAAATGATTTAAAAAAAAATAAAATTCTAGTAATAGGTGGCGGAAGTAGTGAAGAAATTGATGATGTTAGAGTAATAACCAACAAATCAACTGGTAAAATGGCTAAGTACCTTGCCGAGGCCGCATTCAATATGGGGGCCGATATTGAACTCTGGATGGGGGAGACAACCGAAGTGGTCGGCGAGTGGATTAGTCAACAAAAATTCAATTCTGTTGAAGATTTATCTAAAAAAATAAAGAAACTTAGTAAGTATGACGCGATACTAGTTCCTGCTGCATTATCTGATTTTGTTCCCGTAAAAACTAAAGGAAAAATAAGCTCACAAAAAATTCCCGAAATAAAATTAAAGAAAGCAAAGAAGGTAATTGAATTATTAAGGAAAAAACATAAGGGTAAACTGTGTGCTTTCAAACTTGAATCTGGTTTAAGTGATAATAAATTAATTGAAAAAGGAAAAACGTTACTAAAAAGTGCTGATATTGTAGTTGCAAATCATTCCGAAGTTTTAGGAGATGAAAATACAAAATTAGCTATAATAACAAAAAAAGAGAATAAGTGGATCGAAGACACAAAGATAAATGCTTCAAAACAAATTCTAAAGGAAATTGTAAAAAAAATCTAAGCTTTGTGAGATTGTAATTTTCTAATATTTATTGTAAGAAGTGCATTTCGAATTACATCTTCCGGAACTCTTTCTAAAATTCCCATTACTTGTAATTCATCAATAATGTTACCACCGTGGTATGTTGCTTCTCGAGGTTTAAGGCCAAATTCCCTAATCAGATGACGCTCAATTACTCTTTTAGCAGTTGTTGAGTGGCCTGGGTAATATGTTTCTTGTAGCATCTCAATTACAGATTTTAATCTAATCTTGAAGTTCTTTTTTTTCTCAGCTTCTATTCTTTGTTTTTCGTCCAAGATTACCTCTATAGCTGTTTATTCAGCTGAAAGGTGTCGTAATAAACGTATGCCTTAGCTTAATTCTAAAACCCCCCGCCAATGTATCAACTATCAGCCGAGGTCGCTTAGCCCGGTATAGCGCGGGCCTGGAAAGCCCGTGGGAGCAATCCCTCGCGAGTTCAAATCTCGCCCTCGGCGCCATTTTCTACTAAAATTAAATCACACCAGATCTAATCAGTTCAATTATTACAATCACTATACAAATTATACTGATTATGATACCAATTCGTCCTCTCTTTACTTTGGAGGAAGGCCTGAAGCCCAAAACCGGCTCAGCCTTATCAGCTAACTTTTCTTCAATCTTGCTGCTCATAAATTTAAACTCAAACCGTCTTAATAAATATTTTTCACAAAGGTTTTTGAAAAAAAATTACCAGCTCTCATGGGCTTGACGGAAATTAGAACCGTAACAATTATTGCAGAATTTCTTTCCTAGAGATTCAACTTCCCAACTTTCTTTATTGCACTCTTGGCACAATGAACTATCATCAGACATATCTACCTTAATCTTTGCTAACTGAAGAAATTTCTGCTACATCTTCTAAGGTTAATTTGAATTGTTCTTGAAGAGGGCCGTAGCAGTCTAAACAATATTTGTTACCTTTTTTTAATTCAGGAACTTCTTCACTGTCTTCTTGAATTTCTATTTCAAATGCTTTTGCACCACAAACCATGCACATTATTTCTGTCATAACATGCTTGAATCTAGAGCCAACATAAAGCTTTTTGCTATGAGAACCAAGAATGTGTACCAAATTGATTCGCCGCAACAACTTCTTTTTTCTCTGAAAAGAACTTCAAACCCATTAGCACTGAATCTAAATAATTTGAAAGTTTAGGCTTAGTGTAAGCAAAAAATGGAAAGAAATTCCAAATTTTGCTTCCTCTGTTAAATATGTAAGGCATAATCGTAATCGAAACTGTGCAGTAATCCTGCGCTTCATTAATGCGCCATGAAACAATAGAATCGTTTCCTGAAGAATCACCAATCGTTAGATCATAGCCAATTCCTTCAATCCAATTGTAAAATTTCCTACCTAAAATTCGTCCCCCATAATACTCAATGGAATCTTCATAACTTCCGTTCGACCAGGAAATAGTTTTATTAAATTTGCAAAAAGGATGAAATTTTTCTAAGTGATTTCTTGAAGAAATTATTTCCCATAATTCTGCTTTAGATAATTCAATCTTAATTTCTCGACTAACACTCCAAATGTAATCATGAGCTTGTTTCATTATCTACTGAACCACTTGTTGTTACTGCGATAATTGAACCAAGGATAAGAAACATGCCTATTGCTTGTTGAAGGGAAGGTGATTCAGACAAAAGAAGAATACCCCAAACTATAGTCAAAGTTGGCTGGAGCAAAATAGCAAATGAAGTATAGGCTGCAGGAAGTCTAGGAAGAGAATAAGCTATCGCTAGCCAGCCGACAACTTGACTGAGAATCGCTAACGATAATAGCCAACCATGCATAGGCATTACTAATTCAAAATTTATCGGCTCAACATGAATAGATTGTAATGGAAGGAAACTAAGGATTAGAAGCCCGATTGCACAGCCTGCAGTTGAATCAAATTGTAAATTAACAGCAGGAGCCAACTCTCTGTTTGCAAATCTGTAAATAATTAAAAAAGCTGAATAAAAAATAGCTGTAAAAACCCCTGCAATTACTCCACGAACAGGATGCTCACCGTATGGATTATCATCAAGAATTCCAGAAATTAGAACTAAACCAATCATAACGATTGGTAATGAAATTAAAATAGATAAATTTGGTCTTTCACCAAATAGCCACCAACTCATTAGTGTAACAATAATTACCTGGGAATTGCCGATAAGAGTACCTATTCCAGTACCTATCCAATCTACTGTACTGTGATACGCAAGAAAGTCAAGGGAGAAAGCAAAACCTGCTACTAGCGCTATCAATCGTGTGTTAATCGAACGTGAATCGACATCTTTCCTCAACCAGATTATTATGATAAGAAAAGGAAGCGCATATGCCATTCTGAAGAATGCACCAGTCAGAGGATTTGCATCTGATAATGCATATAAAATTGGAGCAAACGAGACAACTACACCACCAAACATCGCTATTGCCATAGGTCTTTGCAACTTCGATGCTTTCATGTCTTAGATTACGGAAGGCCGTATATGAAGAAATCTTACA